>ERZ1026852.372-NODE-372-length-29140-cov-36.277463_pt1 | contig 29140 bp, 19 predicted proteins | sample MGYA00380156_ERZ1026852 | MGnify/ENA primary metagenome ERZ1026852 (study PRJEB33269, sample SAMEA4719792) | human gut metagenome | biome: human-associated habitat; feature: organic feature; material: feces | place: Cameroon | collected 2013-10 ...
CCACCGATAAGATAGCAGGAGACCAACCCATCAATAATACCGTGCGTCTGAAACCAAAGGAAGGAATGCATGAAGATGGTGAGGTGCTTGCCATCGTGACCATCGTGACGGAACGCTATCGCACCCAGTATGCGCTGCTCTATACCACGAGAATGCAAGAGGCTGTGACGGATAAGGAGATACAACAAATAGAGAAGAATGCCTACAATAATCCTTCCGTAACTTTGTCCTCTACGGACATGGCTCGCTATGCTCGTCAGATATGGAGTTCGGAAGCCCATGTGAACAATGTGAAGACCAAAGCCCATAAAATGGTGATGAGACTGAATAACATATATTCGTCTGGTGACTATTTCTTCCTGGACTTCTCGGTAGAGAACAAGACGCATATACCATTTGATATAGACCAAATACGATTGAAGCTGACGGATAAGAAGACCGCCAAGGCAACCAACTCGCAGATTATAGAGTTGCATCCTGTGTTCACGTTGGAGCAGACCAAGCGATTCCGCTATGGCTACCGCAATGTGATAGTCATTCGGAAAATGACATTCCCGAATGACAAGCAATTAACCATCGAAATGACAGAGAACCAAATCAGCGGTCGCACCATATCACTGAAGATAAACTACAGCGATGTGCTGTCAGCCGACTCTTTCAATCCGATTTTTCTGAAATAGCATGGAAGAAAGCAAGGAGTTACAAGGATTTTACAAGATATTCAGGGCGGTCATCTACATATCCGTGTTGATGGAGTTCTTTGAGTATGCCATAGACCCAAGGGCGATAGACGGCTTTGGCGGTGTGGTGTGCGACCTGCACGACCGCATCAAGCAGTGGTTCATCTACCATGACGGCAACCTTGTGTATAGCAAGGTGGTGACGTTCTTGTTGGTGTGCATCACCTGTGTTGGCACGAGAAACAAGAAACATCTGGAGTTTGATGCCAGAAAGCAGGTGCTGTACCCACTGGTGAGTGGCGTGGGACTGCTGGTAGTGTCCGTGTGGCTCTTCGGCTATGCGATGGACACTCGTCTCTATACCCTAAGATTGAACACCATTCTCTATATGGTGGTAACCATCATCGGAACGGTATTGGTGCATATCGCCTTGGACAACATCTCGAAGTTCTTGAAGGAAGGGCTGATGAAAGACCGTTTCAACTTTGAGAACGAGAGTTTTGAACAGTGTCAGAAGGAGGAATATAACAAATACAGCGTGAATATCCCTATGCGCTACTACTATAAGGGCAAGTTCCGCAAGGGATGGGTGAACATCGTGAACCCTTTCCGAGGTACATGGGTTGTGGGTACTCCTGGTAGCGGTAAGACATTCTCCATCATCGAGCCGTTTATCCGTCAGCACAGTGCAAAAGGCTTTGCCATGGTCGTTTACGACTACAAGTTCCCAACCTTGGCAACCAAACTGTACTACCACTACAAGAAGAACCAACAGTTGGGCAAACTGCCAGAAGGCTGCAAGTTCAACATCATCAACTTTGTGGATGTGGAATACTCCAAGCGAGTGAACCCGATACAGCAGAAGTACATCAATAACTTGGCAGCAGCGAGTGAGACCGCAGAAACACTGCTTGAATCCCTACAAAAAGGCAAGAAGGAAGGCGGAGGCGGCAGCGACCAGTTCTTCCAGACCTCAGCCGTCAACTTCCTCGCCGCCTGTATCTACTTCTTCATCAACTATGGCAAGGAACCATACGACAAGGACGGCAAGATGCTGATAGCAGAGAAAGTACTTGATCCGAAGACCATGCAGATGAAGCCAACCGGCAAGGTGTTTAACCATGCAGGAGAAGAAGTGGAGCCAGCCTATTGGTTGGGCAAGTATAGCGATATGCCCCATATCCTCAGTTTTTTGAACGAAAGTTACCAGACCATCTTCAATGTGTTGGAGACCGACAATGAGGTGGCACCATTGCTAGGACCGTTCCAAACTGCTTTGAAGAACAAGGCGATGGAGCAGTTGGAAGGTATGATAGGTACACTGCGTGTCTATACCTCTCGCCTTGCCACCAAGGAAAGCTATTGGATATTTCATAAGGACGGTGATGACTTCGACCTGAAGGTCAGTGACCCGAAGAACCCAAGCTATCTGCTGATAGCCAACGACCCAGAGATGGAGAGCATCATCGGAGCATTGAACGCCCTAATCCTCAACCGACTGGTGACACGAGTGAACACAGGACAAGGCAAGAACATCCCAGTGAGTATCATCGTGGACGAGTTGCCAACACTTTACTTCCATAAGATAGACCGACTGATAGGTACAGCCCGAAGCAACAAGGTGAGCGTAGCCTTGGGATTCCAGGAACTGCCACAGTTGGAAGCCGACTATGGAAAGGTAGGCATGCAGAAGATTATCACCACCGTAGGCAATGTGGTGAGCGGTTCGGCACGAAGCAAGGAAACACTGGAATGGCTTTCCTCCGACATCTTTGGTAAGGTGGTGCAACTGAAGAAAGGCGTGACCATCGACAGAGACAAGACGAGCATCAATCTGAATGAGAATATGGACAGTCTTGTTCCTGCCTCCAAGATTTCAGATATGCCAACCGGATGGATCTGCGGACAGACCGCAAGAGACTTTGTGGCAACCAAGACAGGCATGAATGGCAGTATGAACATACAGGAGAGCGACGAGTTCAAGACCAGCAAGTTCTATTGCAAGACCGACTTCAATATGGCAGACATCAAGAAGGAGGAAAGCGAGTATATGCCACTGCCCAAGTTCTACACCTTCAAGAGCCGTGATGAGCGTGAGCGCATCCTCTACAAGAACTTCGTGCAAGTTGGCGAGGACGTGAAAGCCATGATAGCGGAGATATTCAACAAGAAGAATGCCAAGTGACAAGCCAATGACACCCCAAAAAGCAAAACAAGAACAACATCCATGACGAAAAAGACAAGAACATACATCATCCTGACACTCTTGTTACTGTGCCAGAGCATCATGGCGCAGAACAAGACACCCACCAACGACAGCCCAAGCCAAGCCGACTTGGGCATTTTCGCTTTACCTCCCTTTGAGCGAGCCGTGCGCTGTATCAAGTATTATGAAGGATGGCACGACATCAAGCGCAACTATCCCTATATCGGATGGGGACATCTGATATTGCCGCACGAGAAGTTCAAGAAGAACCTCACTTATCGGCAAGCTGATTCTCTATTGTGCTCAGACCTCACCAAACTATGCACCATGTTCCGCAAGTATGGCAAGGACTCACTACTCCTTGCCGTACTTGCCTATAATGTCGGACCCTATAAGATATTAGGGAACAAAAGATTTCCCAAGAGCCGCCTCCTGCAAAAGATTGAGCGAGGAATGCGTGACATTGAGAAAGACTACCTTGACTTTTGCAGATGGAGAGGCAAGCATATACCGTCCATCAGAAGACGACGCTTGATGGAATTCTTCCTGCTATATAGATTAGATGACAAAGTATCTTAGGATAGTTGCACAAGTAGCTTTACATACTTGGCAATGTATCTTAAGATACTTTTATGTGTCTTTTGTGAGTGCTGCACCTCATGTGGCTATGAAGTGGTCATCATTAAACAACGAAGAAGACTTCATTGGCATTTGAAATTAGTTTCATTGAACTATGAAGCCTATTGCAGTTTGGATCAGAAATCATACTATTTGGTTGCTATCTGAAGATCGAAGTTCTTCTGGGAGAAAACGGTCGATTTCCTCATTAGACCAAGTGAATGATTCTCCATTTCCGTGTAAGCCTAATTTTTGTTGTGCTTTACAATAGTCATCAACTGTTGTGTCAAACGAATGCCTTCCTATAAGTGAGTATTCATCAAGCAGTCTTTGTAATTGGGGCTCGGTACAATCTTTTGGCTTCCCATCCATTATTTGCCTAATCAAGTCAACGAATCGTTCTCTCAAAGATTTATATTCTTCAGCAGTTTGTTTATGGCTGCAAATGAATTCCGTCAAATCGGAGCGAGTAAACATTTCAAATATCATAGATACAGCAGTTGATATTGCACTGATAATAGAGATAACTCTCAACGCCGTCGCCCAATTTTGCTCCCAGGCCAAACATGTAAAGACCAAAATAACTACAGATACCGATGAAATACCAATTGCCCAATTTTGTCTGCTTGCTCGCTGTTTCTCTATTCTTTCAACAGCTGAATAATGGCAGCTCGTATTAAAAACGCATTGTGCAAAATAGAATCTTGTTTCTGATAATAAATGCTTCATAATCGTATGTCCTTAAATAACTCTTTTACAAAACTTGGTTCTTTCAGTAAATTTCTCAATTTTGAGAGTGCAATACCCTTTCCTTTCATCCGCTTATAATAACTTCGAACCATTTCAAGCTGCTGCTTATTTTTCAAAATCAAGTCATAATTACTGGGGTCTGAAAAATAGTCAAGCATTGCTACATTCCCATGAAATTCTCCACGCCAAGGCTCTTTATTATACAGTTCATAATATGAAACCCAATATAGATGACTACTCAAATGGGTCATGAAAGGTGCGATTTCAAATCCATTTGGGTAGAATTTTGAAAATTTCAAAGGGAACATCATACATAGTTTCCCGTTGACATCTATATGGAAGTCTGCAATAGGCTTGCCTTTCTTCTTGGCTGCATTTATAATACGATTGTCCGTGTTATAAACATCTGGCAACTCATTCCTTGTAGTCATCGATGCCATGTCTATGCGCACATTATATGAATCCTTTATAACAGGATTGTCAAGATAATGCATATCAATGCCAATACGACCAGAAATCGAATTTGAAATCTGGTCATATGTGAGCCTCGGAAAATTAACGCTTAGCCAATCTATTTCTTTATCTGTCAAAAAGACCATGGACGAATTGGGTTGATTATACTTTGACTTTCATTCTTTTTGATAGGATTCGATTGAACCTTTGGGAACTTATCACCAAAAATTGTTCGCCATTGCTCTGAGGCTTCCACAGGCTTCTCATTGCTGTCATACTCTAACGCTTTTCGAGCATGGGAAAGAGCTGTATTGATATAGCTTTTAATGTCATCGCCACATCTTGAACTCATATAATCAAAGAAGTCAAAAACAATCTTTGCATACGAAGTTGTCTCTTTACCTTGGGGATAGAACCCATCAAGGAACGTTATCACATCATCCAATCTCTTACAAGATTTGTAAGACATGGAAGTCGTATTATGCGCCCAAGTCTTCAACATCTTGGCAAGTTCTCGTGTCAAGCCATTTGTACTCTCATTGGAAGTCTGGAAGCGTTCTACCTCTGCACGAGGATCAAATGTTTCCCAACTACCACCATTTTCACTGTTGGGGATAAGGAAAGCACCATCGTCTTGTTCAAGTGCTGGCAGCAGTTCTACATTGTGATGGTTTTCCTGGAATTGAACTAAAACGACTTTACCCCATGCCTTAATGGTGTCTGTTGTGGTGTACTTCTCTTTGAGGATATTTCTAACCTCTTGAAGTAATGCTGCTTGACCATTACTCTCATACTTGTCAAACTTGTCATACGTGGACTGAGGGATTTTGAAAAGCACATCCACATCTTGGTCTTCTGTAAGCGGACGGACATTTGTTTTGGTTTTATAAGAACCAAACAAGTATTTTTTCCCATCATCATACTCTCCATTGTAGTAGTGAGAGTACAACTTTTGGCACACACCTGTGTACTTCGTTTTTGCATCTTCACACTGACATTGTGTCAGCGTGATTTCATTGATAAAATCTAAAAATTCTCTCTCCATTCGTAAATCGGCCTCCTTGCCGTACTTTTAAAGGGTAATGTGCAATATTGCAATAAAATTAGTGCATAATCCGTGCCAATCGGAAGAATTAACGTAATAAAACGTAAAAATGACAGTAGTGTCATGCAAATGTGGCAGAAATTTAGTAAATTTGCGCCAAACGCAATAAAAACGATATTCACGATGAAAGATTTGAATCGCATTAAGGTTGTTCTTGTGGAAAAGAAGAAAACCAATAAATGGTTGGCAGAGCAACTGGGAAAAGACCCAGCAACCATTTCAAAGTGGTGTACAAACACCTCTCAGCCCGACTTGGCGACATTGTCGAGGGTTGCGGCTCTGCTTGATGTGGACATGAAGGATTTGCTAAACTCTACCAAGGAAGAAGGAGTTATCTTCTACCGAAAGTAGAAGGAAAAATGTACAAAGTTAGCGCATTTTGCTGTGTCTAATAGCGTACGTGAGGAATATGGACTAACTTGGATAAGGCAGAAATGCCTATTGCTGAGTATAATAGTATAATTTTGCACCCAATTATGGTAACGAAAGAAAAAGATAACATAGCAGCATCTCAGAATGAGATAGTACTTGGAGAAAACGAAATGGTTTGTTCTCTCACCAATCGCGTGGTGAAAGCTACGGATAGGGAAATGACATTGCAATCCATGATTGCGATGATGGCAGAAGAGTATGGTTTTGCATCAGAAGACATGGAGCGTGACTTCAAGGTGAAGTATGAGGATCAGGACAGCGGCAAAACCAAGACGCAGAAGGTGGACTTGGCAATTTTCAACGCCGGGCATGCCCATGACACCGATGAACTTATCCGTTTTATCATTGTTGCCAAGGATGCCAAGGTGAAGCCCAATGACAAAAAGGCTGGCGTGGAAGCCACTACCGATAACATTCTTTGCACAACCGACTGCGAGTTTGCTTGTTGGACAAACGGTGAAGATTTGCAGTATGTTCATGCCTGTGAGGATGACTTCGGTCAGGTGACTTGCGAAGCTATCTCCGACTTCCCTGGTGAGGGACAGACGCTTGCAGACCTCGAAGCTCAGGGCGAGCGTGCTATGCCTCGTAAGCCAGCCAACGAGTCGCTCGTGAAGACATTCAAGCGTTGCCATGACTATATCTACGGCAATGAAGGCATGAAGAAAACGGCTTTCTGGGAACTGCTCAACCTTATCTTCTGCAAGCTCTATGATGAGAAACGCCGTTTTTCTGATGCCAAAGAAGGCATCAGTTACCACCGTCGTTTCTGGGTGGGCGTGAAGGAGCAGAATACCAAGGAAGGACAGGCTACCGTAGCTGCCCGTATCAAGGGTATTTTTGAGGATTTGAAAGAGAGCCATGTGTTTAAGGATGTGTTTGACGGCAGTGAACAGATTACTCTTTCCGACCGTGGACTCGCCTATGTTGCCAGCGAACTTGCCAAATATTCTTTCCTCGACGCTACTGTCGATGTGAAGGGCACAGCATACGAGACCATCGTCAGCAACACGTTGAAGCAGTCGGCAGGTCAGTTCTTCACTCCACGTAACATCATCAAATGTATGGTGGAGATGATGGATCCAGACCAGAACACCCGTGTGCTCGACCCAGCCTGTGGTTCTGGCGGATTCCTCGTGATGGTACTCGATCATGTGCGCAAAAAGATTACCAAGAACCTTTATCCAGACCTTGACGAGGTGCGTCTTGAAGCCAAGTACAACTCTCCAGAGGTGAACGAGGCTGTGCGTGAGTATGCCGAGAAGATGATTTTCGGCTTCGACTTCGATCCTGACTTGAAGAAGGCGGCACGTATGAATATGGTGATGTCGGGAGACGGTCATTCCAACATCTACAACATCAACTCGCTCGATTACCCTCATGGCAGCAAACCTGACGTGCCTCTTATTGCCAAGGCCGTGAACCAAAGCATTGAGCATAGTGCAGACAAGGATTTTCATTTCGGAACATCAAAAGACAATGCCCAAGGCAAGTTCGACATGGTGTTTACCAATCCACCTTTCGGCACGAAGGTTGAAGTGGACCAAGAGATTGCTGAACGCTACGAGCTGAACAGCAAGGCACCCGAAGTGCTCTTTATCGAGGCATGCTACAACTTCCTGAAGCCAGGTGGTAAGATGGCTATCGTGCTTCCCGACGGCATTCTTGGCAATCCCAACACGGAGAGCGTGCGCCTTTGGATATTGAAGCATTTCAAGCTGATAGCTAGTGTTGATCTCCCGGTAGAGACTTTCCTGCCACAGGTAGGTGTGCAAGCGTCGCTCCTCTTCCTCCAGAAGAAGACTGATGCAGAAATGCTCGTGCCTATTGAGAATGAAGACTATGATGTCTTTATGGCCATTGTGGAGCAAGTGGGCAAAGACCGCCGTGGCGTACCTGTTTATGAGAAAGACGACGACGGTGCAGAAATTCTCTTTGAGCACACCAAAAAGTGGCTATCCATCGCAGAAAACGGTAGAGAAATAGTAAAACAACGTAAAGAGCGCATCAAACATCTTGCCGATGACCTTCCAAAGGTTGCCAAGGCTTATGCGGAGTTTAAGGAGGGACGAGTATGAAATTTCGTGTAATAAATAGCAAAAATATATACAAAGAGAAACGCTTTGATGGTAGCTATCATAATGCAGAAGTAAACATCTATAATGATGTTATAACGTCTCATTCAGAGCATAATCTTTCTTTCTATTGTTCAGAGATTTTTACCTCTGGACGAAACAAGCGCACTTATACATTACCTGAATTTGGGTATCCATTTTTAAGCAATTCGGATGCTTCTTCTCAGAATCCATTTGTTACTTGTAAATATAATTCGAAGAAATATGGTTTTGATGAAACAGCTCTATTAAAGGGAGGCATGATACTTACAGGGCGTGTGGGAGCTATAGGCCAAACAACATTCGTCCCGAAATACTGGGAACGTTTCAAAGTCATGGGGTCAGACAATATTATACGTATTATTGTAAAACCTGATTATAAAAATGGATTTATTTATGCGTACCTTGCGTCTAAAGTTGGCAATTTGTCATTTTGGAAACATGCTACAGGAGGAGTACAACCTTTTATTACAGATACGATGGTAGGTTCTCTTCCCATTCCACAATTTCCCGAGTCCTTCCAAGAGGAAGTAGATGACTTGATGCAAGAAGCATCCAGGCTAAGAGAGGAAGCGACCGATGAGTTGAACGAAGCTGAGAAAATCTTAAAGGAAGCAGCGAAACTGCGTGATTTGACTCCGGAAGATTACGACTACTATGGATTGAACAATAGTGGTCGTAAAGTTTCGTGTTTCGTCAGAAAGCGCAAAGATATAGACACAACAACTATCAATGCGTTCAATCATTCTGAGAGAATTCGTAACACGAAAGCGTCAATAACCTGTCCAACAGTTCCATTAAAAGAGGTGTTGTTCGGAGGTGATACATTCTCTACTGGTTCTTTTCCTCGCATAGAAGTAAAAGAGGGATGTGGAATAATGCTTATCAACCAAAAAGATATTTTTGATACTATCGTTAAAGGGAAATATATTTCAAAACGAAACGTCAAGACAAACAACTTGGTTGAATATGGTGAAGTCTTAATAGCTGGGGTTGGAACCCTTGGCGAAAACGAAACATTTTGCCGAGCTATATACGCAAATGAAGATTTAGTTGGGCAACTGGTATCTGGTGAATTTATTCGTCTGAAAACCAATGGGAAAGTGTCGTCAGGCTATTTGTATGCTTGGCTCGCATCTGATTACGGGTTTCGACTGTTAAGAAATTTGCAAGCCGGGACAAAACTTTGTCGTCCTATTCCTCGTCTTGTATTGGAGATTCCGGTCCCTATTGTAGAAAAAGATGTGATGGAAGAGATCGACAAAATGGTAAAGGATGCCTATACCAAGCGTTATCGAGCTAACTGCAATGAGCGCAAGGCTATATCCTTAGTTGAACAAGAAATCGAGAGTTGGAACAAATAATAGAGAAGTAGATGGAGAATTTAGATATACTCGTAAAGGAGCTATGTAAGCAGCCCAATGAATCGGGTTGGGTTGAGTTCAAGCACAACAACTGGTCACCCCAGATGATAGGTGAAGACATCAGTGCTCTCGCCAATAGTGCTGTGCTTGCAGACCATAGTCATGCCTACATGATATGGGGCGTGGACGATGACACCCACGATATCATTGGAACCAAGGTGAGGCTGAAAAGTGAGAAGAAAGGCAACCAAGAACTGGAAAATTGGTTGCGCTACTTGCTTTCAAAGAATGCCAACTTTGAGTTTCATGGTGTGGACATTGATGGCAATCATGTGGAACTGATAGTGATAACACGAGCCGAAGGACTCCCCGTGACCTTTGAAAAGGTGGACTACATCCGTTCGGGTAGTTATACAAAGAAACTGATAGAGTTTCCTACACTCCAAGCACAACTATGGGACAAGTTGCGCCACAGCCAGTTTGAGGACACACCGTCCCAAATTGGCTTGACCGACAAAAAAGCCCTGCGCTTGCTCAACTATGAGGCATATTTCAATCTGCTGCACATCCCTATGCCAGATGATATAGAGCAGATAGTACACTATATGCTTGAAGAACAGTTTCTGGTGCGTCAAGACGATGGACTATACTCCATAACCAATCTTGGAGCCATTCTTTTGGCAAAACGGCTCTCTGACTTTCCTCGTTTGGGTCGCAAAGCCATTCGTGTGGTGCAATACGACAAACACAACCGTCTGACCATTCTCAAAGAAGAAACCTTTGATGAGGGATATGCCACGAGTTTGGAAAAAGCAGTGAAGTACGTTTTTACACTCCTGCCGTCAAAAGAAGACCTGAGTGAGGTGCAACTACGGACAGTTAGCGCCTTTCCTTTACCAGCCATAAGGGAAAGTGTGGCAAACTCGGTCATTCACCAAGATTTCTATATCACAGGAGCAGGGCCTGTAGTGGAGTTGTTCGAGAACCGAGTGGAAGTGACCAATCCTGGTGTTCCTTTAGTGGATGTGATGCGCATCATCGATAATCCGCCTAAGTCGAGAAACGAGAAACTTGCCTCCGTAATGCGTCGCCTTGGCATGTGCGAAGAGTTAGGACGTGGTTGGGACAGAATGGTAATAAGTTGCGAAAGCAAATATTTGGCTGCACCACGCATCAATGTTTACCAAGAGTCAACTCGTGTGTCGCTATTTGCCTATCTGGATTTCGTAAATATTCAGACAGATGACCGCATCTGGTCAACTTATCTGCATGCCTGCATCAAATACATTGAGGGCGACGCACTGTCAAACTCGTCCTTACGAGAACGCTTTGGTCTCAAGGCGACCTCATCGGGTATGGTATCAAGATTGATAAAAGAAGTGCAGGCCAAGAAACTGATAAAGCCTGTTGACCCAGATACAGCTCCACGCTATATGAGATACATTCCGATATGGGCATGAGTTTAACTTGCCTGTAACTTGCCAAGAAAGGCTCGCAATATAATAAATAATGCAAGTATGGCTGACTATCAGATAGTTACGGAATCAATTCTAACTTGCCTGTAACTTGCCAACAAATTAAAAGAATAAGAATATGTCACAGTTGAGAAAAGAAAACATAACGTGTCCACACTGCCACCAAGAAGGAGAGTTCAGCTTTTGGTCGTCAGTAAATGTGGACTTGAATCCGGAACTCAGAGAAAAGATATTCTCTGACGAGTTGTTTATGTATCATTGCCCTCACTGTGGCGAGGTGACAGGCATTCCGGCAGGATTCCTCTATCACGACATGAAACACCAGTTCATGTTGTTCTTCGACTTCTACAAGCCCGACGATTACGACTATGAACCTATGGAACTGCCAGAAGGCGGCTTCAGCATGGCTGGCAATTACACCTTCCGTGGCGTGTTCGGGCTGAACCGCCTGAAGGAAAAGATACTCATTCTCGAAAATGAGTTGGACGATGTGGCCATCGAACGCCAGAAATACATGATAACCCATGTAATCAATCCAGACTTGGCAAAGAAAGGCTACGAACTCTACTTCGACCATGTGGAGGAACCTACAGAAGAGTTTCCATACGGCACCATCCATTTCTTTTACGACGATACAGAAAGGGAAAGCATGATGCAGGTGCGCTTCGCCATGGACAACTATTATGAGCACAAAATGGCATGCAAGATGGATCCACGCATGGCAGTGAAAGGAGTGCAGTGTATTGACGAAGGTTGGATAAGCAAACAACTAAAGGAGGAATAACCATGACGAAATACGACTACGATAGCAATGGAATAGCCAGAGTTTATGACGATGGCAAATGGTATCTCATCGACAGGACCGAAAAACGTGTCTCTGACGGCTACACCTATATAGAAGAATGGGGAGAAGGTTACTATAAGGCGGAGTTGGGAGCAAAGAAGAACATCTTGCGACCAGACGGAAGCATAGTGCTGAGAGTTTGGCACAATGATGTGTACAAGGTGAAGCACGGCTTCTTTGTGTTCAGTAACACCATACGCAAGTCGAAGACCAATCCGAAGACAAGATATACATACGGTGTGGCACATGTGAATGGCGATGTCATCTTTCCGATGATATTTGACTTGGCATACTGGATGGAGAAACAAGACTTCATCTATGCAGAGATAGATGAGAAACCATACATCGTAACGACAGATGGAAGCATCTGCGATGCAGAGAGAAGCCATTTGCCAAAGAAAGCAACAGTGGACTACAAGCAACTTTTTGAGAAGTTTGCCAATTGGACACTGCCTGGTCTGCAGTTCTTCTATCGCGACACTAATGCGCCTGTTATTATAGATGCCACCTATCATGTAGGTGACATACTACGTGCCGGTTTCTTTGTGGATGCAACGACAAAGCTACAGAAACCAGTGCACAAGACGCGCTTTCTCATAGCCAGCGCACATGCCGCCATGTTTTGTGAGATAGAAGAATTGTGTCTGGAGAATCCTGATGTAAAGAAATGGAATCTTTGCACATTCCACTTCAATAGCTATTTCAAGGTGATGGATGTGTATGAGAAAGATGGGGTGACACAGGTTTTTCTGCTCCACATACCACCAGCTGCCGCCTTTTTCTTGGGGAATGACGAAGCAGCCATGAATTTCATGAACGAGGCAACTGGAAAGGAGACCTCGCTTGTGGATATGGCACGCAAAAGTCTTGACGACAAGTTGAAGTTGGATGTGCATTCACGTTCTTTGGATCCGATATTCTGCAAGCGCATGGAGCATCCCATCGGTTTGGATGACGAGTTCTATCCGATTCCACTTGACGCTGCTGACGAGCCGACAGATGAACGAGATGCCACTCTCAGTAATATGATACACAAACTTGCTGATGATGCCGACATTCAGGACTTCATAGAAGTGGAAGATAACTTTCCATTTAGAGGAGTAGAAGGAACAATCTGTGAAGGTTGCGTCTATGCTGGAGGCATACAAAAGAAAGGCGAAGGCTGCGGCAGGCTTTTCACAAAAAGTTTTCGTGACCGTTACCTCAAAGGATGCTGCGAATATCGCAAGACAGACCTTTTCACACCTTCTCAATTCGAAGAAATGGACAAGTATCGCAAAGAGAAAGCAAAGGAAAAGGAAGAAAAATCTTCGGACGTATATGCCTTGCGCATAGTGAGGAATTTCATCCAAGAAAGATTGGACGGCGATATAAACAAGTTGCGCGATTTTGACTTGGCTACTTTGACTGAAGATGAGAAGTATGGCAAAGAGAACTGGCCTAAGAACGAATTGGCAAAATCCATCATGGCTTTGGTGTTCGGAAACATATGGCCTAATCTCACCGTAGATTCCATCAATCACTATGAGTATAGCAGCAGTCAGATGGTGAGTTTCCAAAATCTGTTCGGCAGCAACATTCTGGATAAGTATTTCAAGGGAATGGAGAAATTCAACCCGAGCAAGAAGCAATTTGAACGGGCTCTGCACGTTGCACATCTGTTGAACAGCATTGGAAACCTTTGGGTACTGCCCAATAAGTTGAATGACAAGGAAACTATGGCAAGCTATAAGGACAACCCAAAGTTCCGTGGTTACATGGACAGGTATCTACAAGCAATGTATGCCGTGTTCATGGATGAGAAGAAACCCGATATGCACCTTAAAGGCATCCTTTACAAGAACCGCAAGGTGATGACAGAATACCAAGGCGCAAAAGGTTGGGGACACTTCATCAACAACCTGATGCTGCAAGACTATGTAGATGCAGACGGTAAGCCAAAAGATATATTTGATTACGTCTGGAGCTATATGAAAGAGCTTGATAGGGATAGTTATTTCCAAGCAGTTGACAAGTTCTGCACATTCTGCGAAGAAGTAATACCCAAACGAGCCGACCAAATGATTGACGTATTAAAAACGATAATGAATAACAGATAAAATAAGCATATGGCACAAGTAAGAAGACCCATACATGACGATGGCCCGGTAAACGCTGGTGAAAAGCGTTTACTGGACTTTCTTGACTTGAAGTTGCCAAGTAACTACATCATCATTCCTAACCTTAATCTTGCCATAACGGGACAAAACCGTGTGATGAAGTATTGGGAATATGACTGTATTGTTGTGGCACCTCATGCAGTGTATCACATAGAGAACAAAGACTGGGGTGGAAATCTTGAAGGTGACGACTGGGCTTGGTTCAGAAGCGGACAGGAAGTTGCCAATCCGCACAAAACAGCAGGACTGAAAAGCCGCATTCTTGCAAGTAAAATCAAGAACCAACATCCAGATTGGCTGTTTGGTCAGATACTGACCGCTGTCACTTTGAGTAATCCACAGCAGTCTAAATTCGGCATAGATCCCCAGTGTGATTGTTACAACCAAACATTCACATTGGGTAATGATTTGATAGAGTTCTTGACCCGTCCCGACCTCATCGGACGAAGAGAAGGACAGATTGCTAATGTACAGAACCAGTTGGCTGACTTGCTGACTGGTCAGTCTGCTGTACACAGAAGAGCAGAAAGAACCTCCATCTTCAACTACCATATTGAAGAGGTATTGCAGGAGACAGAGGAGTTTACTGAATATCTTTGTGTCCCCCAACTCGTAGCGACGGCTCACTATAAGATACGAGAGTACCCCCTCGACTTTGCAGGAAAGAGTCCAACAGAGCTGAACAAACTGAAGCTACAGGTACAGAACGCGTATATGGCGCAAGAAAAGATTGGCAATTCGCCCTATATTGTCAAGACCGAGTGCCGCATGAACGAGGAGCAGACTTACTATTACGAGATAAGCCGCTATCAGGACGAGAGCACCCTCCGTTCAAAGTTGCGCCAAAAGACGTTCAAGCAAACAGACAAGATCAGCATCATCCTTGATGTTGCCAATGCCTTGAAGGCTGCCCACAAAGAGAGCGTATATCATAGAGATGTGCGCCCAGAAAACATCTATGTGTACGAAGGAGGCAAGGCAGCCTTAGCCAATTTCCGAATGGCATGGTTTGTGGAACATTCAGACTTGAATTTCACGATTAACCAAAAGGCAGACATCAATTCACCTTACACTGCTCCCGAACTGTTGGACGGAGACGTTAATTCAGGAAGTGACATCTACGCTTTGGGAATCATCTTCTACGAGTTGATGACTGGTAAACTGCCCTTTGACAATGTGCTGACATTCACCACCGCCCTTGGTGGTGTATTGGCAGAAGACATGTTGCCAAGCAAGGTGTCAAAGGATCTCCCAGCATGGATGGACGAGGTGATAAAGAACACCATCGTTGTTGACCCTGAACACCGTTGGCAAGATGCCACCGAGATGATAGACTTCATCAACAATGCAATAGCTGACGAGGAAAAGGAGACCATTGCCACGATTCACCAAACCCAAGGCAACGGTTCAAACAAGATTGCCTATTTGAAGGACATGAAACCTGGAGTAAAGGTGTCACCCTCTATGACCCTTCATGAGATGCTTGGACGTGGTGGCTTTGGACGAGTATTCAAAGTATGGCACGATATGCAGAAACAATTCCTTGCCATCAAGATATTCGAGCGTGATGCCTCTGTGGACAATGCCATCAATGAGTTTGAAGCATTAAAATCACTACATCACCCAAATATCGTTGAGTTCAAATTCAATGACCGTACACAGCAAGGATTGTTTTACACTTTGATGGAACTCCTTGAAGGTGACAACCTGCAAGACTACATCAAAGGTGACCTTCGTCTCCCCGTAGATGAGGTTTATAAAATGGCCTCGCAGATATTGGATGCGTTGGTGTATATGCAGGAGCAAAATCCGCCAGTGTACCACAGGGACATCAAGCCAAGCAATATCATGTGGCATCAACGTCAGGTATATAAGTTGATAGACTTCAACATCTCTACAACGACAGACGACAAATCGTTTGGCGGCACATTCCCATATATGGCACCCGACCTTGTGGTCAGCGGAAACAAGATAGATTGGGACAAGTCGGCAGACACATTTGCACTTGGCATTACGATATACCAGCTTTTCACACACGCCTACCCATGGCCAGGTGGAGCCATGCGCCCGAACATCCACATGGAGCCGACAGACATCCGCAAATATAACGACAAGCTGACAGACGGAATAGCCGATTTCGTAATGAAGGCTATCATAACGGACAAGAACAAGCGTTTCCGTACCGCAAAGGAGATGCAGGATGCATTGCGTGCCATAGGGCTGGATGGCATACTCAAAGACACTCGTACTGTGCTGTACTCCCAGAATGATTCAAATGGCAGCGAGAATCTGGATCCCGTTGACTATATCAATTCATTGTATAGCCAAAGCAGACATGGTAACGGCGGCACAAGAGCAGGAGCGAAAGGACACACTTTCGACACATTGACTTACAGTGCCACTAAGCTTGACAAGGAACTTATCAAGGACATAAAAGACTTGAAATTTAAGCTCATCATCATAACTGGTAATGCCGGTGATGGTAAGACTGCTTTCATCCATCGTATAGAAGAACAGGGTACAAAGAAGGTTTCTTTTGACACCAACAACGGTTCCGAATTTTACCTTAACAACGTGCGGTTTGAATCAAACTATGACGGTTCGCAAGATGAAGCGGAAAAGGCAAACAACGACGTACTTGGAGAATTTCTCAGACCATTCTATGGTTTGGAGGATTATACAAAGGCAAATGAGGGTCGTGTCATCGCCATCAATGAAGGTAGATTGGTAGATTTCCTTTCCACCCAGCCAGAGCTGCGCAAGCTTCAAGACAACATTGAGGATTACTTCTATCAGGAAGGTCATGCTGAATTGTTACCAGGACTCATGGTGATAAACCTCAATTTACGTTCTGTCACAGCAAGAGACGGTTCAACTCCAAGTTTGCTGGCTCAACAAGTAAAGAAGTTGACCCGCCCAGAAATTTGGTCTAAGTGTGAAGGTTGCCCAATAGCCGACCGTTGCTTTATCAAGTATAATGTAGATACATTCCAGGATAGCAGTGCTGGCGATGAGGTTATCAATAGACTTGAATGGCTGTTGAGAATCATCATGTACAAGAGAGAACTGCACATCACCATGCGTGACTTGCGTTCAATGATTGCATGGATGCTCACGCGAGACTATTCTTGTGAAGAAGTAAAGCAACTGGTTGAGTATGTACAGACAGAGCAAGTACCAGAATATTATTGGTTGTACTATTATTTCAACGTAACAGCACCAATTGTCGGAATGCGTAAGAATTTTATGCTTCCATCATTGGAGTCTAATGACCGCTTGATAAAGCTTCTGCGTGAAACCGACGTTGCAGGAGTGGCATTGCCGTCATACGACCGGGATTTGTATTTTACAATGAAACAGTCCAACAACTATCTTATCTTCAGCGACCGAACACGGAACCTGTTGAAAAGCTTCAATGACAACAATGTCTTGATACCTGCCTACGAGATTAAGAGCAATGATGCGAGATTTCAGGCAACATTCAGGCACAAGACCTATATTCGTCATCAGTATTTCGAGGGTAAGATGGATTTCCGCAGACGCTTGCCATATAGATATGCAGGAATGTTTGAGGACCAGTTGAAACAAGAGAAAGAAGAAGCATTAAAGGAGACTATGCAGGATTTGGCGCGTGCGATTTCTGCAAGTGAAGGTTGCGACAACGCGGAATTGACCAATGGTTATCTTCTTTTGGCAAGTTCTAATGTAGGCGACCCAATATCCAAGAGTTACCGTCGCTTCCCACTGGGTGAGTTTGAGCTGTTTGTCAACAAGACAGAACACCTGACTAAATACATCGAGTATGAGAGCGACAGTCTGACTTTCCGTCACAAAACGGACAAGTTCATACAGTTAACCGTGAGCCTTGACCTGTTTGAAATGTTGCAATATATCCGTGCAGGTTTCAGCCCGTCAGTCAATGACCTCAGAGGCCGCTTCATAGAATTGCAAATATTCAAGAATTTGCTGGAAGCAAAAACATACTCTGAGATACTTGTCACCAAGAACAATCGTAAGTTCACGATGATTCATTTGGATGATAACAAGCATATAGTTATTGAACCACTTAACGCATAAGGAGAACGATTATGATTCTAAAAATCAAAAAAGGAAGCGTTACAGCGTTCATGAACAAAGATATACTCTTTGTGGATGCCAAATCCGTAAGATTAGACCGTGTACTGACCAATCTTTTTGTTAAGATGTACACGGATGGATGTCCTGTGACACTTTCCTATCGCAAGGAATATACAATAGATGTCCTGAAAGACAACATGGGTAAGCTCGAAGATATGGGCTATTTCCATGGAGTGAAGGATAATCCTGAGGGTGTTGAAGATTGGCTCCGCAGTTCCATGTTGGAGTTGGTAAACCGTGGCAACATCATAAAAGAACACGTATCGACTTTAAAGCCCTTGCACATTCTCAGTTTCCGTGTCCAAAACAACAAGTATTGCCGTGACTATCGCGCATCAGACCAACTTTATCTCATGCTCAAAAGCAATCCAGAAGTAATGAATGGATTGGTGAAATACCTGAGCAAAGGATGGGACAAGAGTACTGGAGAAATTGTTGTTCAAGAAAACTTGGATGTAGATACAACAGGAATACTGTACATCACAAAGCCATTGAGGGAGAAGAAGAATATGAACAAGGAAATCGACAGAGTTCCTCTTCCTTTCCTAAAAAAGCAAGCCAGTCTTTTCAATGACGATATTAGACGACTTCTTATTTATAAGGAGAAACTGCCTCGTGCGGTATTTATCGATTATCTCCGCATTTTATGCGGACTACATCTTGCACTTTACACATTGAAAGTGGTGTATCTGTTGCCTAAGATGGTAAAAGCTGGAAAACGAGAAATAGAAGATGACTGGTCTATGATTGTGGATTTGACCGACAATCTTGACAGTACTGTTTCACAGTATGCTTGTAAGGACATGGAGAGAATCGAGAATTGTATGGTTCCTTATATTCGCTCCACTTATATGGTTGACCTTGTGCAAGAACAAAAGGGATGCGATGTTGACGAGGCACTCCGCACCTTGAAAGAAGAAGCCGACGAGCAAGAATACTACAAGTTCGTACTGAATGGCATCAAAAAGAGTCTTCCCGAAAAAGATGAAAAGGAATTTGACCAAGATGACTTGGCTGAAATGCTTGCATATTTCCCCGATGGAGATTATCTTGGTATGCTCGTTCATGTGCTTGAAAAGTCAAACTTGGGCAACCGTCAACATGGGTTTCTGCACGACTTTATAGATGCTGTGTCTATGAAGAACTCTTCGTCTATGCTGTTGGCCGACAGCCGTTCCAAGCGTCATCCAAGAAGAGGTGCCATAGGGTCTAAACTATTGGAGACGTTGGTTCAGTTGCTCGTGCTCCGCCAAAAAGAAGACGGCACCTACGAGACACGTTCGCTTTCGATTGATGAATTGGCATGTGCTATTCGTGAACGTTACGGGCTTATCATCAATGGTGTTGGAGAAGAGCGTTTTGCCGATGCTGATGTGGAAATGAATTCCGCATTCCGCATTAACATGGATGCATTCAAGAACAAGCTTCGCCAGATCGGTTTCTACACCGACATGAGTGATGCATGCATCCTTCAAAAGATTCGTCCACGTTATAAATTGGAAGACTAATGGAAAATATCAAGACATTATACTATGAGCGTTTCATACAACATATTGTAGAATCGTACTCATCCAAATTAAAAGCAGCTAAACCTGGTCATTGCATGAAGATTACAGGTTTGGCAATGAAAGAGTTGCGTGTGCTTCTCCCATTACTTCGTCCGATCAATCAGGACATGGAAGTGTACATCCTTTCCGAGGATGAAAAGGGTGAAGATTTTATTCATGCAACGAAACTTATCGAACTGCGAAACAATCCAGAGAAAGCTGTGCTCATCCTTGTTCCGTCCAACAGCAGAACATCCGCTGAGGATTCTTACGGAGATGCTACCTTCCAGAATTTGTCCGCCGCAGATTTGCAGGAATCGTTTGTACGAAAACTTATAAGTGAATTGCCTGAGGAAAAGGAATACTTGTGGAACCAAATTATGGAACTTGTGAAGGAACTAAACCCTTCTCGGACAACTATAACCAACTATCTATTGTATATAGAGCTAAATCAATATACAGAAGAGTCTTGGGGGAATGGACTGTTCCTATTTGGTATGCTTCCAGATAAAGACCTTGTAAAAGACGATTCATCGATTCGCAGACGATTCATGATAAATTTTGAGAAGGTGTCCGCAATTCTATCTGATTTTTCCATGCCCGCTGCAGACCGCATCGCAGAACTGCCGTTACAGAAAAATTCCATACAAAAGGATTTGATGGCGTACCTGTCTAACGAGTCAGGAATCGATGACAACATCGCTTTGTTTGAAAACATAGTGGAAAAGCATCCGGAATTTAACTATGCGTCAATGCCATGGGTATTGCCTGGCGATGGAGGTCCTGTGAAAGTCGTTGTGGATCTTGACCTTGGAAAAGACCCCAAGAAAGAGCTGGTTAGAGACCCTGAGACGGGTGACTTTGTTCTTAGCATTCCAAACGAGAAGAAAAGTAAGGTGAAGTTTACAATAACAACAGACCCTTCGCCCAAAGACAATCCAGATATCTGCTCATTTGAAATCGCCCTTGTCAATATTGATGACTTCACAGAGGTCGGCATATTAAAGAAAGCCAAGGTTGGAACGAATAAACGTGCCAGTCGCAAGTTGTCGTACAATATACCCAATGGCATGTTTGATGATGGCGAATATATGCTACGTGTTCGTGCATTGGATGAAAATGGCATCGTCCTCGACATGAAAAAGGAGTTCAAGGAAGCTCGTGTTCAGGCAGCATGGCAAGAAGCCTCTAAACAAAATCCCAATTTGCAGATTGAGCAATACAGACTTGAAAACCATGTGGCATACTGCAATGAATCGGATGTGTTCACGATTGACAATACAGGAGATATTGAATTCGAAGGTGAGGTTGATAAACGTGCAAAAGTAAATAGCATTACCCAAGCCATCATACACTACCGAAGTATGCACTTGTCCAAAGATGAAGACCTTGACATACCAAATGAAGGGGTTGACAGGAATGCGTGGGTTGATGGCACGTTAAACAGCACTTACCAATTTGATTTTGGACCAGCATACGCATATCAAATTCAACTGTCAAAGAAGTTGATACAGTTGGAGAACGCCTTTCTGGATAATGCCGACTCGTTTGGACACGTAGAAGCATTTTTGAGTGGGAATCCTACTGATGCATCACTTTTGGATCCTACAGATACAGCAAGAAGACAACCGAAATTCGTTCCTGCTGAAGAAATTGATGTGCCAGACGAATTAAGCTCATGTCGTGCAGATTTGTTCCAGCTGATAAAGGAATCAGTTGAGAAAAATAGTGGTTTGACATGTACATTGGATTTTACTCAAAATATGGGTATTATCAAGAACTACTTGTCAGAATACGAGCAATGGCTACGCAATATACAGGATATGGATTTGAGCGAAAATCAGATTGTCAGCCTCCAGAACCTTGATACGGTAAAGCTTACCGTGGAAATGCCAGATGGCAGCAAGACAGACATAAAGATGATAGCTCCTTTGCATCCGCTGCGTTTGGCGTGGATGGTAAATCTATATGAGCTTTATGAGGACTGGGAAGACAAGACTCTGGAAAATCCCAAGTATCGCAAAGCTTGGTTCAGAAAACTGGACAAACTTTTCCAAGGGAAAATTCCTATGGATATTGCGCCCCTTGTGCTAAGCGACAGCTCTTTGCAGGAGGCGTACCAGTACATTGGAGAATTGACTTTTGGCTGGGGTACATACGCCAGACCTACTTTTGGTCAAGAAGCATTCGCCTCTGGGTATCGTCAGTTAAAGTCATATACAGCTATGTTGCTCAACGTGGCTCGTGAAAAGCGTATTGATAGTGACGTAAGTTTGGATTTGGTTGTACGCCACATCTACAACTATGCATTGTCTCATCCTTATACGGACAAGTTGGTTATCAACTTGTTTAACGCAGGTGATGCCGCTATTTTTGCGAAAGCCCTCGTCGATGTTGAGAAAATCGGATTAGGCGAAGCCTTGACATACGAGATACGGCTATTCTCAGATGACAACATGTTGCAGTCTGGCGAATCATTGAAAGATTTGCTTGCGCCAGATACTGCTACGGCTCCAGAGGCAGAGGTGTTTTCACAGGCTTCAGCCAACAGACTTTTCCCGAAGTTACGCTTCTCTTTGAACAAAATTAGCGACTTTATCAACGACCATGACAAGTATCAGGCACATTTGTCTTTCTTGGTAAATCCATTCGCTGTTAACACTGAATTGGTGCGTCCAGATGAATTAAGCCGTTCATTCTATTTGAATGGTACCATCTGTCGAGATGTTATCAGCGCATCTCAGGAAGGCAAGTCCTTTGTGTGGAACAGATACTACTCCAACAAGATTATGCCTAATCCTGTATCGGAGTCGGCAAATTTGGAAGTGGGATCGTTTGCGCGTATTCAAGAGACAACAGGTAAACTGCTCTCGTCAACATTGGAAGAGTCTGTTCCTGCGACAACACTGAGACTAAAAGAGAATGATATGATGCTGCTGTCATTTATACATGACAGTAGCGACTGGGTTGTCACGTTCGACAAGAATATGGGACCTGAGTTCTATGATTTACCTTGTCTTGGCGAGAATGACGTTCCATATCTCCTTGATTATGTGCCAGGGGAAGAAGCAACAGGTGTGTCTTCATATCTTACCACTAAGCCAACAAGTGAAATCAGTGCATTGATGATTCCGCTTTTCCATGAATATGGTATCAATCTCGAAAGATACGAGAATTTCAAACAGATACTGGAGGATGTTCGTTCGGTAAGTAGTTCGCTAATCATGCAAGTGAACGCAACCTCTCGCAAGGGCTTTGAGGTGATAGGCACCACTTTATGCAAACGTTTCTTGGAAAAGAAACATATTACGAAAGAGTCTTTCCTTATCCCTATAGATCTTCACAAGGAACTGTTTGTGGATTTGGATAATGAGAACAAGGAGCGTGCCGACAACTTGGTTGTGAAAATAGACCCAGCCAAAAAAGAGATACTGTTCACAGTAGTAGAGATTAAGTGTCGCAATGCTCACTACAATGCAGAAGAACTACATGTCAAGATTGTAAATCAGATAGAGAACACCATCTATGCGCTCCGCTCTCATTTTGAGATTGCGATTGATGGCTATGACCGTCTTGATAGGGAACTCAAAACGATTGAACTTAAATCGTTCTTGGAGTTTTACATTCGCCGTTCGATGCGTTACGGTCAGTTGAATCCAGAAGTTGCTCACGAATACCTGCTGTTCCTGAGCAAGCTGGCTGATGGCTATACTATCCGTTTTAAGCAACTTGGAGTTATCTTTGATTTCACGCAACAAGAGCGACAGAAGAAGAATTACTACGGTGAAGCTCTTATTTATACCATGGGTGAGCCTGTTATTGGTGACATCTTGAATACGGATGCAACACTTAACACCCAGGTGCTTGAAGCTATGGAGAAAGATTTTGTCAATTTCTTTGAGCCGACCTTTGCTTTTCAAAAAGAGAAGGAGGATGTCCAATTTCCAATAGAGGATGTGACACCTGTTGTGCCTAAAGACGAACATCAGCTACAAGATGATTCTGAATACGAAATCATCATACCAAAGAATCCTGTTGTTCAACAAGAGAAAAAGGAGGAGACGAACTCTGTAACGAATCAGCCATCGGTTTCATTCACCCCAAATATTGAGGAAGAATCTAAAACTGAGATTAAAGAAGGTTCTAACAAGACAGAAGTGAAACCTATCGAAGTGACTCCATCCAACCCAGTTGTACCTACGTCACGACCCAAAGAAGAACCTATTGACCCCAATTATAAGGAGCCAACTTGTGATGTCATCATCGGCAAAAATTCTGAAAGTCCTCAGTTTGGAATCCTTGGTAAGATGATAAGCAACGGACGAGTAATAGGATTGGATTTGAACGAATGTAACACCATCAGTCTCTTTGGCGTACAGGGTGCTGGTAAAAGTTATACGATAGGCTCTATCACAGAGATGGTACTTCGTCAATTCTCTAATGTAAATAAACTGCCGGCACCAATGGCCAGTGTCATTTTTCATTATAGCGACAGTATGGACTATGCGCCAGAGTTTACGTCGATGGTATATCCAAATGACGAAGCAGGACAACTGGCTAAACTCAAAACTGAGTATGGGGCAGAACCAGGCAGCATCAAAGATGTAGTCCTGCTGGCTCCAGAAAGTCAAGTTGAGACTCGTAAGGCAGAATATCCTGATATAGAAGTTCACAGAATCGGTTTCGACTCGTCTGAGTTGGCAGTGCGCGACTGGATGTTCCTTTTGGGAGCGATGGGCAACGATTCTACCTACATCAAGGAACTCAAGCAGATTATGAAGGCGTGCCGTCACAACATGAGTCTGCAAAACATCCGTAATGGTGTTGCAGAAAGTGACCACATGAGTTCTTCTCAGCGTTCTCTGGCAGAACAGAAACTGGATTTTGCCGAAGAGTATATCACAGACGGCAACAAACTTCAGCAGTATCTGAAACCTGGTCGCCTAATCATCGTTGACCTACGCGATGAGTTCATTGAGAAGGACGAGGCACTCGGCTTGTTTGTTGTGATGTTGAACATATTCTCATCCGTCATGCAGGTGGATGATAGATTGTTTAACAAGTTCATAGTCTTTGACGAAGCTCATAAGTATATGAACAACAAGGAACTTGTAGGTTCAATCACAACAGCCATCAGAGAGATGCGCCACAAGGGTGTGTCTATTATGATTGCAAGTCAAGACCCAATGAGTCTTCCGACTGAGATTATCGAGTTGAGTTCCATCGTGGTGATGCACAGGTTTAGTTCTCCTGCATGGGTGAAGCACGTTCAAAAAGCAATAACTCCCTTGCAGACATTGACTGCCACGGAAATGGCAGGACTCGGTTCTGGTGAAGCGTTCCTCTGGGCAAACAAGGCATCGGATAAGATGATAACGCAACGCCCAATAAAAATAAGTATTCGTCCGCGTGTAACTAAACATGGTGGAGAAACTATACAAGCTGTTAAATAATGAAGTATTTTGAATATACGAACAAAGGTAACCGTGAGGAGAACCAGGACTACATTGTCCATGGTTCTCTTCCCGAAAACTCTGACATATTCGTAGTGGCAGACGGAATGGGCGGCTATAGCGATGGCGCAGTGGCTGCAAAAATCGTTTCCGATGCCATTATTGATTTCGTGGAATTAAACTTTAAGCAACTCAACACATTTGAAATTCTCAGAGAAGCTATATCTTTTGCAAATGACACACTGATGCTAAAACGTATTGCATCAACCAATCAGAAAATGGGATGTGTAATTACGGTGCTGCTCTTGACAGGCAGATATGCATATTTTACATGGCTCGGTGACAGTCGGATATACATGTATAGGAACGGACAGGAAGTTTACAGAACAGAAGACCACTCTGTTGTAAACGAACTCGCAAAGATTAAAACTCTTAGTGCTGATAGTTATGAGAAGTATTCGTCGATTGTGACAAAATCAATTATGGGTGAAAGTCCTGTGGATGAAGCACCGATAAGGAAAATTGCTGTAGAAAACGGAGATATTTTCGTTCTATGTACAGATGGCTTTCACAAAGAATTGGATATGATGTACGCTATAAATTACGACGAGTCGAAGAAAGATGCCTTGGAGCACAAAGCATCCACAATCTCTGACAATTTCTCGTTTATAAAAATCGAAATATGATACTCAATGAAGAAATAATAAAGCAGATAAAGGACAAGTCGGGATTGTTGCTCGACCAAGCCAAAGACATTAGTGTCTTGGCTGACAAAATATTCGCCGATACAGGAAGAAACATCGGAGTAACAACTCTCAAACGACTTTTTGGAACCATCAATGATAGCCGAAAGACTAACGAGTACACATTAAATACGATAGCAATGTATCTCGGTTATGCCACATGGCAAAAGTACACTGAGACTAACAGCATTGATAGTGTATGGAACTTTAGTGAAGATGAAACTTATCATATACAAGAGTTGGCTATAGGAACCAATTTTTGTGTTGAATATCTGAACCGCAAAGTGTCTTTTGTTGTTATACAGCGAGATGGCATAAATGTCCTTGAAGTTGTCTCTGCAAAAAATAGTAGCTTACAAAAAGGAGACATTCTGTATGTCCACAAGATTAGTGTTGGCAAAATTTTACAAGCGGACAAAGTAATCCGCGGTGGGAGCATAGGAAACTATAAAACTAACGGTGAAATATTTGAGGTGAACGTGAATAATGCTTGAAATGTAAAATAGCCGTCTGTTTAATCAGGCGGCTATTTCCATAAGTTATCTACTTGAACTACTCCTCAATCTTGCCGTTACGATATGCGACAACCCACCATTCTCCAGCCTTAGAAACGGAACCACGTGAAGCCACACTGCCAGAATAAACATTAAATGCCGAACCGCTATAGTGGTTTTCTGATGAAGACCACCAATAATTATGCCGAGCTATAGGAGTTCCTTTGTATGATTGGGATTGTGCATAAGAACGGATTTCATCCTCTGAAGGGAGATACCACTCCATATTGTGCTCTGGGTCATGATTCATCTCTATACAGAAAGCAAAAGCAGGATAGTTCTTATAGGAGTCCCTACCGCCAGTTGCTTTTTCGAGATTGTAAACAAGCTTTGTCATTTCCAAGCCGCTTAAATCTTTGTCACTGAGTGCCTGATTCTGGTACATCGCATTGGAATTAGCCCAAGCCAGACGAGAGTCGCTAAATGGATTTCGCGCCTGAGTGACACAGACTGTACCTATAACCTGCCCTTTAACCGCAACACAAATTGTATCGAAACGATGACCAGATGTTGTTGTAGTATTTTCTTCTACGTCAAAAAGAATTTTATTTCCCGACAAACGGATGTTGTTTATCCAAGAAACGCCTTTCTTTAATTTTACGACAGCACCTTCTGTCTCGACATCACGAGATAACGTTACAGCCTCTGCTGACGAACGATAATTTAGACTCACATTGTCAATGGAAGCCAATGGCTTAACCTGTGAACTGACATCATCATCTGATGATGATGAACACGAAGTATGGATTCCTATAAAAAGAAATAGTAATCCAATTGGTAACAGTTTAGATATTTGTCTCATTTTCCTTTTTTTATTTATTGGAATCTTCTAATAATTTGTCTATGCTGAATGTAAACGTATAATCATTCTGTACATTTTCAATCATTATCGGCATCATAATTGTCATTGTTTTACCAACATACGAAGGAGCCTCATTTGCTTTTGAAGCAGCATCCTTATAAACACAAGGGATGAGATACTTTTCTCTCCATCCACCGTACTGTCCTGAGACATAATATACATTGTCTGTAGGAAGAAGTATATCTGAAAGGCTTGCCCCCTTTGGTACAGTAGATGCTGGTTGGCTGTTGTTACGGTCTGTGTATTTTACTCCAGCATGCATAACTCGACCAGTCTTTCCTGTATAGTCCACATAACTAATGTCGTCCCAGTTGACCTTTAACGTATGACCTGACTTGTTGGTAAGATCAAAGTTAAATTGCTTTGGACTAACATACCATACAATATTGATGTAGTCATCTTCATAACGATACTTGTTGGTAGTTCCGTCTTGAAAGTTCACAACTTTTGTCTCACCAAACTGTTGTTTTGCGTTTGCTGGACTTTCAACGGTCTTTAAACCTACAGAGTAAGTTGCGACGTAACTCTTAAATGCGCCACATGATGTCATCATAGCTGCAACGGCAGCCAAGACAACTAAGTTTGAGATTCTTCTTATCATAATTTTTGTCTTAAATTTAATTTTGGTGCAAAGATACATCCATATTGTTGAAAATAGGTAAAAAAGCAGAAATGTGGACTAACATGGACAAGAATTACTATATTACTTCATTGAAAGCTCTTTTTATTATAAATATACTCCAATATTGTCATTGGATTGCATGCCTTTCCCTTGAACTTGGCAGTAATATGAAGATGTTCACCTGTGCTACGACCTGTGGAACCAGTTATGCCAATGGGAAAACCTGTAAGGACAGATTGATCTTTGCTGACCAAGATTCGGGAGAGATGACAGTAACTGATGTAGAAGTCACCATGGTGAATGGTGACGAAGTTGCCTGAACGATAATCGTAGCCGGCTCTCTCGACTATACCAGGAAACATGGAATAGACGATGGCGTTGTGGGCGGCGAGGTCGATACCGTTGTGCCATGATAGTTTACCTGTAAAAGGGTCACGGCGATAGCCATAAGGACTGGTGACCTTGATTGATTTCAGTGGATAAGTGATGCTTGGATAGCTGCTTATCCACTGTTTTTGTTTGCTATCCTTTGAGTCTGTTTCCTGTTGAAGTAGATTTGCTTGTATAGAATCTACAGGTTGATTGGCAGGAAGTAGAAACTTCTCCTCCACTTTCCTCACTTTGTAACGGCACACGTTATTGCTGACGGTATTGAACTGTGCTTTTGCACTTGATACCGCCAGACAACTTATTACCCATAATACCACTATTTTCCTTTTCATGGTGCAAAGTTAGGGAAAGAAATCAAGAGTGATTGTCGATGCTGTAAAAGTATAACATAAAATAAGATTAAAGTATGATTGAGAGTATGAAATGATGATATAATCATAATAAAACGGAAAAGATTGGACGATGGAGCATAGGCTTTCTTGTATTCATTTCTCTTAGACTATCTTTGCATAAGACAAACTGCACTCGGCAATAAGAAAGTAAACTTTCATTGCGCTCGTTTGCATTGTCTTTGCATGGCAATATGTAAAGTATCATTCTAAATATAATCAGAATATGAAAAGAAACTCATT
>ERZ1026852.380-NODE-380-length-28400-cov-20.953113_pt1 | contig 28400 bp, 22 predicted proteins | sample MGYA00380156_ERZ1026852 | MGnify/ENA primary metagenome ERZ1026852 (study PRJEB33269, sample SAMEA4719792) | human gut metagenome | biome: human-associated habitat; feature: organic feature; material: feces | place: Cameroon | collected 2013-10 ...
TGGGCTATGTGCTCCATTGGGCTTTCAGCCCGCCCTTGCTAAATCCGAAACTTGAATAAAAATGACTTCAGCAGTTTTTATTTTCAAACACGGATTACCAAGAATTATTGAATGAAAATCTCTCATGGAATAATTCGTGTTTAAAAGAAAAGTTTGAGTCTGTGTTACAGATTTTTGTTAACCGTTTTTATTCATGTTCATACTTCTTGTTACATGGCTTCAACCGATAACCTTACGCCCATGATGAAGCAGTTCTATGACCTCAAGGCCAAAAACCCTGATGCTATACTGCTGTTTCGATGTGGCGACTTTTACGAGACTTACGCTAAAGATGCCGTCACCGCCTCACAGGTGTTGGGCATTACCCTCACACGTCGTAATAACAAGGGACAAAACCCGGCCACCGAAATGGCTGGGTTCCCTCATCACGCACTCGACACTTATTTGCCCCGACTTATCAGGGCAGGCTATCGCGTGGCCATTTGCGACCAATTGGAGGACCCTAAGTTAGCTAAGAAACTCGTTAAGCGCGGCATTACCGAATTGGTAACGCCAGGCGTAGCCATGACCGACAACGTGCTCAACGCACGCGAAAATAACTTTTTGGCGGCCATTCACTTTGGCGTAAAGGCTGTAGGACTCTCGTTTCTCGACATCTCTACAGGCGAGTTTTTGGTAGCTGAGGGCACGACCGAATACATTGACAAGCTCTTGGCTGGCTTTGCGCCCAAAGAGGTGTTGGTGCAACATGGATTGAAAGGGCGTTACGAGGGCTTGTATGGTTCAAAAAACTTTATTTTTGAACTTGATGACTGGGCCTTTACGCCTCAGACGGCACTGGATAGACTGACGCGCCACTTTCAGGTGCGCAATCTCAAGGGCTTTGGCGTAGAACATTTGAAGGACGGCGTTGTGGCAGCAGGCGCGATTATGTGTTACCTCGAAATGACGCAACACACACAGACAGGCCACATCACTTCGCTTCGCCGCATTGAAGAGGACGCTTACGTGCGCCTTGACAACTTTACGATGCGCAACCTCGAATTGGTGCAGCCTATGGCCGAAGGAGGCACTTCGCTGCTAAAGGTGATTGACCACACGCTTACGCCAATGGGCGCACGCGCTATGCATCGTTGGGTGATCTTCCCCTTGCGTTCGGTGAAGCAAATTACGGAACGACAAGACGGAGTGGAACACTTCTTTAAACACCCCGACTTTCGTGAACTATGCGAAATGGAGTTGCCGAAGATTGGCGATATGGAACGCATCGTGAGCCGCGTGGCGGTGATGCGTGTCAACCCTCGCGAACTCCAACAACTGCGTGCAGCGCTTGAGAGTACTGCGCTGCTCAAGTATGCCTGTGCGCACGCTGACTGCGAGGCGCTCTTACAGGTGAGCCAACAACTTGATGCGCTTACGGCCTTGCGCGACCGCATTAAGCAAACGCTCTGTCCTGACCCACCGATATTGGTGAATAAGGGCGGTGTGATAGCCGACGGTGTGAACGAAGAATTGGACGAACTGCGCCACATCTCGACTTCAAGCAAGGATTATCTGATGAAGATACAGCAGCGCGAGAGTGACGCTACGGGCATTCCAAGCCTTAAGATTGGCTTTAACAACGTGTTTGGCTACTACATCGAGGTGCGCAATGCGTATAAGGACAAGGTGCCTGAGACGTGGATTAGAAAGCAGACGCTTGCACAGGCTGAACGCTACATCACGCAAGAGCTGAAGGAGTATGAAGACAAGATATTGGGCGCGGAGGACCGCATTCTTGAACTCGAAGCGCGCCTCTTTGCCGAATTGGTGAGCGATGTTGCAACATTCGTTACTCCCTTGCAGCGCGACGCAGTAGCGCTGAGCCACCTTGACTGCTTACAAAGCCTTGCTGCCGTGGCGCGTGCCAATCATTATGTGCGTCCTGTAGTAGACGATGGCTTGGTGCTTGACATTCACGAAGGTCGTCACCCCGTTATCGAGACGTTGATGCCTCCTGGCGAGGAGTACGTATCAAACGATGTTGAGTTGGACACGAAGGAACAACAGATCATCATCGTGACGGGTCCTAACATGGCGGGTAAGAGTGCCTTGCTGCGTCAGACGGCACTCATCACGTTAATGGCACAGATTGGGTCGTTCGTGCCTGCCGAATCGGCTCATATTGGACTGGTGGACAAGATCTTTACCCGTGTGGGGGCAAGTGACAACATTTCAGTGGGCGAGAGTACCTTTATGGTCGAGATGAGTGAAGCGGCGAATATTATGAACAACCTTACGGAGCGCTCGTTGGTACTTTTTGATGAATTGGGACGCGGCACGTCCACCTACGACGGCATCTCTATCGCTTGGGCCATTGTGGAGTACATTCACGAGAATCCGAAAGCGCACGCACGCACGCTCTTTGCCACGCACTATCATGAGCTGAACGAAATGGAGAAGCTCTTTACGCGCATTAAGAATTGGAATGTATCGGTGCGCGAAGTGGACGGCCGTGTCGTATTCTTGCGCAAACTTCAGCGTGGCGGTTCGGAACACTCCTTTGGTATTCATGTAGCGCGCTTGGCGGGTATGCCTCAGACGATTGTTCATCGTGCCGAACAAATCCTCGCCGACCTCGAAAAGGCGGGTGCTCAAGCGGGTACGAGTGTGCCACGCGCTGAGAGCAACACGAAGCACGAAGAGGGCATGCAGCTCAGTTTCTTCCAACTTGACGACCCCGTATTGAGTCAGATACGCGACGAACTGCTCCACCTCGATGTCAACAACCTCACTCCCCTCGAGGCGCTTAATAAACTCAATGACATCAAACGAATATTGAAGGGGTAAAGGCAAACTAAAGGCAAACTAAAGTCTCTCCCCCTAACCTTCTCCCCGATCAGGGAGGGGGTTAGGGGGAGAGACTTTTCAATTTGGTGTAAAAAATGGGTTTATGTTATGTATGTGTTCTCGCGCTTAGCCCAACTTTCACACCCCTAAAAAACTTTCAATTGTCTGAAAAACCGACTATCTTTGCACTGATACTATTCTTGCATAAATAACAACGTACTCGATACAATGATAAAGGCTCATTACTACCCCTATGCTATTACCCGACTGCTGACAGTCGTAACTCTGCTTATGTCTGCCACATTTGCGGCCGAAGCTGAACGGGTTGACTACCAAAGGGCTGCAAAAATTGCCCAAAAGTATATTACGCTGCGTAACAACAAAAGCATTAAAGCACAAGCGGAACAACAAGGACATGGCACCGGCAATGTACCTTATTATATATTTAATGATGCACACGGACACGGCTTTGTAATTGTGGCGGGCAATGATGCCATGGGCGAAATATTGGCTTACGATACCGAAAACACGCTTGACACGCTGAATGCTAATCCGTGCGTGAAATGGTTGTTAGAGGGGTACAGACAAACATATTATGACATTGAGAGTGAAAAGGTGGCTACGCAAGCCAGCCATCGGGCAGCAACTTTCAGCCAGACAGTGCAGCCTCTGCTTAAAACCAAGTGGGGACAATCGCACCCCTTCAATGCTCAAACGGGGTATCCATACAGCGGTTGCGTGGCCACTGCCGTGGCACAAATGATGTATTACTACCAATGGCCCGCACACGGCTTTGGCAAGCATGAATATACCGTTACCTACGACCAAACTACCAAAAGTGCCGACTTTAGCCAATCTTATTACGACTGGGCTGAGATGCTGCCCGATTACCGCTATCCCGTGCGCGCCACCGCCACACAGGAGCATGCCGTGGCACAACTCATGAGCGATGTGGGCATAGCCTCATCTATGCAGTACACTCCCAGTTCGAGCGGCACACAGGGGCTTTTTGCATACCAAGCCCTGCAAAAGCACTTTGACTATACTGCGGCATACGTGACGAGGGCTGTGGAGGGCCCAAGCCGCTTTGCCAGCATATTGCGGCAGGAGTTGCTGAATGGCTGTCCCGTTTACCTTGAGGGGCGCCCCGCCAACACTGCTTCGGGACACGCCTGGGTGGCCGATGGCTTTGACGAGAATGGCCTTTTCCACATGAATTTTGGCTGGGAAGGGCAAGGCGATGCTTATTATTCGCTCACCAATCTCAGTTTGTCACAAACCGGTGGTGAATTTCAGGGTAAGCCCTTGGCCTTTAACCGTGCCGTAACGGCCATTCTTGCACACCCCAACAATGGTAAATATCCCGATATAGACCGCGGGCTTTTGGAGGGTTCGCCCCAGCTCATGTTTAATGAGGGAGGTTCTGTCACGCTCAAGGGTGCTGACGACAAGAGTTTCAGCACCTCACAGCCCCAAACCATAGTGGTTAACTCATTTGTAAACAGAGGCACTCCCTTTAAGGGCGACATTGGCATAGCCGTTTGCAACGACAGTGGCAAGTTTGTGCGCGTGGTCTATTCAGACGACCATGACAACGGTGGATTTACGGAGCGCATTTATGGGGCAGACCATGATGGCTTTATGGGGACTGACTATTTGGTAAATCAGCCACAGCACGTGCAGATGAGTTTGGCTGGTCTTGCCAACGGATATTATAGCCTTACCCCCGTGTGTGTGGCCCGTAACGATGATGGCACATGGGGCGACCTGTTCAGAATGAAAAAGGCCCCCATCATTGAGGTGGAACTGAGCGACGATGCAGGTCGCGTGTCTGAGGTGTGCTCCGACGAGGCTCACTTTCAGCTCATGGCACAGCCACGCCTCAGCGGTGCGGCCGAACAGGGTGGTAGGGTGCAGGCATTTTTTACTGTTAAAAACCTTAATGGTGTGCCGCGCGACTGCTACATGAGGGTGCAACTGCTTGATGAGCACCAGGCGGTAGTGTTAGATACCCGGGTGGACGAATGTACTGAAATAGAAGGATTTTCTGAGGCTGAAATACCCATCACGCTTTCACTCCCCGCCAGCCTTGTGCCAGGGCGTTACGAAGCGAGGCTGCTGCTTTCGGCCGACGCGGAGGAGTCTTTGTTTTACCCCATCAATAATATACACGACAAGGAGGTGCCCTACATTGATGTAGCTGAAGCAGAGGACAAACCGCTCATGGCCAAGGTTGAAGTGTTCATGGCCGACGACTCTAACGACAAGATTGAGAGTGGCAGTGTTGACCTCTCGCAAACGTCTCTTTTTAAACTTGCTGTGTCGTTGCGCACATCAGAAGACAAGTGTTACAGCGGACATATTACGATGCTGGCCGAAGACACTCAGACGAAAGAAAGGACTTATGTGAAAGGCATTGATGACGAGGTTGACGTGTCGTCATCTTACGACGTACCATTATTTAGCTATTGGCTGCGCAAGGATAATTTGCCATGGTACGATGGCCACACCTATCGCCTTATAGTTATGGGCAAGCTTGACGGGCAAGACGTTGAGCTGAACAATCCTGAGGCGCCCCCCTATTACCTGAAACGCGAGGGCGATGTGCTCACACTCTTTCAGCAAGATGTGGTGACAGGGTCATCGTCAACCTCAACTTGTTTGTCCACTACTAAGCCATTCAGTGTGAGGCGCAAGGGTGACGATTTTATTATTTCGGCCCACGATTTGTTCGGTGTGAGCATGTACAACGTAAGCGGCAGAGTGGTTAAGCGTGCTTTGTCTGCTAACGGACGACAGGGTGTGCTATCACTCCGAAAGTTGGAGCGGGGTATTTATTTGCTGCACATTGAGTGTGACGGGGGACGCCATACTTACAATGAAATCGTTTTGGTGAAATAAAGATGTGGCTTTTAGGGAGGGAGGTTACTTAACAAAGGAACACAAGACAAGGTATTATACGTTCTGATATTACATCTACAAGACAGCATACTCCTACTAATTTGATCAAGCAGGCCTTCAAGCATAGTTTATATCTTTATGTTCTGCAATAGTCTATATGCTTTGACACATCAACTAATCTTGAACTCCTATATATAACAAAAATAATAAGCCAGAAGGGAAGCCCCGAGCAAGTTACAAAACGCTTGTTCGGGACTTTTTTATACAATAAAAGACATTTTTCAAGCAGTTTGCGGCTATCTTGCAAAACATTAAAGAACATAAAAAAACTGTCCGAAGCCTCATAAAATAGAATTTCGGGTAGGACCTTTATGCACATTGGCGTTTTAGCGGACAGTAATAATAAAGAACACATAAACGCTAAAATATGAGTACAAACTCCCTTGCCGCCTACAATGGCTACGCATGACCGCTCAAAGAATTGCGCTCATTAGTTGTTAATATATGTATAAATGGGGGGTAAATCTTAAATAACTACATTTGCAGTAAGTTACAATAAAAAGAACACTGCACTAATACATATTGGTTAATTATGAATATTTGTATACTTGTAGTTAAACACATTCAATGAAAAACTGCCTTCACTTACTTGAAGAGATAAAACGACATATAGACATGGTTAGAACAATTGGAATTGATTTAGATACAACAAACTCAGTTTTTGCATTTTGTCGATATATTTACCCCGGCCTTCATACCCTTCAGCCTATTTTGGTTACTATCACCAATAATTAAAACCAACTGATAGGTGTGGAAGTTGGGGTAAATGCATCAAAAAATGCAGATACCAAGTATTGACAATAGAAGGCTGAGCGGAAAAGGCTCACTATTCTCCTAAGCCTAAAGAAACAACAACAAGTAAAAATCACTCAAAAACAAAATTAAAATGAACGAAAACAAGTACAAGAAGCTCTCATGCATCTTACTTTATCTCGCCTTCGCTGGAGTAAGCTGTTGGGCAACCGCAGAGTCATTACATCTGCTTATGTCAGGATTTCCCATCGTTATGTGCTGGATAGTAACCATAGGATTCTTCATTGTGGCGTCCATCGGTACAAAACTAATAGTGGACAGCTTGAATAAGAACCTCTATATTGAGAAGCGCAATCTCAAGCTCAGTATGGGACTACTGATAGTTCTCTTTTTTTGGCTCGTATGCAGTATGCCCACAAACACCCACACTTTCTTCTATCGCCAGGTTGTGGCCGATGTAACAACGGCAGATTTGGCTACAACGAAGAACTACCTAACAGACATCAGAGATAACAAAAAGTCATTGAATGACTACCAGATGGATGTTGAAAAGATTACCCGACAGGTGAACTCTAAACTCATTGACCTCGAAGCAGAGATTGACAATCCTTCGAATATAGGCGACGGTCCCAAAGCAAAAGAAATCCTTTATGAGATTTCTCAACTCCTACGATGCAAGCCTATCGCTACGTTATCTGGCACTGCAACAACACCTCAACAACGCCAGGCTCGTAAGGCTGCATACCGAACAATCGTTCAAAATCAGCTCGAATCATACATAGCAGATCTTGCAAAGAGCGCAGAAGGGAAAACTAGCGGAGATTCGAAACTTGCAGCAAACTCAATCAAACAGATTGCTCAAATGCAGAGTGTCATCACTGACATGAAGAACCAGGGTAGTGTTGACAATGATAAAATCATGCAGTCGGACGTTGTAATGCAGAATGGTTACGCCATTATAAAGAACAACAGCTCTGCCGTCAACTTCCAGGGACAGGACGAGCAGGTGTACAACGCAGACCCCCTCGTGACAAAGACCCACCGTCTGCTCAGCGTATTTGATGTGTGGAAGGACTGGTTAACAACAGATAAATATGATGGCCACGGATTCATCTTTTGGGTTATTCTCTCAATTCTCGTTGATGTAGGCGCATTCATTTTCTTCGATCTCGCATTCAAAAAACAAGACTAAGTTAATCGTATAACATTCAAAAAAATAAAAGTTATGCCTATTGATGTCAACAATGGCACTAAGTCGAGTGTCACCGCAAAACCAGAAAACAATATTGAAAACAACGCCATAGACACCACTCCTACTACAGGCATTGATGTGGTTCAAAATGGAATAACAGATAACGCAGAATCTGCCACTACAGGCATTGATGTGGTTCAGAATGAAATAACAGATAACGCAGATACCACTACTGCAGGCATTCACGGCTTGACAGCAGCAGAGATGAATGACCCCAACAGCATCGTGGTTACCATCGCAGACCAGAGTACACCCATCGTTATATTGTTTGGTCCCCCTTCATGCGGAAAGACCATGACCCTGGTTCGTCTGACAAGATACCTTAAGTCTAAAGGATACACAGTTGTTCCAGATCGCACCTTCCGCCCTACCGAGGACACTAACTATACCCAATTGTGCGACAACTTCGACCAGATGATCAATAGCAGCAATGCAGCAGCCAGCACTAATGTAGTGAGCTTTCTGCTTGTAAAGGTTATGAAGAACGGACGCCCTATCTGCCAAATACTGGAAGCTCCTGGTGAGCTATACTTCAACCCAGAAAAGCCAGCGCAGCCTTTCCCCGCCTATGTAAACACCATCATCAATAGTAGCTGCCGAAAGGTTTGGGCGGTGATGGTAGAACCAGACTGGTCAAATCCTGTACCTCGCAACAACTACGTCAGCAAAATTCGCGATCTGAAGGTTCAAATGATGCCACGAGACAAGACGGTGTTTGTTTTCAACAAAATAGACAAGACCCCTTACGTGCTTGGAGCAGGCCAAGTGAATATCAAGGAGGCACGCAAAAATATTGAGAATCTATATCCGAATATTTTCGTGCCATTCAAGACAAATCTCCCATTCGGACTCGGCTTCCTATTCGGTGGCGGCTACGACTGCGACTTCATACCATTCCAGACTGGAACATACACTCAGGCCATCAATGGTCTGACCTATCAAGAAGGCAACGAATGTTACCCACGCCTACTTTGGAATACATTACTCAAACGAATTAATGGTTAATAGATATGGCACTCAACATAAACTTATACGTACATGGTGTCCCGATGGGACACAAAACATGGGGAGTTCTGGGAGAAGATGACAATTTCATCGCCAATTTTTATAGCTCCAAGTGGCCAGCAAAGGAACTGATGCAAGTTGATATCATGGAATGCAAGGGCAAGGTTTATAGTTACTATACCTTCGTCAAAGGACAAAATGTGATGGGATACGACAATCGCACAGGCTCTTACTTTGCACTGACCATCAGAATGGACGCTTACTACGCAGACCTGCAAAATATGTACAAGATTCTCAGTGCTGCCTACGAAAAAATGTGCGTCGGGAGACTCGTTCAAAAACAAGGAGAAGGCATCAAGTTCATTGTTCAAGACTTCGCCGTGTTGGACAATGAGCTAAAAGGCATGGAAAATCGTATCATCAGCTATATCGGTGAGTTCTCCAACAATAAAGATCTTGTCTCTTTCAGCGGATTCAAAACCAACGGCCAGCTGGAAGCTCAAACAGAAAATCTTTTGGAATGTGACAACGCCAAGGCTCTCAATACGGTTAAAGCTACTGGCAAAATATCTGTATCTCCCTATTATCCTTCCAAGGAGGTTAAGGAACTCATCAGCAAGAATGAAGATGAGATGCAAAAGCTTCGGCAGATGACATCACAGCAGATCAATGAAGCACACGAAAAGGCATCACAGCAAATTAGAAATATCGAAAGCAAAGCCAAAGAGGATATAGCGAGTGTGCGTCGGCAAGCCAGTGAGGAAATGACACGTCTGAAGTCACAGTACTCCTCTGTTGATAAGCAGATGTATGAGTTAGAACAGAAACTGAAACAGGAAAAGGAGCGTTCTAAGCAACTACAAAAAGAGCTAAGAAATGAGTTGGAACAGAAACTGGAACAGGAAAAGTTACGTACTAAGCAACTACAAAAAGAGGTAAAGGAACTCACAACTTCCTTGAAACAAGCTAAAGATAATGTTAGTACCCCTCATGTCAATACCGACTGCAACAACAATCTACACCAAGGTTTTGACAACAAGCGAAGCAGCATACTATCCTCGACCCTCCCTTTTTTGAACACGCTTATCATTGTTGGTGTAGCTTCATTTCTGATATGGAAGACACCTTCCGACAACTCTCAGGAGTTGACAAAGATAAGCGCAAACATTGCAGAAATCAAGAATCAGATAAGTGGCAAAAAAGCGCAAGAGATAGAGACGAGGAAGCAGGACAAGGAAAATGTGACAAGCAAGCTCTCTAATGCCAGGATTTACATAACTAACGCCAATTATCTTTCTCTCGGAGCACCGTCTGAGGTAGTTGTTAAGGATGCAAGCGGGAAGCCTGTCAAAAACGGCAAGTGGGCAACCAGCGACAAGGAAGCATCTGTTGAAGATAAACTCGACGGAACGGCACTTATAACAGCTACAAAGCGTGGAACAATGGAAATTACCTACACTGTAGGTTCTGATAAAACAACAAAGACTGTGACCGTCAAATAAGGTGTGATATATGAAGAATTTTATGATTGTGTCAGCAATGTTAGGTTGCTTGGTTTTAGCTGCATGCAAGTCAGCTCCGAAGCAGACTTACTACGACTCTACTTTTGACGAGGCCGAATCTGACAGCAATGAGGCTGCTGGAGAGACAGCGGCTTCTTTCGAAGATCAACCTGGTGAGATTATATCAGTGCCCTACGAAGAGAGAGGCAACGTTAAGTATGTAGATGTTTCAGTAAACGGATTCGGCTTTCAGATGATATTCGACACAGGCTGCTCTGGCACTCTTATTTCTGTGGCCGAAGCACGATACCTCTATGAGAAAGGCTATCTCACGGAAGATGACTTCCTCGGTGTGACAAAGTCACAGATTGCTGATGGCAGTATTGTGGAGAACATGGTGGTGAACCTCAAGGAGGTGGTTATCGGGAATAAAATTCTATGCAAGGACGTACAAGCTACGGTGTCTGCTAACAACAATGCCCCCTTGCTCCTTGGCAATGAAGTTCTCAATCGCGTAGCTGCCTACGCCGTCGATAACGAAAACAAGACAATAAACTTCAAATGTAAATAGCGACATGAATATATCTGTATACCTCTTTGGCGAGTTTTCCACAGGATACAGCCAATATCCAATAGACTATACTTCCTCTATATTCCATAGTTTCAGCGATAAAGCCAAGTCAAACACCCAAATTGCCATACACAGGGATCGAGACCTGATGTACTACGCTTATGTCAGAAAAATGGAGAATGGCAAGAACTTTGGTATCTGCTGCGTACTGAACGGAATGATGCTCACACAGGTTGACGGGTTGTTCAATTTGTTTGAGACAGCCATGAGCATACAGATAGCACGTGGCACATATGTGCGATTTGCAGACGACGGAACGATAATTACAGGTGAAAGCGCAACGGCCAGCAAGGAGGAATATACCCTCTTGGCCGACTATTTTCGTAGCCAGTTGGAGAGGATACAGACTTCTCCCCTGCCTCCTGTGAGTTATTCAAACTCTAACACATCTGTAAAGGACTTCACCATAGACGACTCTAACAGCGATATCGTTAAATCAAGCAGCGTCTATGCTTACACCTATATCTATAAGACAAAAGGTTATGAAACAGCACAAACAAACAGCTACCAAGGTATCATAGCAAAACAGAAACATCTCAATGACGACCTACAGGAACGCTGTAGAGATCTCTCTGCAAAGCTCACAAAAGAGAAGGTGAAGCAGCGCAACATGAGGTGGGTCGGGATTCTTAGTATTATCGTCATTGTATTTGGTGTCATTCTATGGAATAAGGTTCTGTTTCCAAGTGAGGTAACGCGATACGAAACTGGTGAGTTTGTCTACTATGGCCCACTGAACAACAACCACCAGCCTGAGGGTGTCGGTGTGGCTATTTACCCTTCAAATGATACGCAGAAACGTAAATTCTACATCGGAAACTTTGTCAATGGCAAACGTCAAGATAAAGAGGCCATGCTGTTGTACCAAAATGGTGACTACTACTATGGCTCAATGAATGATGACAAGTGGGAGAAAGGTGTCCTCTACATGAAGACTGACAACTCTCATTTCTCTGGAGAGTTCAACAATAACAAGCCATACAACGGCATTTGGTATGATCACAAAGCCGTGCTACGGGTTAATGATGGTATCGAAAGTAGTGATATCGCAGAGTAAGTTTGTCTGGCCCTTGTCTGGCTCTTGTCTTGGTAAGTTCATCTCTGCAAGTCAGTTTACTCTGATATAATCTGGCGACAATTAAGTAGGTGTTCAAAATTAGTTGATATGAATTGGTAGTATTTCGTTCGCTTTCGCGCACCTTTTCTCGCCATGGCAAAATGAAAGCAAGCTTTCTTTTGCTCATCTGGCTTAACGAAAAGGTTCATAAACATAGGTTGAAGAGGGAGCGTAGCGGGCTAAGTGACCGATGAAGCCTGTGTTGATGGACGAAAGAATGCGCCAAAGCATATCGGCCAATTCTGAACTTGATTATATAAACTAATTTTGAATACCTACTTATAGGAAATTATATGGCATAGAAATATAAAACGATTAAGACTATGAAGGTAAGCATTATAACAACTCTTTTATTGATTTTTCTGGCTGTACCCTACGCTGAAGCTCAACAACTTGTCACGCTGAATAGAAATAAGTTGAAGACGGAACATACAACAAAAAGCAAGGCAAAGAAGTCTACGAATAAGCAGAAGAAAGCGACAGGCTTGAAGAAACGTACTTCTTCACGCCATACATATTCGTACAGACGGCATCAAACGTATTCAAAACCTAAAGAGGCCTCGTATCTGCGTGTTAACAACCAATACGGCGACGATATTACATACTATCCTACATACTCCGGAGACTACAATATATTCCATGTAAATACTGACGGGCAGGACTATAGTGTAGAATTTCTGCCCTCATGGTGCCATTTGACAAACAAGAACTCTGACTCGTTTACGTTGTATATAGACTCTAACACTTCATACGAAGATCGCCCTGATTGGTTCGTTGTCAGAAGCAACAATCAAAAAGTGACGGTACATCTGAAGCAGAGCGGGAAACCTATGTCTATCTCTGCTTCCTATTATTCAAGCTATCTTACCCATGGATACAAGCTCAATGGTGTAAGATACATGAAGGTCAATGCAACACTCAGAGTCAGTGGCGCCCCTAACTCCAAGCTACTCGCTGTGGCAACAGTGCAGGACGAGAATGGCACGCCTATATATGCCGCATCTGGCTATTCCGACTATACTTTCAGTGACGGCACATTCTTTACAATGTCGGAATTTACTTCTACAAATGATAACAATAGCGTCTACAACGTGACGTTTTATATACCGAACAACGCTCTTCGACTCTATCGCAAGGATAACAATCTGACATGCTGTCTATCCTTGTATTGCGAGAAGACTGCTGAGTTTGTGAGCAACGCAAACTGTAGGATTCCTTTTTATGCTAAATACAAAAAAGGCAAGGTGACAACAACTAACAGATAGACATCACAATATAAGCGGCAAGGCAGAACGCCTTGCCGCTTCAACCCTAAATACGAAGCTCTGCGCGACTATCTGAAAAACATCGAAGAACACTTTGAACACGAAGGACGCGACATTCACTCAGGACGCAATGTGATACGTAGCCTTAAAGTGAATGGACTGACCATTTGTGTGAAACGCTTTGGTCCACCCTCCTTCAGACGCAAAGTGCAATAAATGCTTTACAAAAAATCGAAGGGTAAACTGGCATATCTGAGTCCGCTGCTGCGTGAGCGCGGATTTGAGAGTCCGGAGTCGATAGCTTTTGTGCGCTGCCGCCACGGGTTGTTGCGCACAAACACTTACTTTGTAAGCCTGCTGTCTACTTACCGCTACAGCATGGACACACTGCGTAATAAGACGGCTGATGTGCAACACGAGGTGATAGCTAACTTTGCCCGCTATGCGGCCCGTTTGCACGAGGACGGTTTTTACACCGCGATTTCTCGTTATCTAACATTTTGTATGATGTGATAGACGGGCGTTACCACTTTTCGCTGGTTGACACTAACAGCATGAAGTGTGGGTCGGGTGTCAGCATTGAAGCTGGTTGCCGCAATTTGGCCAAGTTGTCGGGCGATGATGCGTTGTTTGCCCAGTTGGCAGAATGTTACGCCATGGAGCGCAAGGCAGACCCTGTACGCTGCCGCCACGCTGATAAATGAGGCAAGGGAGAAATTGAAAAGGCAGCGTGAGGAGGTGTGACTGGGCTAACCCAGAACAAAGCACTTTATCCTTTTATTAACCCATTGGCGGAATTTCCAGTTAACAGGTTAACAAGTTGACAGGTTTACAAGTAAGTATGCTTTACACTACTTATTATGTTAAAGTCTGAATGGTAAGAAGCTTAAAAAGTTTGGCAAACTTACTTGTCAACTTGTTAACCCGTTAACCGGAATTTCCGCCAACGCGTTTTTATTAAGGACATAAACACAGATAATCTGTGTGAGGATTTTGGGAATATATCAAACGACAATAAGAGACAACGAACCATAATGTGCCCCTACAAAGACACAATGGACGTTGTCTCTTATTGTCGTTTGGTTGTATGCAGGATTGTCTGCTTTTTATCTCACAACGCTAATGAGTCCTGTGCCATTGCAGCGGGCGCAAGTATAGACATAGCCATTATATCCTTGCACACTTCCTTTACCATGGCAGCGAGGGCATTTTATAAAATTAGCACGCATTGAAGCCCTTAGCGCACCATATTGCACGTTTTTGTTTTGGAGTGTTTTATTCCCATACTTTTCCATCATTTGCGTAGAACGATTTACTATTTTCTCCGTATCAACCGTTACTTTTCCCACTTTACCGGTACACCTACTTAGTAATGGTACTGCTTTTTTAACAACTACTTTGCCACAGCCAGCTTCCACCTTTACAGGCCAATCTACGATGGCTGCCAATATCACGACAACCGCAAAAGTTTTTTTGATAAGTGATTTCATGAACTACTTATTTTAAATGGTTTTACAATAGAGCTTTTATAATCATTACTACAATGAAAATAATTACGATAATGTAAAAACAGCCTAAGAGACTGAATTCATCGTTTTTCGGAGGGGGGGGCGGTGGTTGTGGCGTCGGTCGTGGCTGTAGGGTCGGTGATTGTTGCGGCCTTTTTTCCTCTCTTGGCACATAGATTGTAACCTCGGGATCTTGAATTGTAAACTCTTGATCTTGTGCTGACGGATTTCTCAACCATTGCAAGATGTCGTCCACGCTTTGCGGACGCCTTGTCCTATCGGTGTTCATCAACCACACAATAAGCAGCTTTGTTTTATCAGAAACATTCGGCATTGGCAATGCGATATGTTTGTCTCGAGTATGATCTTCATAAAGACTTGTGTATGTCGGTACCACCCTATTCGTAAGCAAACGATAAAGTGTTGCACCAAGAGCATAGAAGTCTGACCATGGCCCTAACTTATCGAAACTGCCATCCACTTGTTCTGGAGGGGCATATCTTTCAGTTCGTGCTACGCCCGTAAACATAGTGGCTCCCACGCCTCCTATATAATCTTTGCTTGCACCGAGATCTATCAACTTTACATATCCGTTCGGTGTTTTCATGATGTTGGCTGGCTTGAGGTCGAGGTGTAGCAAATCTTTTGAATGGATTGCTTTCAAGCCACCGAGTATCTGCTTCAGATAGTTGTATACAGTAGTTTCGGTATAGGGTGCATTTCTTTTTCTCAAATACTCCTCCAAATTGGTGCCCTCTACGAAGTCCATCACATAGTATGCCGTACCATTCTCTTCAAAGCAATCGTACACTTTCACCACATGCACATTGCTTATAAGTCTTAGTCGCTCATACTCTTTTCTGAACTTCACGATTTGCTCACCAAATTGTTGCGTGTAATTTCCGTTCGTGCTTACCGACACGCCGTCCGCGTCACGAAAGTTTGCCGCTGTCATGAAGAACTCTTTGATGGCAATCTTCGTGTTCTGTGATCTACACACGGCAAGATAGGTTTTTCCGAAGCCCCCCGATGAGAGGTGGCCTCGGATTATATACCTGCCTTTGAGCACAGTCCCGATGGGGAGCATTGATGTATCGTTTGTCATGCTTAATGTAGTTTACGGCTTTCAGTTCGATTACCATCCTTATCTACAGTCACACATGTAGTTTCGTTTAAGATTATTATCTTACTTGAATCTTCGCCCATCATTTCTTTTTTCAAAGGTATAATCCAATCATAATACAAGCGTTTCTTCTCTGAAGCTACAAAATCCCGTATTGCAGATTGGTCATCTGTCAGGTTTTCTCCCTCTACCGACAAATCCGTAATTTGTATATCTACGTCCGTCGTATTTTCATTGAAAGTCTTATCAGTTATACTCCATGTGCCTTTTGTAGTACAAGACACCGTTACAATTTCTTGTATTCCATTTCCTGCATCAAAAACAAGTCTGATTGTTCCTTTTGACGAACAAGTCTTGTCCTCATTGTAATCATCATATTGTTCTCCAGTATAATCAAGTCCACCAACACTGTCTGATACATGGTTAAGCGACGTATACCATTTTCCAACATTCAATCTTTCCGAGGGATTGAGTGAGTCACAGCCTGCCATCATTACGATGGCAAACATCGCTACTAATACATAAAAAGTTTTTTTCATTTCAGTCAGTTTTAAGGGTTAATTTCGAATTAAGGTTGGGGATAGTAGGGGGCGTCATTATAAGCGCATGCTGTTGAATCAGCGTATGCTGAATCAGTAAGCGTTGAGTCAACACATGTTGAATCATATAAGCCGCCATCAGCAGTGGTAACATCGTAAATTTCTCCACTTGTACTATTACCGAACCCAACTCCATAAAAAATCCCAATTCCTATCGGCACAACAATCCAGAATATGATCCACAATATGTTATTTCCGCTATGATCTGATTCTGTAGCTGTCCCTTGTCCATACTGGTTGTCTTGTTCCTCACCTTCGGCAAAGAATAGTAACACGTTCCAAAATGGGACGAACATCCATGCGCCCGACTTGCCTAAATCGTGGCAACGCTTGGCGCATTGAGCATAGAGGAACCAGAAAAAGACTGCTGTACAAGCAAGGAATAACAAGAATATATTACTATTATACTCTAATGCAAGCTCTGATAAAGCGTAAATTGCAAACCAAGCCACAAAGCCCACTACATACGAAAGTATTAGTTGCAGGCGCCCTATTCTGCCTTTGAATGAGAATGGGCGGAAAGAGTCTCTTTTCCTCCAAGCTTCTACGTCCTCGGTTTTCGGCTCACTATTAGTGTTCTTCTGCTCTTCTGTACTCCGTGATGAACGCTCTGTTGCCATAGCTTTGTCTATTACACGCTGCGTCTCAGACATGCCATGCGCTAAGATATAATTCAGAGCTTCTCGCAAGGGAACATCGAACGTTTCACTATACTTCTGAGCCAAGAGACGTTTGGGGTCCGTATTATCTGAATCACTATTATCTTTAACTGATGGACCTCCTACAATGGTCTCCTCATCTGCCGTAAAGTTTTGTTCTTCGTTCTCAGCACTTTTACTTTCAGCTACAGAAGGTACCGCGTCCAAAGACAGTTGGTTCTTAAAATCACGCACTGTCTGTGTACGCTTCTTCACATTCGGACACATCGCCTCGGTTACCACCTTAATAAGATTGGTTGGTACACCTTTTTCACGCAGATTGTCCTCTACCAATTCATCGTCGCTCACAAGTTCGGAAGCTGCGGGAGGCGTTTCGCGGGTGAGGAGTTTGTAAAGTGTGGCACCAAGGGCATAGACATCGATGGTGGGACGGAACTCGCCGCTCTTAGCTTGATTACCTTGCTCTATGGGCGCATAGCCAGCCGTGCCGAGACCGATGTTGGTGGAGGTTTCGGGTTGACCGTTGGCATCGTAGTGCTTGCTCAGTCCAAAGTCTATCAAGAAAATGTGGCCATCGCTTGCACGACGCATGATGTTGCCGGGCTTGAGGTCGAGGTGGAGCATGTGGTGTGTCTCATGCATATAGATGAGCGCATCGGCCACAGCCTTGATGATGTTGGTGGCCTCATCGGCACCTATCGGACCCGACTTTACATAATCGTTGAGGTTCTGACCTTCGATGTAGTCCATCACATAGTAAAACGTTCCATTCTCATCGAACAGGTCGGTTACACGCACGATATTGGGGTGTTCAAGGTGAGAGAGGTTGCGCGCCTCTTTTTGAAACTTACAGCAATAGTTGTACGACAGACTGCCGTCGGTCATGCCCGTAATGCTGCCATCTTCGCCACGCGAGTTGACTTCCTTCATAAAGAACTCTTTAATGGCGACTTTCTTGCCCAAATGTACGTGCTCGGCAAGGTAGGTAATGCCGAACGCGCCTTGTCCAAGGACACGCTCTATTCTGTATGCCCCCTCACGCAGAAGGGTGCCGGTTGATAATTTCTGTTGCATGGGTTATTTAAGGGGATATTTAAGGTTCTGTTTGGTCAGTCATTCGCATGTTTACTTTTTCGAGGTCTTCAGTTTTTTCTCTGACACATTTATTTATTTTTTGCGTTAAACTTAGGAGTTTGCTTCTCTTCTTTTGGAGAGCCTTTTCTACTCTTGAAAATCTCGCTAACAATGTGTTCGTCCTTCTTTGCGTCCGGCTTGTCGTCTGCAACCGTTTGCGGCTTTTCCTGGTTAGTCGGCTTTTCAGGCTTGCTGCCCACCCCCTGTGGTTGTCTTTCGGCAGAGGCCGGTAAAGATGTTTTAGGTTGAGGTGAAACAGGCTGTAAAGAGGTGTCCTCTATGAGCGCATCGCTATTTTTCTTCTCAGCAGACCGGCCCTTGGCAGAATCTATTTTAGTGCTATCGGGCTTTGCGCTCTTATTCTCTTTATTACCCAAAAGGAAGTACGAAGCGCCAGCAGCTATAATGACTAAAAGCAACACGACCAACAGCCACGGCAACAGATTACGGCGCTTAGGCTGCGGAGTGGTGGCAGAGAAGTCGGGAGTAACAAACGTACCCTTTGGCTCTTGCAGGCGAGGCGGAACTGGTGCTTGAAGGGGATTAGCCCCTATTACCTTTTCAATATGTATAAGGTGTGCCGTGTGGTTGTCCTTGTTTTCCTCAGTCACACTGCGGAGCATCTCAAGTTTCTCCTCATCGGTGGAGTTTGGTTTGGTGATGATGTTGAGAATATTCTCATCGGTGGACTGCTCAAGCATGCCGTCGGAACACATATAAAAATAGTCGCCCGGCTTAATGTCGGTGAGGTGGGCAATGTCGGCTCTTGCGCGCTGCTCCTGACAGGGCTGCATGGCACGCGTGATAACATTCTTCTGCGGGTGGTGGAGCGCCTCCTCCTCTGTAATCTCGCCTATCTTGACAAGGTCGTTGACGAGCGAATGGTCGCGCGTATGAAAGACGATGCGCGCTGGCGAATGCTTGGTGGCGGGACGCAATTGGTAAACGCGGCTGTCGCCAATGTGAGCTACCGTTGCGCCATTGGCGTGCAAACAAAGGAAGGTCATAGTAGTGCCCATTTTGCGTTCGGCCCCATCGTCCTTGGCATCGAGCGCGTCGTAGGCTGCGGCAAGGGCTTGACGAAAGAGGTCGTCGCTGAGGGGTTCGCCGGCATGCCACTGGCTGAGTATCGTACGACTAATTTGCTCGCACACCGTGGCCGAAGCCACCTCGCCTTTTTCATGTCCGCCCATTCCGTCGCACAGTACGAAAAGGCGGCAATCTGTTGTAGACAGTCCTAAAGCCGGGAAGAGTGAGTCCTCTTGATTGGCTCGCTGCCCAAGCTCCTGCAGATTGTATGCTTTAATTTGATATTTCATTGAATGTGTGTTATACTGTAAAAGTTAACTCCGTGCTTCCCATTTTAATGCGGTCGCCGTTATTAAGAATAAGCTGGTCAAACTGGTTGATGAGCGCACCGTTCAGATAAGACGGATTCTTGTTAGCGCCATTTTTCAACAAATGCACAATCTGCCCGCGTTGATTATACACTTCAATAATGGCATGGCTACGGCTCATGGTGCGGTCAGTAGTCTGTATTTGCACGGTGGCCGACGATGTGGTGGCCTTCCGCCCGATGGTGTTGGAGCCTTGCTTCAGCTGATAACATCGGCCCATGGCATCAACGAGTTTGCCTATCGTTCTATTGGGAGCAGGGCCCACGGTGGTCACGTCTGTACCGCCTGATGCTGCTTGTCCTGAACGTAGCTGCGTTTCCTCGTTACTGGCTTGTGACGTACCCGCGCTGCCATACTGCGTTTCCTCACATTCTGAGGTCTGGGTGGGCACATAGCGCTGACATTGGCCAACAACGTGCTTCTCCTTACATACTGGGCATGTGAAAGTGGCTGCATTGATATTTGGCACATTGTTCAAGCGGAGTATCTTGCCACAAGTGGGACATTTTATTCTTATCGTATTATCCATTGCTGCTGTTTTAAGTAAGATTACCACCTCATCACAGGCATATTATCGGGAAAACGTCCCCACATCACGGGGTGCTGCTGGTTTCCCGACAGGCGCTTCACCCTTGCGCTGACATAGTCGAAGAGTTCCTTGGCTGTAATGATGCGGTTGTGGTTGGCGTCGGCACCGCCCCGCAATCCGTGCTGCAAGGCATAGGTAAAGAAGCCGTTGGTAAGTTTTCTTGACTCAATCGAAACTTCATTGCCGCGGCACGACAGAAAGAGCATGACGTTGCTATTCTTTCTCACGCCTCCGCCTTGATGTCTTGTGTTGCGGTTCTGGCGCATAGCTCCCGCAAAACAAGCATCGGCAAAGATCATCTTGTTGCGGCTCTTGCATGCCGCCATGGCCGAATAGATGCTTCCATAGCTGAGTATGCCGTCGTAGCACACAAAACCACCTGGTACACCGTGGCCACTGAAAAACAATACCACAATATCGTTGGCTGTAGCCTTTGCCACCATATTACGCAAGGCAGCTTTTACGGTTGCGAGTTTTGCCTGACTGTTAATCAAGAGCTTTGTTTGGGCATACTTGTTCTGCTGATATACCCACTGCATGGTGGCGGCATCGTTGTGGGGCAGACGAAGGTCATTCCGGTTGCCAGGGTAGTCGGATATGCCCACCGAGAGGAGGTAGGTCTTTGCCTCTCCCTGCAAGGGCACTGCCAGCAGCACCACCCAAAGCAGCAAGCTCTTTATTGCCTTAGGCATCTTGAATGTCGGCATTGTTGCAGTAGTCAGGCTGATCGTCGCTTACATTATAGGCCAGATGTTCTTGCTCTTGCTGCATCATGTCCTGCTGCTGTGCAACGTGCGCATCTTGAAAATCCTGCATCTGAATATTTTCGTTGGACACATCGAACACCTCGCCCTCTTCAATCTGCTGGTTTTGATTGTAATCCACAATGACGGTATCAGCCGTACCGTCGTAATCCGCATCTATCACAGCACCTATATAATGACCATCAGTAATTGTGGCCGCCTGCATCATGCTTCCGTCTTCGTTTTGTACATCATACACGCCTAACACTTGTATCTGATTATCATGCACGCCCATACCATCGTCGCTGGCAGTTTGCAGATTAGGATTATTTTGCGCTACAAAGTTGTCACCGCCATGACCAGTATAGTCGCTCTCGCCATTTGATGCCACATCTTCAACGGTTGCATTCACATCGCGCGGTGCCTCGGATACGTAGTGAGGCTGCTCGGTCTCGATACCGTCTTGGGGGTCTGCAACAGCCTCTACCTCCTGTGACTCTGCAGCGTTGTCAGTCTGCGCTTCCGCCGTCTGGGTATTGTTCTCCTCCTGGTCGTTGTTGCTTTCATCAACCACTGCTTCTACACCCAACGTGGATCCGCTGCCAACGGCAGCACCTACAACGGCTGCGCCAGCCATGGCAGCACCCCTTTTTCCGCGAGTTTTCTTGGGTTTTGCGTTCGGTTCGGCAGCCGGTGTTGCTTGGTTAGCTTTAGGGTTATTGCCACTCTGAGGCTGCATGATAATTGTTTCTTCGTTGTTCATCGTTTTTTGGTATTTATTGACTCAAGTTTCGGATTCAGCCCGCGCTTGCTAAATCCGAAACTTGAGTTATTGAGTTAATGATGACACAAAGTTATGCCGCCAGCCATGAGTTGTAAAGACATTTTTGAAAGATTGTAGCAACTATCCCGTTTATTGTACAAAATGTCAGTGGGTGTACTTACACCCGCAGGAGGTGCACTGCTTGTAGTACTCTATGTTGCGATAGGGTATGTTTCCGAAAGGCTTGCCACATTGGGGGTTCGGACACTTGTATTTCTTGGCATATTCTTCGTTAAGGTCGTGAATTTGTTGCGCCACGCTTTCCTCGTTTTTACCCCGGCAAAAGAAATATACCGCCAGGAGCAACGCACCAAGCACTATAACAACACGCACTGCCACATTGATGCCAGGAACCAGACCTACGCACACACCGAGCAACGAAAGTATACCCTGCAAACGCTGCTGGTTGGCTTTCTGAGAGACTTTATTTTGTATGTCGAGCACTTGCTGCTCATATTCACTCCATACAGCTTTCAATGGGCGTAACGAGAAAGTAGGTACTTCTTTTGCAGGCTGGCCGCCCATTGGCGCTGACACACCATTAACCAGCTGGAGTATTTGCCGCAAGGGCAACAGAAAGCGGTCTTTGCCGAGCTGCACACGGCTTGAAACCGTCAGCGCCTTGCTGAATACCTGATTGCCGTCTACGTATGTATCATTTTGCAGATTAAGGTTTTCGATGTTGATGTGGCCACTATTTATCGTGATGCGGCAATGCTTGCGGCTTACCGAGAGTGGCACCATGCCCGCAGGGCCTATGTTAAACTCTCTTCCGTCGGCCATGCAATGAAGGCGGCGTGCCCCCTCTTCTCTTCCTATTATTATTTCCATAAAAAATTCGGTGTTTATAATCACCCTAAATGTACTACTCTACTTGACAGGCTCTTTCTCTGCCGTCGAATTCGTTACACGCATAAGGAGCAAGGCTTTCAACTGCTTGAGCGCCTCCTTGGATATGCCCAACTTGAAAGCAAAGTTTACACCATCAGTCAGCACGAGACTTTTTTGCAAGGGTTGAACCTTGTATACAAAACTAAGGTTTACGATAAAGCGCTTGCCTATGCGCACAAAGAAAGAGGCTTGCTCGCGCAAACTTTCGCTCACAAGTTGCTGCACGCGCGATAGGTTCATACAGATGGAGTGCTTCTGCTTGTTGACGAGCACAATATCGGTGTAATTGCCATCGCCCACCATGTAGACCACTTTGGAACAATCAAGTCGCACCAATTCGTCGCGAGTGATAATGTAAATATATCTGCTATCCATATAGATGTATTTAAGTTAACAAAGTTGTTCTGAACTTACACAAGGGGTGTAATTAAGGTTAAGAGCCAAAAAAGCGTGGCACCATCGCCCGTTGCTGAAATAGAGGTTGTGGAAGAGACCTATTCAGTATGCAACAGACAATAGTCCACGCTTGTACAAAGGTATTTGTAGCACACACTGCCTCACGCCATTTGCTAAAGAATGGTGTGAGGTGCGCACGTAATGATACCATAATACGCGTGAACGATATTGTACGTTTTGCCTTACTGAATATCGAAACTTCCACATTTCTATTTCAAGACAACGTTCAATACGCTCATTCATTGAGGGTCTTCACAGCAGTTGGGCATTTCCAACAACTCTGACCCTAAGCGCAAAGTTAAGTATTTATTATTTAAGGGTGGTTCTAAGAACTCTGTTTTTTGAGTTCTGCTATTCTGAAATGTGATTTGCACACTCTCGGAAGTTTCTTTCTGAAAGTTTGTTTGGTCACATAGCCCGCTATGCTCCCTCTCAAACTTTTAAAAAAAATACTTCTGATAGCGCACCAATCCCTATTTCAGAATTATTAGAACCACCCTTAAGACAATGCCATTTTCTACCCCTAAAATTTAGGGGTTAAGGTGATGCATACACGAAGCATATAAAAAGGCATCAAACAACACCTCAACTGAAAAATAAGAACTTCCACATTGCTATTTCACGGTAGCTGCTCAATGCCTCTGTTTTTGCTTACTTTACTTGTCATTATGTATTTTGACGCTGCAAAAATACAACTCTTCGCACTCTGTCACAAGCATGTTGGCGTTGATTGTACAAAATGTGCGATTATTGTATGAGTTGCTGCGCTGGAAGTGTTTTTTTGTAATAGATGCTACCCAAAGCAGGCGATGCGACACCGCGGATACCACGTGCTGGGGCAATCGCGCGTTGTGAGGCAGGGTGTTCAAAATAGACATTAAAACGAGATAGTTTGGGGGAATTCTAAGTTGCCTGAAACGCACTGCAAAAACGCAAGCACCAAATGCTACTTCTAAACGCAAGCACTAAACGCAAACACTAATGGCGATTCGTTATAAAGCCTAAAAAATTAATGGAGGCACCGTCTCCACGAGCCTCCATTAACCAACACAAAAACTAAACTAGACTTAACTAAACTATTTGATAGCGTTATCATCACGACAACTTGATAATGCAAATATATAAAACCGAACGAGTTAAATCAAGATTTTGTAAAGAAAAGTTTACAAAAGCGACGTTTTTAACACTTGGGCGTGTTATAAAGCATATAATTATCTAAAATAACCATGGCAGCCATGGCTTCGACAATGGGTACGGCGCGAGGCAGAACGCAGGGGTCGTGTCGGCCACGGGCTTTGAGTAGGGTGGCGCGTCCTTCGCGGTCGACGGTAGGCTGCTCACGCAGTAGGGTAGCCACGGGTTTGAAAGCTACGCGGAAGTAGATATCCTGTCCGTTGCTCAGTCCGCCTTGTATGCCGCCACTGTGGTTCGTACGAGTGGTGATGCGTCCTTCTTCGTCGGTGGTGAAGAGGTCGTTCTGCTCACTGCCGCGTGCGGTAACGCCAGCAAATCCGTCACCATATTCAAATCCCTTTACGGCATTGATACCCAGCATAGCAGCCCCCAGCTGTGCGTGTAACTTGTCAAACACGGGTTCACCCAATCCTACGGGACACCCTTCGATGACGCAAGTGATGATGCCACCAATGGTGTCGCCCTCAGCTTTCACTTCAGAGATGAGTTGTGCCATTTCGGCAGCCTTCTCAGCATCGGGGCAACGCACGGGATTCTTTTCTATCTCGTTGAAGTCGTAGTCATGATAAGTGCCTGTTAAGGCGATGGAGCCTACTTGTGAGGTGTAAGCCGTGATGCGAATGCCCTTCTCGCGCAATACCATCTTAGCAAAAGCACCGCCCACGACGCGTGCTATCGTCTCACGAGCTGAGGTACGTCCGCCGCCACGATGGTCGCGAATGCCATACTTCGTTTGGTAGGTGAAGTCGGCGTGTGAAGGGCGAAAGACGTCACGCATATTGTCATAGTCGTTAGAGTGCTGATTTTCGTTGCGCACTAAGAAGCCTATGGGGCAACCTGTAGTTTTGCCTTCAAACGTGCCAGAAAGTATCTCTACGCGATCCGCCTCTTTGCGGTCGGTGGTAAGTCGGCTCTGTCCTGGGCGGCGTCGATTGAGTTCTGACTGTAGAAAGTCGAGGTCGACGGTGATGCCAGCGGGCATTCCGTCTATCACGCCTCCAATGCCTGTACCGTGGCTTTCGCCGAAGGTAGTGAGTCGAAATAGGTGGCCAAATGTGTTGCTCATGTTTTGTTTAGTTAGTTTTTTGTTAGTTGACGAGTTAACAAGTTGACAAGTTAACAAGTAGACGAGTTAACAAGTTGACGAGCAAGTTACCTAATTAAAGGGAAATGCTTATTCGTTAACTTGTCAACTCGTCTACTTGTTAACTCGTCAACAAAAGATTTTAGTGCTTGTGGCAGCAGCCTTCTCCTTCGCCATGATGATGACCGCCGCAGCAGCCTTCGCCTTCACCATGATGATGACCACCGCAGCAGCCTTCGCCTTCGCCTTCACCGTGATGGCAACCGCCTTCGCAACCACCCTCGCAGTTGCAGCCGCCTTCGCCGCTCATCATCTTGATGAGTTCTTTTAGTTCATCGTCAGTAGCATCGCGCATCGTGACTACTTGACCTTTAAAGTGGAGGTCTTTGCCAGCTAAGGGGTGGTTGAGGTCGATTACGACAACATTGTCTTTTACTTCAAGTACGAGGCCTTGGAAACGATTGCCGTCAGCATTGACCAAAGGCAATACGGCACCAGGGTAAACCATATCTTTGTCAAACTTACCGTTGATGCTAAAAGTCTCTTTGGGGAGTTCAATCACGTGCTCTTGTACGTAGGGGCCGTATGCATCGTCTTGCTTCAGTGTGAAGTCGAAGTCAGCGCCTTGAGTCAAAGCTAAGATTTTATCTTCAAATGTATCGAGTGCCACACCCATACCACTGATAAATTGGAAGGGGTGTTCAACGGGAGCTTTCTCAATGAGTTCGTGAATGCCCTTTTCGTTGTCAGCGTAGAGTTCGTATGCTACTGTCACATACTTGTGTGGTGTTTGTTCCATGTGTTATGTAATTTATTGTTTTTAGGGTTAATGTTTTTTTAAGTTGATAAGTTACTAACTTGTCAACTCGTCAGCAAAAAGCAATCACGCCAACTCCAGGTTGAGTTCTTGGCGTAGAAATTCGAGGTCGGGACAAGTATTGAGCATCTCCTTATATTGTTCAACGCGGCTAAAGGCACGATGAGGAGCCGTATCGGCCTTGATGTTAAACTTCAGCGTGATGTAGTCGTTACGCAACTGCGTGCGCAGGTAGTTCATCAGCGAGATTTGTTCCTTGCGCATATACTGTTCTACGAGTTCATTCTCAAGTTCTACAGAGATAGTCCACGTAGCCGTGTCGAGTTGCGGTTCCATGCTCTTCATACGCCCCATGAGGTGATACTTCTCTTTGGGCAACTGCTGTGCGTAACGAAACCAATAGTACGTCATGCGGTCTGCATCGAAAGGTGTGCAGAGCTTCTGTGTCACAGGTTTCTCGCTCGTAGTGCTTTGTGCGTTAGAAGTGTTAGGCGTAGCAGAGGCAGATTGTGCAGCACGGATTTGCTGTTGCATGGCACGGATAGACAGCGTGCGAGCAGGCCGTGCGCGGTAGGGAGTAGTATTGCTAGTAGCTGTTGCCAATTGCTGGTAAGTAGACTGGCTTTGTAGTACGTTGTCGGCTGAGGTAGGAGTCGATGCAGTATGAGAAGGAGGTGTTGCAGTGGTGGGGCGTTGCGCGTTAGTTGCTGCGGGGCGTTGTGCTGCGGTGGCAGTCCGTTGTTGACCTTGAACTGCGGGAGCAGCAAGGTGAGAAAATATGGGTTTAAGTCGTCGTGTAGGGCGACGCCCACAACTTGGATCGTCATCGCCAGCAGCCGCTTGTGCCACCTCTATCAGGGTGAGCTCCACGAGTAGTCGCTTATTGCGTGCCGTGTTGTAGCTCATGTCACAAGAGTTGCATAGCTTCAGTGCTCGATAGAGCAATTTCGGTTCGCAGCGCATCGCCTGTTCGTGATAGCGTTGGCGCACCTGTTCGCTCACGTCGAGTAGGGGCAGCGTTTGTTCGTCGCGGCTCATCAACAGATTGCGAAAGTGAGAGGCCAAACCACCGATAAAGTAGTTTGCTTCAAATCCTTTGCTGAGAATGTTGTTGAGGCGAGCCATGGCCGAAGGAATGTCGCATTTCAGGAGGGTGTCCGTCATGCTAAAGTACTCATCGTAGTCGAGCACGTTGAGGTCTTCAATCACCTTCTGGTAAGTGATGTTGCCCTCGCAGAAACTTGTTACTTGGTCGAAGATAGAGAGTGCATCTCGCATACCACCGTCAGCCTTTTCTGCAATGACGTGTAGTGCTTCGGGTTCGTAGGTGATGCCCTCCTTTTGTGCCACATAAGCAAGGTGCTTAATGGTGTCGGCCACCGTGATGCGTGCAAAGTCATAGATTTGGCAACGGCTCAGAATGGTCGGTAAGATCTTATGCTTCTCTGTGGTAGCCAATACAAAAATGGCATGTGAGGGCGGTTCTTCCAACGTCTTTAAGAAAGCATTGAAGGCTGCAGTAGAGAGCATGTGTACCTCGTCGATAATGAAGACCTTGTAGCGTCCCACCTGTGGTGGTATCTGCACCTGTTCGATGAGTCCACGAATGTCCTCTACACCATTATTAGATGCAGCGTCGAGTTCGTGAATGTTATACGAACGCTGTTCGTTAAACGCTTTACAACTTTCGCATTCGTTACAGGCTTCGCCATCGGCCGTAGGTGATAGGCAGTTGATGGTCTTCGCAAAAATACGTGCACACGTCGTCTTACCCACACCGCGTGGCCCGCAGAAGAGGTAGGCGTGTGCCAATTTCCCTTGTGCAATGGCATTCTTTAGCGTTGTGGTTAAAGCGTGCTGTCCCACCACGCTATCAAACGTTGTAGGACGGTATTTTCTGGCTGATACTATATATTCGCTCATTCTTTTTGCTTTGTATGGGGCAAAGATAGTGCAAGGCGAGCGCAAAACGTCAAGTTTGTTTGAACGTTCTGCTGAACGCCTATCTTATGCAAAGATAGTGCAAGGCGAGCGCAATGCAAAATGAAAGTCGGAAAACTTTCATTTT
>ERZ1026852.387-NODE-387-length-27935-cov-102.263451_pt1 | contig 27935 bp, 18 predicted proteins | sample MGYA00380156_ERZ1026852 | MGnify/ENA primary metagenome ERZ1026852 (study PRJEB33269, sample SAMEA4719792) | human gut metagenome | biome: human-associated habitat; feature: organic feature; material: feces | place: Cameroon | collected 2013-10 ...
AAGGATAGTGACAGAGCACCTAAAAAATATAAAATGATTAAACCCATGTAATTTTAAATTCGTTAATAATATGTTATCTCAAGCAAGATAGATATTATTTCCGAAGACTACAGTTGAGGATGTAATGGGGAACATTACATCTATGTTTATCCAATAAAAGTGTATTTATAAGTATCATCACAATATATTTCAATTTTCTGCAAAGATACTGATAAAAATATGAATCTAATTTGTTTTTGTTGAAAATTAAATTGTTTTAATATGTTTTTTGTAAATTTGTAGAGAAGTATAAAAAAAACTAATTTTAACAAAAATATAACGCATAATTCATTGAGTATTTATAAATATCAGGTATTTTTGCAACCAGTATTTAGAAAACAGATTCAATATGAAAAATAAAATACCCATTATACTCCTTAATTTTACCGGTGTATACGACTTGGAGGCATTTGCCTCAAATAAGAATATCATCCATGTAGATTGCCGGAGCATGAAAGGAGTGGACTGCTATTGTGACGAAGAGGGCAGGGAGGAGTTGCATCGCCGACTTGCTCCTTTTCCAGCCAAGGCTGTTCATTTCATCGATTCCGGTGATTTCCATTACCTTACGGAATATTGGGTATCCCAACTCCATGAGCCTTTCTCCCTGATAGTTTTCGATTATCATCCGGATATGCAGCAACCGGAATGGGAGGGTGTTGTATCATGTGGAGGTTGGGTGAGAGATGTATTGGAGAAAAACCAGTTTGTCGAACACATTATTATTGTAGGTGCATCGGATGAGTTGATAGCTCAGGTGCCTGTTCACTTGAGAGAAAAGATTTTATTCTATAGTCAGGCAGAGATAGATCATCACGAGGCATGGCCGTCGAAGGCTGGTAAACTCATACATGAGCCGGTTTATATATCCATCGACAAGGACGTATTGAGAAAGCAGGATGCCATCACCGACTGGAGCAATGGAGACATGACTCTCATGCAGCTCCAAGCCGTGCTTCGCATCATCTATGCCCATGAGAAAGTGATAGGAGTAGATATCACAGGCGAATGTTCCGCTACGCTTGACTATTTCTCCGAGTTGAAGGATGCTGAGGTCAACAACGAGGCAAATGAAGAGTTGCTAAGGATGATCCTGGAGGAGAACCATCCTTAGCCATATTAAGCGTATTTTGCTTTTATTTTACTTCAGTGAGCTTACCCGTCTGTGAGTCGATGATATAGCCATGCAGATTGACATCCTTGGGTACGAGAGGGTGGGTACGGATGGTATTGATTGTATTCCTTACTGAATCCTCAGTATCGTGGAATCCCTCCAGCCAATGGTCGAGATTGATGCCGCAAAGTCCGATGGTATCGATGACATCCTGATGGATGCCACGTTGCAACATCAATTCCTTCATCTGCTGGCCGTTCATGTGGCAGGCACCGCAGTTGGAGTGGGCAATGACCATAATTTCCTCAACACCCAGTTCATAGATGGCAACCAGGAGGCTGCGCATGGCTGAGTCGAATGGGCTGATAACAAGTCCACCGGCATTCTTGATGAGCTTGGCATCTCCATTCTTCAGGCCCAAGGCCGCCGGCAGAAGCTCTGTCAGGCGGGTATCCATGCAGGAAAGGATGGCAAGCTTCTTGTCTGGATATTTACTCGTAAGATACTTTTCGTAGCCCTTGCTGGCCACGAAGTTTTCATTATATTTGATGATTTCTTCTATAATCATAGTCGTGTAAATTGAAATGTGAAACGAAATTATCCTATTTCTCTGGGGTAGGCTTGAGGTAAGCCAAAAACTTCTCTGGCTGATAGTTGAGTACCAAATCATCAGGAAACTCTGCTTTTTCTACCAGAGGCATGATGTTGCTGTAGTCGGCAATCATGGTTGAGAAATGGGCATCACTTCCAAAGATGACAGGAGTCTCATACTTCTTGGCAAGCTCCAACAGTTCCAGATTATTGGGAGCAGCCACTGTCTTGTGACGGATGGGAGCCATGGAGTGGTTGTTAATCTCAAGCAGGGTATGCGTCTCCTTTGAAACTTTCATCAATACCTCGAAATCCAGATCTGCCGTACCGTCACCGGGATGTGAGATGATCTGCACGAAGGGATTGCGCATGGCATTGATGACCCCCTGTGTGTTCTCTTCCTTGGTTCCTCCCTGCCAGCAAAGGCTATGAATGCCAGCGATTCGGATGTCAAGCATGCGCCAGTAATCCTCGTCGAGGTCGATATCCCCTTGGGTATTGAGGATGTTGAGTTCTGCTCCCAGCATCAGTTTGATTCCATAGAGCTGACGGGGAACGCAATGAAGGTTTCTGAAATAGATAGGGTCACAGGTACCCGGAATATTGGGACCGTGCTCTGTGATTCCTAGTATTTCCAACCCCTTTTCTTTTGCTGCTAAGGTCATTTCCTGCAAACTGCTGTAGGCATGACCTGATGCTATTGTATGTGTATGAACGTCTAATAATGTTTTCATGGTGCAAAGGTAATGATATTTGCTAAAAATGTGAGTAAAACAACTATTAATTAATCAAAAATAGCCCCATTTCAGGTATCAGTGGGCACTATGCAGATGCATCAATATCATTGAGCGGATTGTCTGCTTGACCAGCAAATTTCTCCATGAGTAAAGACACAATATCTCCATCACCATCATACTCCTGCAAATCTTTGTATAATTGATAGATGTTGTTGTTATAGGAACATACTATCTGCTCATCTCTATTTGCAAAGTATAATCGCTGGATGGTGCGGAACAAATCCGGCTCCCGTTTTACTCCTTCAAAAACGAATAGTATCATACTTCGAATGCGTTACCTCTAAACATTTTTTCTATATTATGCCCGAATCTCAACTCTTTTTGGGTGCATTCACTCAACGCTTTGATTTTGTTGTCTTGCAAGATGAAATTGCAGTCTGGGCGCAGCAAGTCGTTAGTCATCAGGTAGGTATTATGTGATGACGTAAAAGCTTGGCATGGAAGGGCAAAGAGCGTCTTGCAAACCTCATACGAGAGTCTGAAATGATAGAATGCATCAAATTCATCTATGAAAACGAACGATGCTTTTGTCATCTGTTTCAGCCAGTAATATAGCAGCATCAGAGATTGCGTACCAGTTGATGCTATTTTATCGAATGGAATGCGACCTAAATCAAATTTGCAATACAACTCTTTATCATTTTCATCTGGTTTCTGGAACTCAAAATGTTGTCCACTTACCCTGAGTATGAACTCCTCAAAATCTAGAGTCAGTTGATTCTTTATGATATATTCATCAAGATTTGCTGGTGCGGTAGCCAATCCCATAAACTCATTTTTTTCTACACTTCGGAACCACAGCATAGAGTTGACAAATTTCTGCAGCTTAAGAAGATAATGTTCTTTTGACAATGGATAGGAGGTGAGGAGAAAATTGATGATGGATACGTTGTTGGCATTATTGGCGAGATTTGCCTTTACCGCAGAATCCATCGGAAACTCAGTACCATCCAATGTCAAGACAGAATTCTTGTTGCAGAAAATAAGTTTATCATTCACAATAAGTTCTTCTTCCTCCAGTTTGCCATCAGAGGATTTACTGTAGGAATATTGTAGGCGATCATCTCCAAATATGAACGTGTATTCGAAATCTACAGGGAAATTCAACTTTCCCGTGTAAGTAAAGTTATCATAATAGTTAACCTTCTTCCACTTCTGTGAAAGATGATTTGTAATGTCGAAGATGGCCATTGCAAAGTTCGACTTGCCAGAACCATTCGGTCCATATACGATGCCATTCTTGATGATACCATGTTTTATGGCAAATGTATTGAACGAGTAGTTGCTTGGTTTGGACAAATCCCATTCTATGCGTTTAGCAAATCCTCTATAGTTCGTTACGGCAAATTTTTCTAACATGATTCTATTTACTTTTTATTGAGAAATACTTGTGCCAAGCAAAAATCCTCTAAAACAATGAGAAGCTGCTTCTAAATTGTAGTGGCACGTTCTGCTAAGCACTTGCAAAGATAAAGAAAAAAATAATACGCCGTAATTTTTTTACGGATATTTAAGTTAATAATTATACTCGCTTTTAATTTATTCAAATTAATGGGCTTAGAAAAACTTACATTCTCCGTAAAATATTGGTGAATAGGCATAGTGGTTGGCTACCATAGTAGAAGATTCTTTTTTACAAAATCATGATTTAAATCCTCTGAAATTCACGAATTTCCGCTCGGGAAATATTTCTTGGAGAATATCAGGAATATGATGAAAATGCATAATCTCCATATAATCAGTGTGTTACAAATTTTGCTAATTCCTTCGGAAATCCAGAATTCTGTAGTCGTACAACAATAACCCCTATAGTTGTACAACTATAACTCCAGAGTTGTACAACTATAGCCTATATAGTCGTACAACTGTAGCCTTACGGTCGTACAACTATAGGTGATTCGTCTTGCAGAGAGCAAGTAATACGCTATCCAACCAAAAGATTTATGTCATCATGGTCTTCTAGATTGGAAATTCGGAAATAGCGATAATTCAGAAACAATATTTGACATCAGCATATTTCCGAAGTACAAATTCCAAATCTGAGTTAATCTGTGAAACTCATATTATCTAGCCATTTTATAGATAGCGATGATATCTGAAGCATGTAGAACCTTCAAAGCACCTATAGTAATGGAGTCATTATTTGTGCATTTTTGTGCCATTTCCTCTATTTGTGCATCTGTTATTACTGCCGATAACACGATGGCAGGAAATGAAAATGCTGATTCTAAGGACCATTATGATAAATAGGCAGGAAGCCAGACATTGGTAATGTGCTCCATATAATGCGAAACTATTATCATAAAGGGGCAACAATACTTCATTTTCATAACATCTTGACAATTCACTTGATTACACAAAAAAGAGCGATTCCTGCAGAGTTAATGCAAGAATCGCTCTTTTTTATCTTGTCATTTTTTTAATAAGCATTCTTATCTGGGAAGATGATGCTCTTGGCTGTCAGGAAGATAATCTTGATGTCGAGCCAGAACGACCAGTTCTCGATATACCAGATGTCTCGGCGGATACGCTCCTCCATCTGCCATAACTCCTTGGTCTCACCTCGGAATCCTGTAACCTGTGCCCAACCAGTGATGCCTGGCTTGGAGAAATGGCGAACCATATACTTGTCTATCAAACTGCCATATACCTCAGTATGATGCAACATGTGAGGACGAGGACCCACGATACTCATATCGCCCTTCAGGACATTGAAAAACTGAGGGAACTCATCGATGTTCGTCTTTCGCATGAAGTTGCCGAAAGCAAACTTTCTTGGGTCATTCTTGGTTGCCTGCGCCTTGTCAGCATCCTTATTCACATGCATGGAACGGAACTTCAGACAGTAGAATGTATCACCATTCAAACCTGTTCTTGCCTGCTTGAAGAAGATAGGTCCCGGACTCTGGGTCTTGATGATGAGAGCTATGATAGGGATGAACGGCAGAACGCAGAGACAGATAAGTCCACTCACCACGACATCGAATGCTCGCTTGACAATGCGGTTAGAAACGAGAGTCAACGGCTCCTTGTGATTGGAATATACTGTTCTACCCATGAAATCCTGGGCATCCAGATGTAATTTATACTCACCAAAGACACGTGGAAGATAGTAGAAATGGATCACGTTCTTGTCACAGAACTGCATAATCTTCACAATCCGTTCAGAATCTTTATGAGATAGGCAACAGAATACTTCATCAATGTTGCTTGGAGCTCCATTAATGGTATCATTGATCGTAGACGACAAAATGCCATTGAGATCCTTGAGACTTCCTATTTTCTTTAAACCGTCAGGAGCCTTGGCTATTTCGGCATCAGCATAATAGCCCTTGACGATATAACCTGCAGATGGATCCTCGGTCATCGTCTGATACATTTCACTGATTGCCGGATCGTTGCCAACGAAGACTACCGTACGGCAGTTACGGCCTCTGGCACGATAGTACTTCAGCATATTAAGTTCGCAGAGTCTTGAAAGAATCAGAAAGAAATAAAATGATACGCCAAAGATAGCTGCAAAAGAGAACATCTGGCCTCCATGACTGAGCAGTCTTACAAAGACAAAGAACAGAAATACGGTAGATGCCGCCAGACATAATGTCCGTTTCAAAACCTGGAGGAAACCTATCTTTCTTACATGAATGATAGTTGAGTAGTTATACTCGCTTAGGAACAAGGCAACATTGGCAACGAAAAATGTAATCTTCGTCGCTGTATCGAAATAATCAGGGGTAATCTGCGTTCCATACTCAGTATAGACAAGTAACAGACAATTTAGAATGACGAAATCTGCACAAGTTACCAAACGTCTCACCAGTACGTTTCCTCTATAGTTCTTATTCATCATATATGCATTATTATTATAGTTCTTACCAGATATATTCTTTAAAAGACAAATTTGTTTTTAAACGGAGCAAAGATAATAATAAATGTCGAACGAACAAAATATTTTGGAGAAAAAATGCATTTTGAAACAAAATGAACCAAAAAAATCACATTACTATAGTGTTTTTCTATACAATTTACAGGCATTGAGACAGAAAGACCGCCCTATCCTGCCAAAATTTCCTCTTCGTCATTCAGAAATGAGGGCGTTAGGGAAAATGGAGTGTTTCTGAATTTCTGAAGCTGAACTTATAGGTTTCACATCTTTGATATACAGCGCGATCAAGAAAGAATATAAAGAAATGATATACAGATAGTTAATACATGTATTTAACACGTATTTAACGCAGGGTTTTTTCAATATTCATATTCAGAGTTCAGTCTTTCAGCACTAAAGTTCAGGATTTTGACCGCAAGTATCTTACTTTCGGTTGTAAGTATCTTACTTTTGCCCAGTAAGTATCATACTTATGCCCCGTAAGTATCTTACTTTTGAAAGACAAGTATCTTGCTTAAGCTGTTAAAGAGATACACCAAGTGTGAGAAAGTGTGAGAAAGTATGAGAAAGTGTGAGGAAGTATGAAGTGCCGATTCCGGATTTTGTATCTTTGCAGCATCATTCAGAGTGAAGGGATTGATGTAGACAGAGAATGCTTGGAGATGAGGACAGAATAAAAAAATCCTGAGCAATCAGCTGATGCCCAGGATTTGATTATTCATAGATGCCTATTATTTCTTAGCCTTGATTACAAAGCTGAAGTTGCGGTCCTGATAGTGCATGCGATACTTATCCATTGGTTTTGAACCCCAGCTGTCGATACAGCCTAAACCGTACTGACGCTGCTGGATGTGCAACTGAACCAAGCCCTTTTCTACCAGGTCGCCACTGTGCTGACCCCAAGCATGATTCTTCTCGATGCCTGAATCCAGGTCATCTACCAGGTAAGGAATGGCGCTGCACTCCATAGGAGCATAGCCCTCGAAGGTGATTCCCTTGCCGGTGGTTGGATTGAAGATAGAGAAGTAACGGATGTCGGTATGGTTACCACTCTCCTGTGGACGAACGTATGGATAATACTCATCCTTTACGTTAGCCTCGTACTTTCCGATGAAAGAAGAAGAATGACGGTCGATATAGTTCTCTTCAGGACCTCTACCGTAGTATTCCAACTTAGAGAAGGCTGCCGGCATCTGCAACTGCATACCATAACGGAACAAGTCGGCCACCTTAGCTTCCTTATCTGTTGTCATCTTCTCTGTAACAGCTACATCACCCTCAGAATTGATGCGGTAACGGAGTTCCAGCTGTGCCTTAACCTCAGGCATGTCGAAGATAGCAGTAAGAACCACGCTGTCCTGGCTTTCACTCTTATCGAATGACTTCAGAGTCATCTGTGGGTTCTTCCATACTCTCATCTCCTTCTGCAGGGATGCACCATAGTCGTTGTCGGTAGGAGCACGCCAGAACTCTGGCGTCATGCTCTCACGGAACTTCAACATAGGTTCGCCATCTACATCGAGATAATCAATCATACCGGTCAGCTTACCTACAGTAACCGACATGCGCTTGGCAGTAACCTTCACATAGGAATTGGTCTCTTCTACCTCCAGGTTGCTGGCGGTCTGAACCTTAGCCTTACCCTTCTTGGCAGGAGCTGCTTCAGCGATAGGAGTATCAACGTTGTCAAACTCATAACCGTTGATGACAAACTGCTGACGGGCCATCACCTGTCCCTTGTCAACCAAAGGCTCTGAACCATCGCTGGCAAAGGCGAAGTTGACGGTGATTTCCTCTCTGGCATGCTCTGCTTCTGCTTTGGCAACAGCCTCCTGCAAAGCATCACTCTTCACTAGCTTGGTGGTCTGAGGAGCAATGCCCTTGGTTCCCGGAATCTCTACCGTAGACTGGAGAACGCCGTTGGCATAGACTGCTGCAGTAAGCTTCAGGTCGTCAATGTTCTTGAAGAAATGCTCATTATAGACATTGAAAGTACCATTGGCTGCATCCAGATCCTTGATCCATACATTCTGGAGATAGTACTGAACCTCGTAAGCATGTGGATTCAAGCGACGGTCGGGAGAAATGATACCGTTACAGTTGAAGTTGTAGTCGCTGGCAGGATAACGTCCATAGTCACCGCCATAGGTAAAGATTTCCTTGCCGGTGATAGGGCTCTTGTCACGGACACCCTGGTCTACGAAGTCCCAGATATAACCACCCTGATACTTAGGATACTTGCGGATCAGATCCCAGTACTCCTTGAATCCACCCATAGAGTTACCCATTGCGTGAGCGTACTCACACTGGATATATGGCTTGATGCCATTGCTCTTGCAGTAGCTTTCACTCTCCTCGTAACCGATGTACATAGGACAGTGGATATCAGTCTTGCTGTCATATCCGCCACGCTCATACTGCACAGGGCGGGTCTTGTCGTAAGCCTTGACCCAATCGTAAGCCTTTTCGAAGTTGACGCCATAACCACACTCATTACCCAAGCTCCATACGATGATGGAAGGATGATTGATGAGCGGTTTTACATTACCCTCGTTGCGCTCGATATGAGGCACGATGTACTCAGGGAACTTAGCGAGAGACTTCTCATCATATCCCATACCATGAGATTCCAGGTTTGCCTCGGCAGTGATATACAATCCGTATTCATCGCAGAGGTCGTACCAGCGAGGATCATCAGGATAGTGACATGTACGGACAGCGTTGATGTTGAGCTGCTTCATTATCTTGATGTCCTGAATCATGCGCTCTACGCTCACTACATATCCACCATCAGGATCAATCTCATGACGGTCGGCACCCTTGACCAGTATAGGCTGGCCATTCACCAGGAGCTGGGCATTCTTGATTTCCACATTGCGGAAACCTACCTTCTGAGGAATCACCTCAGATACGCCCTGCTTATTCTTCAAGGTGATGAATACCTTATACAAATTAGGAGTCTCTGCAGTCCAAGGCTTTACATTCGGCACCTTGATAGTACCCTTAGCACCTGTTGCCTGAGCAATCTGCTTGCCATCCTTGTCACATAAGGTGATGGAAACATCGCTCTTGCCTCCCTGAAGAGAAATCTGATAATCCAGAACACCATCCTTGAAGTTATTCTCAAGACCGGCATTCAGGCGGACATCAGCTGCATGAAGCTTAGGACGTGCATAGAGATACACCTCACGGGCAATACCCGTGAAGCGCCAATAGTCCTGGTCTTCAAAATAAGAACCATCGCACCAGCGCATCACCTGCATGGCAATGAGGTTCTTACCAGGCTTGAGATACTTGGAGATATTGAACTCGGCAGCCACCTTGCTGTCCTCGCTATATCCCACGTACTTGCCGTTCACCCAGAGAGTCAGGTTACTGGTGGCTGAACCTACATGGAAATAAACATCCTTGCCCTTCCAGTCTGCTGGAAGTTCGAAGGTGCGACGATAAGAGCCGGTGTAGTTGTTGAGTTCGCTGATGTAAGGAGGATTTGGATCAAACTGGGTAGCCCATGCATAACCGATGTTCTTATAGGTACGGTCGCCATAGCCATTGAATTCGAACAATCCCGGTACAGGGAAGTCCTTCCACTGCGAATCATCATACTTGACAGCAAAGAAGTTGGCAGGACGCTTGTTGTGATCCTTCACGAAGTTGAACTTCCACATACCTTCCATGGAAAGGTAGTTTGCCGACTTCTTCTTGTCAAAGTTCTGTGCCTTATCAAGGTTCTCGTAAGCAAAGAAAGAAGCACGACGAGGCTCCCTGTTCTGCTGATTGATATTCACATTCTGCCAGCGCGACTCGCTCTGAGCCGCTACGCCACCGCTCATAGAAAGCATGGCAAGGCAAAGTGATACATTTGCGATGGTTCTGATTTTCATGATTTATTATCCGATATTAATGGAAATACTGAGTTCCAGCTACGCCGGTAAACTTCTTCTGGTTGTCCTTGCGCATTTCGAGAGTAAGGTTGCTCCACCATGATGGCCAACCACCTACGATATTGCACAGATAAACGAACTTGACAGGATGCAAGCCCTTAGCCAATGCTACAGAGTTGTCTGAGTTGGTACCAGCCTTCACTGCACCCTCGTTGTTGATGACGAGCTTGTTGTCAATCCAAACCTGCTCCATACGGGAAGAAAGATAGTAAACTCCATCCTCAGGAATATTGATGTAACCCTCTGCTATGGCTGCATAATTATTGGCACCACGCAAAGTAGCAGCATCATCAGGCTGACTTACCTTCATCTTGTTAAGATTCTCTACAGTACCGCAGTCCTGCCACTCAGCATCAGCCAATTCCAGCTGATTAACCTTCAGATAGTTACCCTTCATGCGGCGCAACTGCAAACCAGCCTTTGCATCGTTGAGTTTCACTGCTGGAGCAAAGGTCTGCTTTTCTACATCGATGGTTCTCACCTTGCTCATCTTGCCAGAAGGCAGAACAGTAGCAATCTTGATAGTAGTATTGCCGCTCACCTTGATAGGCTCTGTATAGACTGCAGAAGATGGAGTTGGAATAGAACCGTCCAAGGTATAAACCATCTTCATAGGACGTGATGTCTGGAATGTAACTACAGTATCCTTGGTAATCACAACCTTGTCACAAGAGCCGTATGGCTGCTCTGGCAATGGAATATGATAACGTACATGACGTTCATCCAGGCGGACACTGTTGGCATCTACACGACGTGCGAAGTCTGTGAAATTCTTCTTTTTGGCTGGAGACCATGCAATCTCAGCAAGAGCCAGAGAACGAGGATACATCTGATACTCCATCTTAGCATTGGTGTACATATACTCAGACCAGTTGTTGCACTGAACACCGAGAATATGCTTCTCCAAGCCCAATGACTTGATGGTATCTGGCACAGGCTCATAATTATAGGTTCTTGAAAGATAAGCCGGAGCACTAGGAATAGTAACTGGCTCTATCTTATAATCACCCTGATAATGGTCGAGATACAGACCACCGCTACCTGGAGTCATGATGACATCATGCTTCTGGAGAGCTGCAGAAATACCACCTGATGTTCCGCGCCAAGACATGACTGTAGCATCAGGGCTCAAGCCACCTTCCAGAATTTCATCCCATCCGATGATCTTTCTGTCATACTTAGCCAGCATCTTCTCCATGCGCTTGATGACGTAGCTCTGCAATCTTTCCTCTGCAGAGTGCTTACCGTCAGCCTGCAAGCCTTCTGCCTCGATACGCTTCTGGCAGGTAGGACAATTTTTCCAGCTGGTCTTTGGACACTCGTCACCACCAATGTGGAAATACTTGCCAGGGAAAAGAGGCACCACTTCGCGAACAATATCCTCCAGGAAGTTGAACATATCTTCCTTGCCAGGACACATCACGATATCCTCAACACCCCATACCATTCTAGGAGTCCACTGCTCGCCCTTGCAAGAGAGATAAGGATAAGCAGCAATGGCTGCCATCATGTGGCCAGGAAGGTCGATTTCAGGAATCACGGTGATGTAACGCTTAGCGGCATAAGCTACGATGTCCTTGATTTCATCCTGTGTATAGAAACCGCCATAGGTAGAGCCGTCACCCTGAAGGCGATAACCACCGATAGAGGTCAACTTAGGATATTTCTTGATTTCGATACGCCAGCCCTGATCCTCGGTCAGGTGAAAGTGCATGGTGTTCACCTTGAACATAGACATCAGGTCGAGCTGCTTCTTTACGTTCTCTACAGTGATGAAGTGACGGCATGGATCAAGATGGAATCCGCGATAACCGAAACGTGGAGCATCCTGAATGTCACAGCACTGGGCCACCCATTTGACACCATTCACCTTGGTTGCACTCTCTACCTGCGCAGGCAACAACTGCATGAAACTCTGCATACCATAGAAAGCACCCTTGCCTGTCTTAGCCTTGATGACTACACCCTTGGAAGTAACAGTGAGACGGTAGCCCTCTTCTGCCATCTTGAGGGATGGAGAAATCTGAATAGAGATATTGCCCTTCTTGCCACCAACAGTTACATCGTAGCCGGTAGAAGCCTTCAGCTTGTCTGCCATGTACTGAGCGATATTCTTACCGTCTGCGGTCTGGTAAGAAATCACCACCTTCTGTGGCAAAACAAACTCACCCTTCTGGATCTGGGTCTTGACAGGAACAGGAATAATATTGATATCAGCTGCAGCTGACGATGTTGGGAAAGCTCCCAACATCGCAGCGCAAGCCATCAAAGAACCTAAAAGTTGATTGATTTTTTTCATGTATATTAAATAATATTACTAGATGTAGAAATTAGAGAGGCTTATACTCTACGAATGCCTCCATAGCCTCGTAGCAAGCCAAGCCCAACTGGTCGTAAAGGGAAGCTGTAGCGCGGTTGCGGTCTTCAGCTCTCTGCCAGAACAGACGCTCGTCATTACCCAAGAAAGGAGCACTCTCCATCTGAGACTGATGCTTGAGGATAGAGTTACGCTTAGCTCTCAACTCTTCTGGGCTCAAAGGAACACACATTTCGATGTTCTCAATCTCCCACTCTGCCCATGCACCACGGTACATCCAGATGCGGCAGTCCTTCAACCACTCTGCACCTGCCTTCTTCTCCTCGTCGATAGCGGCAAGAACGGCATCAGTACACTTCTTGTGAGTTCCGTGAGGGTCAGCAAGGTCACCTGCTACGTAAATCTGATGAGGTTTAACCTCCTGCAACAAAGCTCTAACTATCTCAACGTCCTTCTCTGTCATAGGCAACTTCTCAATCTTTCCACTCTCATAGAACGGCAAATCAAGGAAGTGAACGTGATCGAGAGGAATCTCATTATAGGTACAAGCTGTACGAGCCTCACCACGGCGAATCAAGCCCTTGATGGTCAGAATGTCTCTTGTATCGAAGTCGCTCTCCTTCTTCTTGGCGAAGAATGTCTTGATCTCCTTATACTTGTCAGAGATTACGCTGTCCTTAGAATCAGCGAAGAGCTGGTTGAAACCGTTGATGAAGTGCATGAATCTTGTTACTTCCTCATCACCTACTGCGATATTACCTGATGTCTCGTAAGCAACATGTACGTCATGCTTCTGCTGAACCAGACGACGGATAGTACCGCCCATAGAGATAACGTCATCATCTGGGTGAGGTGAGAATACGATGACACGCTTTGGATATGGCTTAGAACGCTCTGGACGATAGGTATCGTCTGCGTTTGGCTTACCGCCTGGCCAGCCTGTAATTGTATGCTGCAAATCGTTGAAAATCTTGATGTTTGCATTATAAGCAGAACCATAGAGAGCCAAGAGTTCGCTCAAACCGTTCTCGTTATAATCCTTATTGGTCAACTTCAGGATAGGCTTACCAATCTTCTGGCAGAGCCATACCAATGCAGAGCGAACCAACTTATCAGTCCACTGGCAGGAAGTTACGAGCCAAGGATGTTCGATGCGGGTAAGATGAGAAGCAGCACTCAGGTCGAGCACTACGTTGGCATTTGGATGAGTCTGGAGAAAAGATGCTGGCAGTGAATCTGTGATAGAATTCTCTACCACCTTCTGCATGATTTCAGCCTTTTCCTCGCCCCAGGCAGTAAGATAGATTGCTTTGGCAGAAAGCAAGGTGGCAATACCCATGGTGAGTGAGCATGGAGGCAGGGTCTCCTTGGTCTGCTCGCTGTTTTCCATCTCTTCGCGAGAAGTATTGCCAATGAGGATAAGACGGGTCATCGACTGAATGCCCGAACCAGGCTCGTTGGCAGCGATATTACCAGAACGGCCGATACCGATAAGAGCTACGTCGAGACCTCCGAAGGTCTTGATGCGCTGCTCATAAAGACGGCAGCAATCCTGTACTGCATCCTGAGCTACGAAACCATCAAGAGAGAAAATGTTCTGCTCCTGAACGTCTACGTGACTGAGGAAACGCTCCTTCAACTGGTTGATGGTACGGAGAGAACTCTCCTGCTGGAGTGGATAATACTCATAAGCATTGAATACCACAACATTGCGGAAACTCAATATCTTCTCCTGATAACGGCGGATGAGTTCTTCATAAACTGCATTGAGTGAAGAACCGGTACCGAGTGCCATCACATAGAACTTGCCTTCATGCTGAGCAGCCTTGATACCTGCTGCAATGCCATCAGCAACATGACTGGCACCTTCTGCCATTGAAGCAAAGATGTCTGTACGAATCTTCTCCATTCTAGAGATTTCTGAGTATTCTACAGTCGTCTTAGGCTTGTAGAATTCAACTGGTACTTTGTTAAGTACAATTTGTGAACTTAGATTGAGCCTCATAATTAATATCTTTTAACGATTATTATTTAATATGTTTACTAGGTTTCTACTCTTCAAGATAACGTCTTGTTTATAATATTCGGATTATTTAAATTCGTTTATTTATAGCAAGAGCGTTATTAAAATTTTTTATTTTGCAAAATTACATGATTTATCATACATTTCCATGTTTTTATAGTTAATAATTCTAAAATAAAAGCATTTTTATCTTTTCAGGTCGTAAAAGCCTATATTAAGTGTAGTTTTGCCCATTAATTCAGCTATTTACGCCTAACTAACAAATTTGTTCTTCCTAAATAAAAAAACAAATAAACAAGCCATTATGCCTATATATATAAAATAGGTATATAGACAGTGTAGACTATCAGAAACAGGGGAAAATAAAGAAAATTTAGGCATTTAAGTTTTATTAACAGCAAAAATATTGCATGTATTTATAAAAACACTATCTTTGCAAATAAAATTTTTAAGTTATGGTATCTGACATAATAAAATATATTAGGAAGTTAAACAAAAAGCCTTCAGTTCAGAGTAAACTGCTAGCGCATTTCATCTCTCAAGGTGCTGCCACCATTCCAGAGATGAGCAAGGCTGTCGGAGTTAGTCTGCCGACTGCCACTAGCGCACTCAACGAACTGATGAAGGCTGGGCTGGTTACAGAGATTGGCAAGAAAGACAATTCTACTGGACGCATCCCTATGGTATACGACCTGATTCCTACCGCTGGATATTTTGTCGGAGTGAACCCAGAAATGGACTGTCTGGCTTTAGCTGCCAGCGATTTCAGCGGAAACCTAATAACAGAAAAGACAAGAGTTCCTTACGTATACGAGAATACTCCTGAGAATCTGGAAAGAATGGGGACAATCATCAACGACTTCATCGCTACTCTTCCTGTTTCAAAAGAAGAAATACTTCAAGTTTGCGTAAATGTAGCAGAACGCGTGAATCCTTTCGAAGGAAGAGCCTACAACATGTTCACCTTCCTGAAGGAATCACTCACAGACAAGCTCACAGAGCTGATTCAGTTGCCGGTTTGCATCGAAAACGATTCAAGAAGCATGGCTTTCGCTGAATTTGTGAAGGGACGCTGCAGAGGACTGAAAGATGTCATCTTTGTGAACGTATGCTGGGGATTAGGCATCGGAATCATCATGGGAGGTCAATTGTACTACGGTAAATCCGGATATTCGGGTGAGTTTGGGCACATGACAGCCTACAACAACAACATCATCTGCCACTGCGGCAAGATTGGATGTGTTGAAACTGAAGTTTCGGGTAGAGCACTCAAGAGAAAGTTGACAGAGAAAATACTGGAAGGAAAGACTTCCATCCTGTCTGACAAGGTGCTCAACAGAAAAGAAGACATCACGCTTCAAGATATTCTTGACGCGATAGCAAAAGAAGACGTGCTTAGTCTGGCTACCCTGCAACATATCGCAGACGAACTGGGCAAGCAATTGGCAGGAATCATCAATATCTTTAACCCTGAGATGCTGGTCATCGGAGGAGAAATGTCAGTCACTGGCGATTATCTGACGCTACCGGTCAACATGGGTATAAAAAAATATTCGCTCAACATCATGAACGAGGATTCTCAGATTGTTACCTCAGAACTGAAAGGTCTGGCTGGTATCACGGGAGCCTGTCTGATGGCAAGACACAGACTCTTGAGCGAAGAAAGAAAATAAATAATCTAGCTTATTAGACAAAACCAAAAGCATTAAAGATTTTACTAACTAACTTTTTATCAACTATTCATTTTGACTGGAGTTGGGAGTAGCCGGTAAAACGGCTACTCCACAATTCAAAAACAAAGTTGGTGAAGATAAGTTCATCTGAGCCGACAGTCAAAGAGAGTAAGATAAAAACAAGGTTTATACGAGAATAAATAATATAACTAACATAAAAAATTTCAAAACCTATGAACAAAAGAGCAAATTTGTATTTTGCAGCGCTATTGGGTGCCATGTCACCACTGAGCACTGTTACTGCATTGGCAGCTCAGAGCAATTCGGTTATTGCTAATGCTACCCAGCAGCAAAACGCATGTACAGGTACAGTAAAGGATTCTTACGGTGAACCTGTTATCGGTGCTACCATCAGAATTGATGGTAAGACTGGCGGTACGATTACTGACCTTGACGGTAACTTTAGCCTTGCAAATGTAGCTAAGGGTGCTAAAATCACAATCACTTATGTAGGTTACAAGCCACAGACTCTTACTTGGAACGGTACAGCTTTGAACGTTACCATGGAAGATGATTCCAACATGCTCGAAGAGACTGTTGTTATCGGTTACGGTACTGTAAAGAAGGCTGACTTGGCTGGATCTGTTGCTGTCATGGAAGGCAAGAGCTTCAAGGATCAGCCTGTTGCACGTGTTGAGGATGCCCTCAACGGACGTATGTCTGGTGTGCAGGTAATGTCAAGTGGTGTTCCTGGTGGTGCAATGAAGATTCGTGTACGTGGTGCAAGCTCTGTTAACAAGAGCAACGACCCTCTCTATGTAGTTGACGGTATCGTACGTGAAACTGGACTTGAGGGTATCAGCCCTGAGGATATCCAGAGCATCCAGGTATTGAAGGACGCTTCATCAACAGCTATCTATGGTGCACGTGGTGCAAATGGTGTTGTAATGGTACAGACCAAGAGCGGTAAGGCTGGTGCAACTCAGGTTACTTTCGACGGTAGCTTCGGTTTCTCTAATGCTTACCACATTCCTGAGGTAATGAGCACCAAGCAGTATGCTCAGGCTTTGGTTGACCATAAGGGTGTTTCTCAGAGCGCAGTTCAGGATTATCTGAATGGCACAAAGGCTGGTATCGACTGGATGGACGAATTGCTCCAGACTGGTATTACCCAGAACTATAAGGTTTCTTTGACTCAGGGTAATGACAAGACACAGACTTACTTCTCTGCCAACGTAATGGACCAGAAGGGTGTTATCGTTGATACCAAGTCAAGACGTTACGCTATCAAGGCTAACATGCACAACAAGATTTTCGACTGGTTGGAAATGACCACCGATATCAATCTCTCTCAGACAGACAACTCTGGTGCAGGCTTCGCTCAGAACCAGTCTAACCCAATCTGGGTTGGTTTGAACTACTCTCCTACTATGGAGATGATGGATGCAAACGGTAAGTATAATAAGGACCCATACAATAACATCCAGAACAACCCTTACGGTATTCTCCATGGTAGTGAAAACGACCGCAAGCGTACCATGGTTACAGGTCACGTTGACTTGAAGTTCAACCTCCTCAAGGGCTTGACATTCACCACTACCAACGGTATCGACTATAACGATTACAAGTGGTACAACTTCACATCTACCAAGGTGAACGCTGCTGGTAACAATATGAGCAACAATGATGCTACTGTTACTGCATTGCAGTCTACCAACAACTTGACTTACAGCAACAAGTGGGGTGATCACGGTTTGACAGCTACAGGCGTATGGGAAGTTACCTCTAATGAGGTTCGCCGCATGGGTCTCTCTGGAACTGGTATTGCTCACGAGCAGTTGGGTTACTGGAACGTAGCAGATGCTGCTTCCAAGACTCCTAGCAACGGCTACAGCAAGTGGACCATGCTCTCTGGTGTAGCTCGTGTTATGTACAACTATGCAGACCGTTATATGTTGACTGGTACATTCCGTGCGGATGGTTCTAGCCGCTTTACCAATAAGAAGTGGGGTTACTTCCCATCAGCAGCTGCAGCCTGGACCGTTTCTAACGAAAAGTTCTGGGAGCCTATCAAGAATGCAGTAGAATACATGAAGATCCGTGCAAGCTACGGTATCATCGGTAACCAGGATATTACTCCTTACTCTACATTGGGTTCTTTGGGTACAACCGGTTTCACATACGGTACAACACAGTCTTACACTGGTTATTGGGCAAATGGTCTTGCAACTCCTGACTTGTCATGGGAGAAGGTTCATCAGTTTGACCTCGGTGTTGACCTCGGTTTCTTCGGCAACCGCTTGAACATCAGCTTAGACTACTTCGACAAGAAGACCAAGGATGCCCTCCTGACAACATCAGCTCCAGGTTATCTGGGTGGCACATCTTACTGGGTAAATGCCGGTGAGGTAAGCAACAAGGGTTTTGATGCTACAATCAACGCACAGATTATCCAGACCAAGGATTGGTCATGGTCATCTACATTGAATGCCAGCTACATCAAGAACGAGGTTACCAAGTTGACAGCTGATTCTCCTATTCTTTATGGTACAAGTCCTTCTCCAGGTACTGTTGACCCATGTACCATCATCAAGGAAGGTGAAGCTATCGGTACATTCTACGGCTTCAAGTGGGCTGGTGTAGAAAAGAATGCAAAGGGTGAATATGTTGATATGTATTACACTGCAGATGGTGGAACAACTGCTACTCCTGATGCATCAAAGGACCGCTTCGTATTAGGCCGTTCAAACCCTGACTTCACATTAGGTTGGAACAATACAGTAAGTTATAAGAACTGGGACTTCAACGCCTTCTTCAATGCAGCATTCGGTGCTAAGCGTTTGAATATGGTTCGCTACGCCATGAACTCAATGGTAGGTGCATCTATGTTCGTAACCGACAAGGATTACTTCAACAACATCGGTACCACCATGCCAACAGTAGGCGCAGAGAACAAGACATACGGAAACTCTGACAAGTGGCTGGAGAATGCTAACTATCTGCGTTGTGAGAATATCAGCATCGCTTACACATTCCCACGCAGCGTAACCAAGTTGGCAGACATCCGTCTCTCACTCTCAGCTCAGAACCTCTTCACCATCACCGGCTATAAGGGTATTGACCCTGCAGGTGCTTCATTCAGTGACAATGGTGTAGACCGTGACAATGGTTTGGATATGGGTGCTTACCCTAACCCTCGTACCATCACTATGGGTGTTCGTATTAACTTCTAATTCCAACAATCTAAAAACTGTAATAATTATGAAAACTAGAAAATTATTATATATGGGTTGTCTCATGGCAGCATCCTTGTTTACATTCTCTTCTTGTGGAGACTTCCTGGATGAGGATCCTAAGGGACAGTTGACCCCAGACAACTTCTTCAATAGCGAAGATGACCTGACAGCAAGTGTTAACGCACTGTATGACAGAATCAACCAGACACAGAGCTGGACCAACCCTATGTACCCACAGTGGCAGGGTGACGATATTACAGCCAACCCTGGTTCTAACAAGCAGGCTTGTGCTGCCCTCGATGCTTTCGCATCTGATGGTGCCAACAAGGGTGTAACAGACGCATGGAACCAGCACTATTCTGTAATCAAGGCTGCTAACTTGATTACTGAGAGTGCAGGCAAGGCTCCTGTTGCTCAGGATAAGATCAATGTAGCTTTGGGTAATGCTCACTTCTGGCGTGCATACGCTTACTACTACCTGGTACGTGTATTCGGTCCTGTGCCATTGATTACTGGTACTGACGTTTCACAGTTGGACGTTGCTCCATCAAGTGTAGAAAAGGTATACGAACTGATTGTTTCTGACTTGAAGGCTGCTGTTAACGAGCTTCCAACCAAGTATGAGAAGGAACCTAGCCGTTTGTTCGGAGTTGATATCTGGTCTACCAAGCAGGCTGCACAGGCTACATTGTCAGCAGTTTATATGTCTATGGCTGGTTATCCACTCAACAAGGGTACAGAGTACTACAAGCTCGCAGCAGAGCAGGCAAAGTCTGTTATCGATGGCAATGGTTCTTACGGCTTCATCCTGAACCCAGAATGGAAGGACGTTTACTCTATGGGTAACAACTACAATATGGAGACCGTGCTTGGTATCAACAACGACGCTCGTGGTTGGTGGGATCATGACTCAGAGCTTTCTTCCTGCTGCCGTTTCGAAGGTCTCGGCGATGGTGGCTGGGGTGATGCCTGGGGTGAAATCGCTTTCTGGAAGAGATTCCCAGAGGGTGCTCGTAAGGATGCTATCTACGCTCCTAAGGTTACATTCCAGGATGGAAAAACCCACACCATTACCAAAGTCGTTGATTGGTGGGCACTGAAAGAAGATGGAAAAACACCTGAGGTTGAGGCTTACCACCCGATGTTCTGCATCTTCACAGTTAACTGTGATGAGAACAACAATATGCTCAGACAGCCATACGATTATCTGGCTCCAAACTGGGATGGTATGATTAACGACCGCCGTCATAACCTCATCCGTTACTCAGAGATTCTTCTCTGGTATGCTGAGAGTGCAGCTCGCTCAGGTGGTGACTTGAACAAGGCTAAGGATTGCCTCCGTCAGGTTCGCAGCCGTGCCGTAAACGATGTTGAGAACGTTACATTGAGCAATGGTACTACCGTAAAGATTGCTGATATGAATGCAGAACAGTTGGCAGAGGCTTGCTACATTGAGCACGGATGGGAAGTTGCTGGTAACTGGGTATCTATGGTTACCCGTCGTTCTGACGAGCTTCGTATGAACGAACTCAAGAAGAACTTCGACTACCGTGTTGCTAACGCTCCTCTCGTAGTAGCTGAGCAGGATGGTAAGAAGATTACAGCTAAGGAAAGTGTTACTGTTTCTGGTTCTTGGTCTGAGGATAGAATTTACTGTCCATATCCAACATCAGATGTTGAGAAGAACCCTAACTTGAAGAGATAACTTCATAGGTAATCATATATTAAGTAACATGATGCTAGTTTTTATAAAATAGAGTTCATGTAAAACATTTAGAGGGTGTGCCGAGACGGCACTCCCTCTTTTTGCAATTTCTTAATCTATATATTTTTCCATATCAGCATCAAAAAAACTCAAGTAGAATCAACACTAATAATTGAATAATTATGATTAACAACAATCGTAAGCAAAACAACCGCTCATTACTCGCATTGGCAGCTCTGCAAGTAATGCCGTTGTCGATCTTTGCACAGAATGCAGGAGATAGACCAAACATTTTGTATATTATGTGTGACGACCATGCCATGCAAGCCATCAGTGCATACGGTAGCCCTATCTCCAAATTGGCACCAACACCAAATATCGACCGCCTAGCTGAAAGGGGAATGAAATTCAACGAGGCTTTCGTGGAGAACTCTCTCTCTACACCAAGCCGTGCATGTCTGATGACGGGTCTTTACAGTCACCAGAACGGACAGCGACAGCTTGCCGAGGGTATCGACTCAACAAAGACCTTCTTCTCAGAACTGCTGCAGGGGGCTGGTTATTCTACTGCCGTTGTGGGCAAATGGCACATGTCATGCAGTCCTAAAGGATTCGACTATTATCATGTTCTGGACGACCAGGGGCAGTACTACAACCCTACCTTCGCTTCTACCGGACAGTATGGCAACTTCAAGCAGGAGATGGGCTACGCCACCGACCTCATCACCGACCATGCCATCGAGTACCTGAACAACCGCGACAAGAACAAGCCATTCTGTCTACTGGTTCACCACAAGGCACCTCATCGCCTCTGGATGCCAAGCACCAAGTACGTAAGCAAATATGGCAAAGTGAACTTCCCATTGCCAGAGACATTCTGGGATGATTATGAAACCCGTGGTTCTGCTGCATCTACACAGAAGATGTCTATTGATAAGTACATGGAAATGGTTCGAGACTTGAAGGTTCCAGAGATGTACGATCCTTCTACACCTGAAGGCAGAGACTCTTATAACGGATTGATGGGCGAGATGAACCGCATGACTCCACAGCAGCGTGCCATCATCGATGCCTACTACATGCCAAGAAACCGTGAGTTCCTGAGCAAGAACCTGACTGGCAAGGAGTTGATCGAGTGGAAATACCAGAACTATATCCGCGACTACATGGCTGTTATCGCTTCTGTAGATGAAAGCGTTGGCAGACTTCTGGATTATCTTGACAAGAACAATCTTACAGATAATACTATTATTGTCTACACCTCTGACCAGGGATTCTACATGGGTGAGCACGGATGGTTTGACAAGCGATTCATGTATGAGGAGTCTTTCCATACACCACTCATCATCAGCTATCCTAAACACATCCAGCCAAATAGCGAATGTAACCAGATGGTTCAGAATATCGACTTCGCCCCTACCTTCCTAGACTTGGCAGGTTTGGAGAAGCCTAAGTACATGCCTGGTACTTCACTCCAGCCGCTGTTCGCCGGACAGCCTGTGAAGAAGTGGCGCAAGAGCCTGTACTATCACTATTACGACTACCCTACCTATCACCTTGTACGCAAGCACGATGGTGTCCGAACCGAACGCTACAAGCTGATTCATTTCTACGGCAAGGGTGGCGAGAGAGCCGTGGTAGAAAACAAGTATCAGGGACAGCCAGGTACTAGAGAGAACAACTGCTTCAATGCCCTGAAGTCTATCAACTACTTCACCAATGATGCAGACATCGACTACTGGGAGTTGTATGATATCAAGAATGACCCTAATGAGTTGCACAACATCTACGGCAAGCCAGGCACTCAGAAGATTGAGAAGGAACTGAAGAAGTTGCTCGCTAACTACCGCAAGAATTTGAAGGTAGACGAATAAGAAATCGAAGATATGTAAAATCTAAGATTACAGATTTATGAACAGAACAAGTAAAAATATATGGCTCACAGGGGTAGGTTTGATTTGCCTACCTACCCTTGCTGGAGCTAAACAGAACGTACAACAGCCGAATATCCTCTTTATCCTCTGTGATGATATGGGATATGGTGACTTGGCTTGCTATGGGCAGCCATACATCCATACTCCTCATATTGACCAGATGGCTAAAGAGGGTATGCGCTTTACACAGGCATACGCCGGTTCACCAGTTTCGGCTCCTTCCAGAGCTACCATCATGACTGGTCAGCATTCTGGCCACACCCACGTAAGAGGCAACAAGGAGTATTGGAGAAACGTTCCAATGGTAAAATATGGAGTAAACGAGGACTTTTCTGTGGTGGGTCAGGAACCTTACGACCCGCAGCACAAAATTCTTCCAGAAATACTCAAGGATAAAGGTTATAATACTGGCGTTTTCGGTAAGTGGGCTGGCGGATACGAAGGCTCTCCTTCTACTCCCGACAAACGTGGCATAGACGAATTCTACGGCTACATTTGCCAGTTCCAGGCACATCTTTATTATCCCAACTTCCTGAACCGTTACAGCAAGTCGCTGGGAGATACGGCTGTGGTAAGAGAAATCATGGAGCAGAATATCCAGTATCCTATGTTCGGCAAGGACTATTTCAAGCGCAAGCAGTATTCTGCCCGCATCATCCATGATAAGGCTTTGGAATGGATTGACAAGCAGGACAATAAGCATCCTTTCGTAGGATTCCTCACCTATACCCTACCTCACGCTGAGTTGGCTCAGCCAGAGGATTCTATCTTAGAGAACTATCAGAAGAAATTCTTTGAGGATAAGACTTGGGGAGGATGGGAAGACTCAAGATACAACGCTGTGGTTCATACCCACGCCCAGTTTGCCGGAATGATTACCCGACTCGACCAATATGTGGGCGAAATCTTCGCAAAACTGAAAGAGAAGGGTCTAGACAAGAACACTGTGGTAATCTTTACCTCGGATAACGGTCCTCACGAAGAAGGCGGTGCTGATCCTAAGTTCTTTGGTCGCGACGGCAAGCTGAAAGGCTTGAAGCGCCAGTGCTACGAGGGCGGAATCCGCATCCCATTCATCGCCTGGTGGCCAGAGCATATCAAGGCAGGCAGCGTAAACGACACCCAGTTTGCCTTCTACGACCTGATGCCAACCTTCTGCGACCTTGCCGGAATCAAGAACTTCGCCAAGCGCTACACCAACAGGAAGTTGGCTGGCGACGGCTTCGACGGTATTTCCATCGCTCCTACCCTTCTGGGCAAGGATGCCGAGCAGAAGCACCACGAATACCTCTATTGGGAATTTCATGAGACCGACCAGATTGGCGTGAGAAAGGGCGACTGGAAGATGGTAGTAGTAAAAGGCAAGCCTCACCTCTACAACCTGGCTTCGGATATTCACGAAGACCACGATGTGGCGGCAGAACATCCTGAAATCGTGAAAGATCTGCTGGCTGCCATCCAGAAGGAGCACAGAGACAGCAAGGACTTCAAGATAACGCTGCCAGAGTTTTAAAAAGAAAAAAATATGATGAACGACAACATAGCAACCCCATTTGCCAAGCCACTGTATGTGATGCTGAAGCCGGCAGGCGCCCATTGCAACCTGGCTTGCAAATACTGTTATTATCTGGAAAAGAACAATCTTTACCAGAACACTCCCCGACATCTGATGAGCGATGAGATGCTGGAGCAATTCACCCGAGAGTACATCGAGGCACAAACCATGCCCCAGGTGCTCTTTACCTGGCACGGAGGCGAGCCGCTGATGCGCTCCATCGATTTCTATAAGAAAGCGCTGGCGCTTCAGAAGAAGTACGCCCACGGCAAACAGATAGATAACGTCATCCAGACCAACGGCACACTCCTCACCGACGAATGGTGCGAGTTCTTTGCCAAGAACCATTGGCTGGTAGGCATTTCCATCGACGGACCCCAGGAGTATCACGACCACTATCGCGTAACTCCTGCCGGAAAGCCTTCCTGGGAAAAGGTGATGCAGGGCATCAACCTGCTGAAGAAGCATCGGGTGGAATGGAATGCTATGGCGGTGGTCAACGCCTATAACGCTGAACATCCGCTGGAGTTCTATCATTTCTTCAGGGATAACGGTTGCCAGTACCTGCAGTTTACCCCTATCGTGGAGCGACTGACCGAGCATGAAGACGGTCGCACCCTGGCGAGTCTTGCCGACAACCGGGAGATTCCGCTTGCTGATGCTTCCGTTACCCCGGAACAGTGGGGCAACTTCCTCTGCACCATCTTCGACGACTGGGTGCGCCACGATGTGGGTAAGACGTTTGTGGAAATCTTCGACTGCACGCTTGCCAACTGGATGGGTGTGCTGCCGGGCATCTGCGCCTACTCCAAGGAGTGCGGTCATGCAGGCGTGATGGAACACAATGGCGATGTATATTCCTGCGATCACTTTGTCTTTCCGGAATACAAGCTGGGTAACATCAAAGACCTGTCGCTCATCGACATGCTTTATGGCGAAAAGCAGCAGGCTTTCAGCCGATTGAAGCACTCTTCGCTGCCCCGTCAGTGCAAGGAGTGCGACATGGAGTTCGCCTGCCATGGCGAATGCCCCAAGAACCGGTTCGAGAAGGATAAGTATGGAGAGCCGGGCCTGAACTATCTCTGCCAGGGATACTATCAGTACTATACGCATGTGGCTCCCTACATGGACTTCATGAAGCGGGAACTCCTCGCCCAGCGTCCGCCTGCCAACATTATGAATGTTTTAAAAAATAACTAACGATTATCGAAATGAACAAAACTTATATGACTATCGCCCTGATGTCGCCCCTGGTTTGCACGGCAGCCATGGGCGACAAGAAGGCGAAAGCCAACAATCAGCAGAAACCTAACGTCATCATCATCCTCGCTGATGACCTCGGCTACGGCGACCTGGGATGTTATGGTGCCAAGAACGTAAAGACAGCTAATGTAGATAAACTGGCCAAGCAGGGTATTCGCTTCACCGATGCCCACGCCATCGCTTCTACCAGTACCCCATCCCGCTATTCGCTTCTCACGGGCGAATATGCATGGCGCAAGCCAGGCACCGATGTGGCTCCGGGCGATGCGGGAATGATTATCAAGCCTACCCAGTTTACCATGGCTGATATGTTCAAGAGCGTAGGCTATTCTACCTGTGCCATCGGTAAGTGGCACTTGGGCTTGGGTGCAGAAACAGGCAAACAAGACTGGAATGCCCCATTGCCGGCAGCCCTTGCCGACATCGGTTTCGACCATCACTACATCATGGCAGCCACAGCCGACCGTGTGCCTTGTGTATTCATCGAAGACGGCATGGTAGCTAACTACGATCCGTCGGCTCCTATCGAGGTAAGCTATTTCAAGAACTTCACTGGCGAACCTACCGGAAAGGACAATCCTGAGTTGTGCTATAATATGAAGTCGAGTCACGGCCACAATATGTCTATCGTAAACGGCATCGGTAGAATCGGTTATATGAAGGGTGGCGGTAAGGCATTGTGGAAAGACGAGAACATCGCCGACTCCATCACTACCCACGCCATCGACTTCATCAAGAAAAACAGCGATCATCCTTTCTTCCTCTATTTTGCTACCAACGATGTCCACGTGCCTCGTTTCCCACACCAGCGTTTCCGTGGAAAGAGCAGCATGGGTATGCGTGGAGACGCCATTGTGCAATTCGACTGGTCTGTAGGTAAGATCATGGAGACATTGGATAAACTTGGAATTGCAGAGAATACTATCGTTTTGTTGACTAGTGATAATGGTCCTGTTGTAGATGACGGTTATCAGGATCAGGCAGAAGAGCTTTTGAATGGTCATAAGCCTGCAGGTCCTTGGCGTGGTAACAAATACAGTGCTTTCGAAGGTGGTACGGCTATTCCTGTTATCGTTCGTTGGCCAATGTCGGTAAAACCAAATCAGACTTCAGATGTTCTCATGTCACAGATTGACTTCATGGCATCCTTTGGTAATCTGATTGGTGCAATCTTCCCTAAAGGCAGTGCACCCGACAGCAAGAACCATCTTGGAAATCTGCTCGGCAACGACAACACCCATCGTCCATGGGTTGCAGAAATGTCAAATAATCATGTAATTTCTATCCGTACAAAAGAATGGAAATACATAGAACCAAATGATGGCTCTAAGATGATAAAATGGGGTCCAAAGATTGAGACCGGCAACGATCCTAATCCTCAACTCTATCGAATCTCAGACAATCTCTACGAACAAGACAATGTAGCAGAAGCAAATCCTAAAGTTGTTTTCGAAATGCAAAATATATTGAGAAGAGTAAAATAATAGAAAATACAATGAAATAAATAAAAGCCAGGGCAGCGATGTTCTGGCTTTTATATATAAACACTAACTTTTATATATAACACAAAAAAGCCCCGACTACTTTCGTAATCGAGGCTCTTGATGAAAGAAGGCGGCTACCTACTCTCCCGCATTGCATTGCAGTACCATCGGCGCAAGTGAGCTTAACTTCTCTGTTCGGAATGGGAAGAGGTGGGACCTCACCGCAATAACCACCTGATAATGGGTTATGACGTATTTGCACACAAGCAAACTGTATTTGACAGTAAAGAACCACCGTCCCTCTCGATTACATCGAGAGTCAACAGCTGAAACTATGAACTTTCCTAAAGAAAGTGTTCGGGCAATTAGTAATG
>ERZ1026852.389-NODE-389-length-27772-cov-6.539236_pt1 | contig 27772 bp, 25 predicted proteins | sample MGYA00380156_ERZ1026852 | MGnify/ENA primary metagenome ERZ1026852 (study PRJEB33269, sample SAMEA4719792) | human gut metagenome | biome: human-associated habitat; feature: organic feature; material: feces | place: Cameroon | collected 2013-10 ...
ACCCTGCTCAATTGGGGGTAGTTTATAGAATCATTAAAACACAATAATTAGTCAAATTCCAGTCTGGTGAAGAAAACAAAAATCATGCATGTCCTTTGTCATATAGTTTTTGTATATTCTTAGGAAGCTTGTCAGGTAACATGGCATTTATAGCATCTTCGTTACCATTTTCCAATGCTGTTTCGTAATACCAGCACTTGAATTTTAAGAGGGAGAGAGTTTTTTGAAGTTCCTGAATTTCAGTTTCAACAGCTGATTTTCTGGTTTCAAATAATTCTTTCCTTTTTTCATAGCTGGAGCTGCCTTCAGATACCCAGATAAAAAATTGCTTTATATCTTTGATCTCAAGACCGGATTTCTTCAGACATTCAATAATGCGAAGCGCTTCCAATTCATTATCGCTGAAATAACGGATATTTCCCTTGCGTTCCAGATTAGGGAAAAAGCCTTCCTTGTCATAATACCTTAATGTAGAAACAGGAAGATTAAACATTGCAGAGACCTGACCGATTGTATACATAAAAAACCTTCTTTCAAAATTATGCTTAACCTAAAGTCAACTTTGGGTTGTATGATATTTATATCATATACGATTGTTAGTGTATTTTCAAGAAATTTTGCATATGGAGGATGATAAATATGTTGAAAACAGAAGAAATAATAGACAATAGTTCTGAATCTCAAATTTCAGCCGGTGAATTAGCGGAAACAGAACAAAGAGATATAAAGTAAATCAGGGACAGGCTGGAAAACAATCGTCTTTCAGCCTGTCCCTAATTCAATTATTTATTTGCGCTATCTGCATCAATTACAGATTGGATCTGCTTCATCAGAGTATCATAGTTGTCCTGATTATCAATTCCCCCGAGCATCGGATCTCCGACAATATTACCGTTTCTGTCAACGAGTATGGTTGTAGGAAATGCCATAATATCGGAAGCGTATTTTCCTGCATCGGAAGATGCGTCGATGGAGAGATTGCGGTATTTGGCACCCTGGCTTTCAAGAACTGCTGCGGCTTCTTTGATCGCGGTTTCGTTTCCGTCGAAGGTTTCTGTGTTGATGCCGACCACTTCGCCACCCATGGACTTGATGGCATCGTTTAATTCATTAAGCTTCGATAACTCTGCAACACAAGGCTTGCAGCCGGTAAACCAGAAATTGACGACTGTGACTGCATTTCCGGAAAACAGGCTTTCATCAACCGTATTACCGTCATAATCCTGACCGGAGAAATTGCGAAACGGCGATGTGGATCCGGAATTGTCGTTTGCGTCAGCACTCTCGGAGGTTGTGTCTTTCTTCTCGATTTCGGCGATCTGTTCCTCAATCTTCCGTATAGTCTCAATATCGGTCGTAAGTGTGTTCAATTCGTCTTCTGTAAAAGCATCCTTGTTTGATTCAACGGTGCCGGCCAGAAGATCTGCATAATTTCCGCTCGGATCGGCAGTGCTTTTGTTCATCATGCCGAACACTTTGTTCCATACATCCTCATGATCGGCGAAGATCTGGTTTTCCTGCTGGTATAAATCATCCAGTGTTGTGCTGGAATCTCCCGTGGCTTCTGTACTTGCTTCAGTCTGGGAATCCTGTGGTTTTTCCGTGGTTGCAGCGTCCTTTCCGGTGCATGCCGTAAGGAATAATGCTGCACAGAGTGTTACAATAGGGATAAAAGTTTTTTTCGTTTTCATGATGATTGCTCCTTTGAATTGTATTAAAATTTAATTGTTATCGGTTGATTGCGGCTTCCTGCTGTCCTCCTTTTGCTGACAGGCACAGCCTAGAAACTGGTAATGGATTGCGTCTTTCGGACAAGCCTTTATGCAGGCGCCGCATCGGATGCATTCCGGATGGTTTGGCGTTTTGCACACGTCAACATCCATTTTACATGCCTTCGCACATTGATTACAGCCCACACATTTATTTCCATCCACCCGGATGCTTAGAAGACTCACCTTGTTAAACAGGGAGTAGATTGCTCCAAGCGGACAGATCCATTTACAGAAGGGCCTGTAAAATAAAATACTCAGCACAATAACTGTAATTAAGATCAGGCATTTAAAGGAAAACAGTTTTCCCAATGCAGATCGTATAGCCGGGTTTCCAATCGACAGCGGGATGGCCCCCTCTAAGACACCTTGCGGACAAATATATTTGCAGAAGAATGGGTCACCCATTCCGATGGAGTTCGTTACAAGCATCGGCAGAAGTATAACGAAAACAACGAGGATGACATATTTGAGGTATCTTAGCGGTTTCAGTCTGGCTGTGGAGAATTTCTTCCCGGGGATTTTATGAAGTAAATCCTGAAACCATCCAAACGGACACAGGAATCCGCATATGAATCTTCCGAGTAACACACCGAGCAGAATAAAAAACCCGGTTATGTAATAGGTAAATTTAAATTTGGATGATCCGACCACTGCCTGAAAGGCGCCGATCGGGCAGGCACCTGTTGCGGCGGGACAGGAATAGCAGTTTAATCCCGGCACACAGACGGTTTTTGCTTTGCCCTGGTATATTTTGCCCTTAAACAGATTAGGGATATGGATATTGGTAAGCAGCGTGGCGGCTGCCTGTATCCATCCGCGCATCCGGGCAGTTTTTTGTGATAGTGATTTCTTTTTCTTATCCAATTCCGACACACTCCAGACATAATTTTATAGCTTTGCCCAGCACGGTAGCAGCTTCTCCTCTGACTGCACCATAGCTGATCATGGCGATACCTGTGATGAGCAAAATAATTTGGGATATTTTTTTGCACTTCAAGATATGATTGCTCCTTTCGTTTGTTGTATTTGTTGACCAGCTGACTTCGGTATTATACAATAGCAGTTGTAAAATTATTGTTAAGAAACAGGAGAAAGATTTTGAGATTATTAATAGTGGAAGATGAGAAACAACTATGCGACACAGTTGCGAAAACCCTGTATGATGCCGGGTATGAGGTGGATACCTGCTATGATGGGGAAACGGCGCTTGAATACATTCTGGCAGAGAATTATGATCTGATCGTGCTGGATCTGAACCTGCCCGGCATGGATGGGATGGAGATTCTGCGCGAGCTAAGACAGAGCAACGAGGAGACGAAGGTGCTTATATTATCCGCCAGAGGACAGATTGCGGATAAGGTTGAAGGGCTGGATGCGGGGGCAAATGATTATATGGAAAAACCGTTTCATCTGCAGGAGCTTGAGGCACGTATCAGAAGCCTGACAAGAAGGAAGTTTGTGCAGAAGGATGTGTGCTTGGAATGTGGTGGGATAAAGTTCGACACGATTCGGCGCGAAGCATACGCCAAAGGGCAGATCGTTCCTCTGACAAGAAAAGAGAATGGAATTTTGGAATATCTGCTGCTCAACCTGGGCAGACCGGTAAGCCAGGAGGAACTGATGGAGCATGTCTGGGATGCATCTGTGGACAGTTTCAGCGGAGCCATCCGGGTACATATGTCTTCGCTTCGGAGAAAGCTCAAGGCAGTGCTTGGATATGATCCGATTCTGAACAAGGTGGGCGAGGGATATAAAATACGAGAGGAGTCCGATCGATGAAAAAGATGTCACTGCAGTGGAGACTGACCTGTATAATTACCTTATATATCGCGGTTATATGTGGCTGTCTGACTATGCTTGTCTATAAAAATGGTGTGTATTATATTGATTCCCTGAAGGAGACTGTCGATGCCAGGGGAGATGAGAAGGCGGATGATGCAGATGAAATATATATCAGTATTCCGGAAGATAATTGGGATGCGTTTGCGAACGATTTTTCCGTCCAGGTATATAATAATAAGACCGACTATAGGAAAAACAGTCTGATAATTTCGGCGGTGCTGGCGCTGCTTGGCGGAGTGGCGACTTATTTTATAAGCGGACATGCGCTCCGGCCGATTCGTGAGTTCTCGGATAAGATCGAAGAGGTGCAGGCGCAGAATCTGGCTGATTCAAAACTCGAAGAAAACAAGGTGAAAGAACTGAACCAGCTGAGCGTCTCCTACAACAAGATGCTCGGGCGTCTCTCGGATGCATTTGAGGTACAGAGACAATTTACCGCGAATGCAGCACACGAGCTGAGAACGCCGTTAGCTCTAATGCAGGTACAGCTGGATTCCTATAATTCCGGGCAGCATCCGGGCAGCGATGCCGACACCGTACAGACGATCAAGATGGTTACGGAACAAAACGACAGACTCAGCAAGATGGTGAAGACGCTTCTCGACATGAGTGAGCTTCAGACCGTGAGCCGGGATGAGACGATTATGGTCGATGCGCTTGTGGATGAGGTATTGGCAGACTTAGAACCGCTTGCACAGGAAAAGAATGTACAACTGACCGGGAACTGTGAGGATATAACGATAGTTGGAAGCGATATTCTCATTTACAGGCTGGTATATAATCTTGTTGAGAATGCGATCAAATATAATCATCCGGGTGGTCAGGTCACAGTAAGGGCATCCCGGAAGGAAAAGCACGTTTGCCTGTCGGTAGCCGATACGGGGAACGGAATCCCGGAGGAACTTCGGGAGCGTGTCTTTGAGCCGTTCTTTCGTGTAGATAAATCCAGAAGCCGCGCACTTGGCGGCGTCGGACTTGGACTTGCACTCGTTCATGAAATCGTGAGAGTACACGACGGAAGCATTACTGTACGATCAAACCCGTCAGGAGGAACGGTTTTTGAAGTGATGTTTACGCAGTGATTTTCGACGATGGGAAGCATTTCTTTCGGTTTCCACTGTTGACACACACCGCTATATTTGATAAAATTTATCAGGTAATTGAACAGTCCATGAGGGAGTAGTTAGCGCGAAAGTGTGGTTTGTCAACATTCTGATTATAAGTTGAGAGTATAATCTGGCAAATCTTAAATAATGAGACTCATGTATATTGATCGACCGTCTGTGCAATAATCTACACAGGCAGCTGATTGATATACATGAGTCTTTTTTTAAGCTATCCATACTTACGATAGCAGGATTTCGGCTGACGGAAGCTTTGAACGAGAAAAGGAGGAAACCATGGAAAAAATCATTAACAATGCCCCATTTGCCCTTGTGCTTGTATTCCTTGTGATAGGATTTGTACTGCTTATCAAGGGCGCGGACTTCTTTGTGGAGGGAAGTTCCAGCGTGGCGAAGCGGCTGCATGTGCCGTCAATCATTATCGGACTTACCATCGTTGCGATGGGAACATCCCTTCCGGAAACCGCGGTCAGTGTGTCTGCATCCCTTGCAGGCAACAATGAGCTTGCAGTCAGTAATGTTGTCGGTTCCAATATCTTTAATCTGATGGTCGTCATTGGCGTGTGTGCGATATTGGCAACGGTGAATGTTGCAAGGGAAACAATCCGAAGAGATATCCCGTTATCCCTTATTTGTGCCGGACTTCTGATGCTTCTTGGAATTGTCGGACTTGGTGATAAGACCGGTATGACGCTTGGACATCTGGATGGTGTGATATTCATAGTGCTTTTTGCATGTTACATTATCTACATGGTCCGGACTGCGATGAAGGCAAGTAAGGAAGGTAAGAAGGTCGAGATCGAAGGTGGATCGGACGAGGAGATCAAGCTTGTGTCTGTTCCCGTGAGTATACTGTTTATCATTGGCGGCGCAATCGCGATTGCTGTCGGCGGAGATGTGACGGTTGATGCTGCATCCAGAATCGCAAGCGATCTCGGTATGAGCCAGACACTGATCGGGCTTACGATCGTTTCAATCGGAACATCGCTTCCGGAGCTTGTTACATCCATCGTAGCAGCCAGAAAGAATGAAGTGGATATGGCACTTGGAAATGCAATCGGTTCCAATATATTTAATATATTGATGGTGCTTGGTATAGCATCGGCGATCAGCCCAATCAGCATTATCACAGAAAATATCATTGACCTGTGCGTACTGATCGCATTTACCATATGTGCATGGATTTTTGCCGGAACGAAGAAGAAAATCGGAAGAGCGGAAGGACTGTGCATGGTTGCGCTTTATGCGGCATATGCGGTTTACATCATAGTAAGATAAAGGGGCGCTCGGACAAATGATATTATTCTTCAAAGTGTTTTTCACGGAGTTTATAGCAGAGATGGGCGATAAAACCCAGCTTATGCTGATCGCGCTTACTTCGAAATACAAATTAAGGGACATTATACTCGGTACCGGTGTTGCGATTCTTGTGCTGAACGGACTTGCGGTTCTGGCAGGTGGACTTGTAAGCGAGTTTGTGCCGGAATGGGTGATCAAGATGATCGCAGCACTCGCATTCCTTTATTTCGCCGCATCGACGATGGCCGGTGACGATGAAGAAGAGGAAGAAGGCGGTAAGACGAAGATCAAGTTTGCGCCGCTTGCGGTATTTTGTACATTTTTTGTAGCAGAGCTTGGTGATAAGACACAGCTTACCGCGATCACATTTGGTGCAAATGAAGGTATGCGTGCAGCGCTGGTTGTGTGGATTGGCTGCTCGCTCGGACTGTTCGCTGCGGATATGCTCGGTATGCTGATCGGATATCTGCTGAAGAGCAAGACGCCGGACGGACTGCTTAGCATGCTTGCATTTGCAATCTTCTCCATCTTCGGTGTGTACACATTATATCAGGGGCTGAAGCTTGTTCGCGCAAGCGTCTCTCCGATTCCGGTAATTCCGGTACTTGTAGTCGTGACGATTGCCTTTGCAGGCTTGTGTGCATTCCTTTTTGTAAGAAGAGAGAAAAAGAAGAAAACAGCATAAGATAATACTCCCACTGGTGCATTTGTTAGGATTGTAACGTGCGTCAGTGGGATTTTTTAATTGAATTCGGATAAAATATATAGTAAGATAATAAGCAAGATAATAAGCAAGATGGAGTTGGTTAAATGCAAAATTATATACCACCATATACAATATCAAATAAAATGCTGGAGCTTGTTTCAGAGATATCTGAGAAAATAGGAAAGATCAATAGTCACAGGGAATTGGAATCCAGACCACATTTGCGAAGAAATAACAGAATCCAATCGATACATTCTTCGTTGAAGATAGAAGCGAATTCCTTGTCCTTGGCAGAAGTCCGGGACGTTATAAACGGTCATCTGGTTCTAGGCGACCAGAAGGAAATTCAGGAAGTAAAAAACGCATATGAAGCATATGAGCATATCCCGGACATTAATCCGTTCAGTATAACAGATCTAAAAATGATACATGGAATTATGACATATCGAACGGTCAATGAATCCGGAGTTTTCAGAAAAGGCGACGAAGGTGTATTTTCCGGAGATACATGCATTTTTGTGGCACCACCTCCACAGATGGTAGACAGTTTGATGAATGACTTATTTACATGGATGAAGAAAAGTGAAGGTGTGGTTCATCCGCTTATATTGTCAGCAGTATTTCATTATGAGTTTGTATTTATTCATCCTTTTGCAGACGGAAATGGAAGAATGGCAAGATTGTGGCATACAGCCATCCTGTATCGTTGGAGAAATGTTTTTGAGTATATTCCATTGGAGAGTCAGATAGAAAAATACCAGACAGAATATTATGACGCAATCGCACAATGTCATGTCAATGGTAATTCAGATAGCTTTATCGAATTTATGCTGGAAATGATTTGGCAGATCCTTGACGAAGTGATTGCGCAGATTCGCAAATCGGACTCTGAAACATCGGAATATGTAAAACGTATGTTAGATGTGATGGAATATGATATCCCATATACATCAAATGCTATTATGGAAGCGTTGGGATTGCGGTCAAAAGAAACACTTAGGAAAAACTATATCAATCCGGCAATTGAACTAGGAGTTATCAGAATGACATTACCTGATAAACCGAATAGTAAGAATCAAAGATATGTGAAGCAATAATCTGTTTTATAAAAATGCGAGGAATAAAACATGGAATATAACTATACGCACGGTGGAGATGTCTACCGAAATCCAATTGAATATGATTTTTCTATTAACGTCAATCCGCTTGGCATGCCGCTTGCAAGTATTCAGGCGGCACATGAGGGAATTGTGCTGACCGGCAGATATCCGGACTATAGGGCGGAGCAACTATGCCGTGCGATAGCGAAAGCACAAAATATACCGGCAGACCGGATCATTCCCGGGAATGGCGCAGCGGAGCTTCTGTATGCACTGGGACAGACGATTCCCGGGAAGGCACTTGCAATTGCACCGACTTTTACCGGGTATGCGGAAGCTGTCGCTGCGGGAGGCGGAGAGATGAGTTATGCAGGATGCGAAGATGCGGAGGGACGCGCTGCTGATATGGACGGACAGGATAAGCTGCAGTTTGATTCTGAAACTGTAATTCAACGTCTGCTTGCAAAGCTGGACGATTCCATCCGCCTTGTATTCCTGTGCAATCCGAACAATCCAACCGGAACATTGTTTACGCGGGAACAGATCCTGCGCGTGCTTGCGAAGGCGGAAGCAATGCAGGCGTATGTCTGTGTGGATGAGTGTTTCCTGCCATTTTTAGAGGAGGAAGCTTCGAATAGTATGCTGCCTTATCTGGCGAAACATCCGCGGTTGTTAGTGCTCCGTGCATTCACGAAGATTTACTGTATGGCAGGACTTCGACTTGGGTATCTGGCTTGCGGGGATACAGAGTTGCAGTCGAGGATTCGTGCGAAGCTTCAGCCGTGGAATACATCGATTCCCGCACAGATGGCAGGCATCGCGGCATTATCGGATACAGAGTATCTGGCGAAGACACGCGAGAATCTGCAGGCGGAACGCGCGTATCTTGTGCCGAGGCTACGTGAGCTGGTTGCTGAAGTGTATGATGGATATGGGAATTTCCTGTTATTCCGCGATGAACCGGACTTGAAAGAGCGGATGCTTGAAGTGGGTGTTTTGATTCGTGCGTGCGGTGATTTTGAGGGATTCGATGATACATATTTCCGTATCGGAATCCGTTCCCACAGTGAGAATCAGGAATTCATCCGCAGGCTGGTTCGTGTGAAAGGAGATACAAAATGGCAAAATCAATCATGATTCAGGGCACCATGTCCAACGCCGGCAAATCGCTTATCGCGGCAGGATTTTGCCGCATATTCAAACAGGATGGTTACAAGGTTGCACCATTCAAATCCCAGAACATGGCGTTAAACTCTTATGTGACAAAGGAAGGGTTAGAGATGGGACGCGCACAGGTCGTACAAGCAATGGCGGCAGGCGTAGAACCGTCTGTGCGGATGAACCCGATCCTGCTCAAACCGACGACCGATATGGGTTCACAGGTGATTGTGCAGGGACAGGTCGTAGGAAATATGCGGGCGATGGATTATTTCGCAAAGAAAAAGGAATATATTCCGGTGATCAGGGAAAGCTATGAGCAGCTTGCCGCAGAGCATGATATTATTGTAATCGAAGGTGCGGGAAGCCCGGCGGAGATCAATCTGAAACAGGATGACATCGTGAATATGGGAATGGCGAAGATTGCAGATGCGCCGGTGCTTTTAGTTGGCGACATCGACCGAGGGGGTGTATTTGCACAGTTGATCGGTACGGTGATGCTTTTAGAGCCGGAAGAACAGGCGCGGATCAAGGGCCTGATCGTGAACAAATTCCGGGGAGATAAGAAAATCTTAGATCCGGGTATTGCGATGTTGGAAGAACGTGCCGGCAAGCCGGTGCTCGGCGTGGTACCATATGCAGATGTTGATATCGAGGATGAAGATTCTCTTGCATCGAGCCTTACGGAGACGCATATACAGGCGGAAATCGATGTGGCGGTGATCCGCTTTCCACGTATCTCGAATTTCACAGATATGCAGGCGCTTGGCATGGAGCAGGACGTGTCAGTGCGTTATGTGACAAAGTCGTCAGACCTTGGAGAGCCGGATGTAATCTTACTTCCTGGCACGAAGAACACGATTCAGGATCTGCTGTGGATGCGGGAAAGTGGACTCGAAGCGAAGATTACACGTTTGGCGAAGAAGGGTACGATTGTGTTCGGTATCTGTGGTGGGTATCAGATGCTTGGCGGGGCATTGAAGGATCCAATGCAGACGGAGAGCGCACTTGGAAGTGTGCGAGGTATGGGATTACTGCCGGTTACAACTGTGTTTGAAGAGGAAAAACAGCTGGAGAACCGCACATATCATATCGGCATGCCGGAAGGAACATTTGCATCGCTTAGCGGGAAAAAAGTTGCCGGTTATGAGATACATATGGGTCGCACGGAGGCAGCAGATAACGATGGCGCATTGCAACCATTTGTTATAGGACCGGATGGTGAAGTGCTTGGCTATACCGCAGGAACGGTGGCGGGAAGCTATATCCACGGCATCTTCGATGAGGTTGCATTTCGCGAGGCGTTTATCAATCTGCTGTATGAGCGCAAAGGGAAAACGCGCGGGGAGAGTGAACATCTGTCAATCCATGAATACCGGGAACAGCAGTTTGACAAGCTGGCGCGGATTCTGCGGGAGAGTCTTGATATGGACAGGATATACGAGATCCTGGAATTGCGCAGGCTGAGATAAAGAGAGTTATTTGCAGGGGACAGTTATAATGTAACACAAATTACTACAAATCTGTAATTTGTATAAAGGAGACAGGTATGATTGAGATCTATCATGGAGACGGAAAAGGAAAGACGACAGCTGCAGTCGGGCTTGCGGTGCGTGCAATGGGATATGGGATCCCGGTATTGTTTGTGCAGTTTCTGAAGGATGATACATCCGGGGAGATTGCGATGCTGCGCAGGCTTGGAGCTGAGACAATGCATTCGCCGGTGTTTTATGGATTCGTAAGCCATATGAATGAGCGCGAGCTTGCGGAGACAAGAGAAGCTTGCGGGGATATGCTGCAACAGGTGGATGCGTGGGTAAAGGTACACATTTCCCCTCTGGAAACAGGTGCAAATGCTGTATCTGAAAAAATGACCGGAGATGAGGTGCCGCAGGCGGTTGTCATACTGGACGAGGTTTTACATGCAGTGAAATATGGTCTGGTTACGCAGGATGCACTGATCAAGCTGCTGCGTGCATACCGGCCGCGGGCGGAGTTCGTTCTTACAGGGAGAGATCCATCGGCAGAACTTCTGGCACTTGCGGATTATGTTACGGAAATGAAAAAAGAGAAGCATCCATATGAACAGGGAATTTCTGCCAGAAAAGGGATAGAATTCTAATGCCTGTTGTGATAAAATAAAACCAATCATGGACAAAAACAGGAGCGCGCATGGAAGCACATCAATTACCTTCGGGAACGTATCTGGAACAGAACAAATATTACATCGACCGGGTGCTTGGAGATGGCGGATTTGGAATCACATATCTGGGCTTTGATGTGAAGCTGCAACGAAAGGTTGCAATTAAAGAATTTTATATGCGCGGATACTGTTATCGGAATCCGGGAGATCCGAATGTTTACGCGTGCGAAGGTGAAAAGGGTGCGGCATTCGAGCGGATGAAACAACAATATATCGAAGAAGGCCGGGTGTTGGCTGTCTTGGGAGAACAGCCGGGTGTGGTTAACATCTATACATTTATTGAGGAAAATAATACGGCATATCTTGTCATGGATTTTGTGGAGGGTCAGTCGCTTGATGCCTATATAAAAAGTCAGGGTGGAAGGTTGTCTGTGACCGAAACGTTGGCGATTATGCGTCCGGTGATTCTTGCATTGGCAGGTGTTCATAAACATGGTGTGGTGCATCGGGATATCAGTCCGGATAATATCATGATTACGCATGACCGGAAAGTCAAACTGATTGATTTTGGAGCAGCCAGACAGTATGGCGAATATAATTCAGGCAAGGTACAAAAAGGTGGATTTACACCGGTTGAACAGGTAACACCGCAAGGGCAGGTTGGTCCATATTCCGATGTGTATGCACTTTGTGCAACGATGTATCGCTGTATGACAGGAGTGAACGTGCCAAGGGCAAAAGAACGGGTGAAGCAGGATGTGCTTGTGCCACCATCAGAGATAGGTATCACGATCCCTCCTCAAGTAGAAGCTGTTTTGATGAGAGGATTAGCGATTGAACCGGTACACCGATTTGCAAACGCAGAACGTCTGTATCAGGCTTTATATGAGGAACTGACGCAGGAATCACGGAATGTTTCCGCATCTGTGACATACAGCGGGATATCTCGTATGTTATCCGACATGCAGGCAGAACAGAAGAAACAGGTATACAGGAAAAAGCGGATTGGTGTGATCTGTGGTATCGTATTGTTGTTAGCTGTTGTTGTGTCTGTATATTTACAGAAGAGGCAGGACGGCACCGAACCGACGGTTGAGCCAGAAGAAACGATGCAGCAGATCTTACAGACAGAGATAGATGCGAGTCCGGTGAAGAAAGTCGATTGTACGGCGTATGCGCAGGCGTTTTATGAGTTGTGTGCAGAGCAGCATGAAGCAAAGGGGAACACACTTATACAGAGAGATGAATTTATGGATGCTGCGAAGGAGACAGCAGTAAAAAGTGCGGCTTTGACATATATCGGCACAGACGAATTAAATGCCGCATTAACGGAGATTGGCAATCAGACGATTGCCACTTATAAGATACCGGATACCGGATGGGTGACATATACTTTTTCATTGGAAGAGGATGTAACTACGGTAAAGCAGGCATTGGATACTTATATTGCACAGATGAACGAGGAAAATCAGGGGACCGTGGATTTGGATAATTGTACATATCTTGGTGTTAGTGTTGCACGTGCACAGGATGGTACATTTTTCTGGGCAGTGTTTTATCAATAATAAAGAACAGAAGAACATAAGAACAGAAAATCATGGGGGATTTTAGATATGGATAAATATGGGGATTCTACAGGAACAACAAGGGAAAAATTAAACCATGCGATTGCATCAATGTGCGACGAATGGCTGTTGATTGAAGAAATTGATCTGGAAAACGATTCGTTTGAAATTTTGCACGATAATCTATACAGACAAGGGATTCCGGTACCTCGGAATTGCAGTTACAGTGAGCAGAATCTTGAGATACAGGAATTGATAGAACCCGGGTATCAGGAGTATCGTTATACGTTTTGTGACAGACGGAATCTAAGCAGGATTTTGAAACAGAGTGATACGGCTGAGTGTGAATATAAAGTCTGCGCAGGAAAAAATGTATGGCGCAGAGATGTATTCAAGGTGGCAGAGTGGAAGGCGAATGAACCTAAAATTGTGAACTGGTTCCACATGAATATAGATAGTAAGAAGTCTGCAGAGTTAAGACAGCGGCAGGCAATACGAGAAGCGTATCTGCAAAGTGAACAGGCATATGCAATTAAAAATATGTACCTTAGACGATTGAACGAGGAGTTACAGATGCCGATCAATATGATTGTCGGAAATGCATCTGTCGCACGAACCTTTGTCACAAAGCCAGAGCGTGTTACAGAGTGTATTGAAGAGATATCATTATCTGCGAAAGCAATCTTCCGCATGGTGCGTCAGATGACCAATACCGATGCTATTCAGGAAGGAACCCTGAATTTACAGATGCATCAGACCTCATTGGAAAGCTTATGGCGAAATACATTGGATATTGTGAAGCCGTCCATGAAATTGCGGCGTCATACACTGCATTTGGATATGGCACAGTTATATCATCCGATTGTAATTGGAGATGTACAGAAAATGCAGCAGATCCTGCTTAATTTACTGCAGAATGCGATTGATTATACTCCATATGGTGGAGAAATATTTTGTGGGATCAAGGAGAAACCGCTGGGCAAAACGTCTGGATATTTTGAGTTTTATGTGCAGGATAATGGTGTAGGCATGTCTGATGAATTCAGGAAGATTATGTTTGAACCATTTGCGAGAGAACATTCGGACCGGATTGAGCGGGTGGAGGGATCCGGACTTGGTCTGATGATTGTACAGAACCTGGTACGTCTGCTGGATGGAGAGATAGAGGTTGAAACCAGGAGTGGTTTTGGAACTAAGGTAACTGTCGGGATGCAACTGAAATATGGCACAGAAAATAAGGATGATCAAAGAAGAGATCAGTATTTTGACTGGTCTGACTGGAAGCTGGTACCTTCTGATAAAACAATGTTTTCCGGACAAAGGGTTTTAATCGTGGATGATAATGATATTACAGCGTCGATTGAAGAACAGATATTGACAGAACGAGGTCTTGTTGTAGAACGTGCAATCAATGGTGAAGATGCACTTTGCATGTTTGAACAATCCCCAGTGGATTATTTTGATCTGATTTTAATGGATATGGGATTGCCGTATATGGATGGGTATGCTACGACGATGGGAATACGTCGGCTTCGCGAGGATGGGAAGAAGATTCCTGTAATCGCACTTACCTCACGATTGTATGCGGATGATGAGTTTGGTAAAGAGGAATATGGAATGAAAGCAAGGCTTCAAAAACCAGTCAGCACAAGAAAACTGGTTGAGACCGTGCGGAAATATATAGAAAAATAAGGAGTCGCAAAAGAAAATGCCAGTTACAGAGTACCTAGAGAGAAATGCCAGATTGTACCCGGATGAGGTTGCACTGGTGGAGCTGAATCCGGATGAGCCGGATACGAGAAGAACTTCGTGGAAGGAGTTCGAGCTGATACAGCCATCGAGATTTGAGCCGTATCGAAGAGAGATTACATGGAGTGTCTTCGATGAGAAGGCAAACCGGTTTGCAAACATGTTGATCGGACGAGGCATCAAGAAGGGCGATAAGGTCGCAATCCTGATGTATAACTGTCTGGAATGGCTGCCGATTTATTTTGGTGTCCTAAAGACAGGAGCCATCGCCGTGCCATTTAATTTCCGGTATGATGCAGAAGAGATTTTATATTGTGCAGAGCTTGCAGAGGTTGATATGATCGTGTTTGGCCCGGCGTTCATCGGACGAATCGAGACAAATGCAGAGCGGCTTTCCAAGGGAAGGCTGTTGATCTATGTCGGGGATAACTGTCCGGAATTCGCAGAGAGCTATCATCAGCTCGTGGCAGACTGTTCGAGCCATGCACCCAATGTGGAAATCACAGACGATGATTTCGGGGCAATTTATTTTTCATCCGGAACGACCGGATTCCCGAAGGCAATTTTACATAAACACCAGAGCTTAACGCAGGCTGCACAGATGGAGCAGAAGCATCACGGCACGAGCCGGGATGATACGTTCCTGTGTATTCCGCCACTGTACCATACCGGTGCGAAGTTCCACTGGATGGGAAGTCTGGTGGCAGGCAGCAAGGCTGTGCTCTTAAAGGGCACAAAACCGGAGACGATCCTTTCTGCCGTGTCGAGTGAGCATTGTACGATTGTCTGGCTGCTTGTTCCGTGGGCACAGGATATTCTGGATGCGTTAGACCGCGGTGACCTGAAGTTAGAGGATTATGAGCTTTCCCAGTGGCGGCTCATGCATATCGGCGCACAGCCGGTACCGCCATCGCTGATCAAGCGCTGGAAAGAATATTTCCCACATCACCAGTATGATACGAACTATGGTCTTTCCGAGTCGACAGGCCCTGGCTGTGTGCATCTGGGTGTGGAGAATATCCATAAGGTCGGAGCCATCGGTGTGCCGGGCTATCGCTGGGAATGTAAGATTGTGGACGAGAACGGCGTGACCGTGCCACAGGGTGAAGTCGGAGAACTCTGTGTCAAGGGACCGGGCGTGATGACCTGTTATTACAGGAATGAGGAAGCCACCGCGGAGACGATCAGGGACGGCTGGTTGTTCACCGGAGATATGGCAAGACAGGATGAGGATGGATTTTATTTCCTTGTTGACCGTAAGAAGGATGTCATCGTCAGTGGAGGCGAGAACATCTACCCGGTACAGATCGAGGATTTCCTGCGCAAGCATGACAAGATCAAGGATGTGGCAGTCATCGGACTTCCGGACCGCCGGTTGGGCGAGAAGACAGCAGCAATCATTGAGATAAAAGACGGCATGACATGTACAGAGGAAGAAATCGAGAACTTCTGCTTAGAACTTCCGAGATATAAGAGACCGAAGCAGATTATCTTCCATGAGATTCCGCGAAATGCGACCGGCAAGATCGAGAAGCCGAAGCTGCGCGAGATGTACGGCGCAGACAAGCTCGTAGAGAAGGAAAATGAGGCATAAGGTAGCTTGAATGAAGGATTTACTCCATAGAAAACTGCATGGAGTGAATGGAATATTAGTAGTTAAAATACATTAGGCAGATTCGGCATACGATAATGGTATTAAGAAGGAGTATGTTCAGACTCTGCCATGGTAAATCCGGATTCATAAACAGACCATTGGAACACGACGGCACTTAACGAATCACACAGTGACGCAGGAACTGTAAGTGATGAGTTTAGTGTCCGCTGCGTGTGGAAGTGAGCGAGAGCGGGTCTGTGATGAATCGGATTTACCGTGGCAGAGGTGAGGATATATGATACCATTATCGTATGTAGAGTCGTCCGAGGATAAAAGGAGTAAATTATAAATGAAAGAATTGATGTTGGGAAACAAGGCGCTTGCACGCGGCCTGTACGAAGCCGGATGCAAAGTGATTTCCAGTTATCCGGGTACACCGAGTACGGAGATTACCGAGGAAGCAGCCCTGTATGATGAAATCTATTGTGAGTGGGCACCGAACGAGAAGGTGGCTATGGAAGTAGCACATGGCGCGAGTCTGGGTGGAGTCAGAAGCGCAACGGCGATGAAGCATGTCGGATTGAATGTGGCAGCCGATCCGCTGTTCACGATCTCTTATCAGGGATTAAATGCAGGTCTGGTTGTCTGCGTGGCAGATGATCCGGGTATGCATTCTTCCCAGAATGAGCAGGATTCGAGACATTACGCAGAGGCAGCGAAGGTGCCAATGTTAGAGCCGGCAGATTCGGAGGAGGCACGCGTATTTGCGAAGCGTGCGTATGAGTTATCGGAGCAGTTTAACACACCGGTATTTATCAAGATGTGTACACGTGTGGCACATTCCCAGAGTGTTGTAAATACGGAGGAGCGCGTCGTTCCGGAGCAGGTTCCTTACAAGAAGGACCCGACAAAGGTTATGATGACGAAGAATTCCCGCGATGCACATGTGCGCGTGGAGCAGCGGACAAAGGATCTGATCGCATTTGCAGAGGATTGTGACTTAAACCGCGTGGAGATGGGAGATACATCCATCGGATTTATCACAAGCTCCACATCTTATCAGTATGCAAAGGAAGTATATGGCGACAATGCAAGCTATCTGAAGCTTGGCATGATCTGGCCGCTTCCGGAGAAGCTGATCTTAGACTTCGCAGAGCATGTGGATAAGGTTGTAGTCTTAGAGGAGTTAGATCCATTTATCGAGAATCACTGCAGAAAGCTTGGCTTGGAGGTTGTCGGCAAAGAGACATTCCCGATCTGTGGCGAATTCTCGCAGAATCTGGTACGTACAGCACTTGGCGGAGAGGCACCGGAAGAGCTGGCACTTGCCGATGAGATTCCGGGACGTCCGCCTGTGATGTGTGCGGGCTGTCCACACCGTGGAATTTTCTACATCCTTTCGAAGCTAAAGTGTATGGTCTATGGTGATATCGGATGTTACACATTGGGCGCTGTGGCACCATTGAATGCGATGGACTTAAATGTCTGCATGGGTGCGTCTTGCTCCGGTCTGCATGGCTTTAATAAAGCGATGGGCGAACAGGGTGAGAAGATGAGCGTCGGTGTAATCGGTGATTCGACATTTATCCATTCCGGTATTACCGGTATTACGGATATCGCTTACAATATGAGCAATTCGACTGTGATTATCCTGGATAATTCGATCACAGGTATGACCGGACACCAGCAGAATCCGACAACCGGTAAGAACCTGCGCGGCGAACCGGCCGGTAAGGTGAATCTCGAAGCGCTCTGTGCAGCACTTGGATTCAACCGTGTCACAGTTGTTGATCCGTACGATCTTGCCGAGGTGGAGCGTGTTGTGAAGGAAGAGCTTGCCGCAGAGGAGCCAAGTATCATTATCAGCCGTCGTCCATGTGTTATGATCAAGGGTACGGTACATAAGCCGCCAATCAAGGTGGATACTGATAAATGTGTTGGTTGTAAGATGTGTATGAAGATCGGATGTCCTGCGATTTCCGTGCGGGATAACAAGGCAGTGATCGATACAACGTTGTGTATCGGCTGTGAAGTATGTACACAGATGTGTAAATTCGGCGCATTGTGTCCGGCAGCAAAGGAGGGCAGGTAAGATGGAAACAAAGAATATTATGATCGTCGGTGTCGGCGGACAGGGTACGTTGCTTGCCAGCAAGATCTTAGGACATGTGCTGCTCTCGCAGAATTTTGATGTGAAGGTTTCCGAGGTGCATGGAATGAGCCAGCGCGGCGGAAGCGTTGTTACATATGTAAGATATGGTGAGAAGGTGTATTCACCGGTCATTGACAAAGGCGAGGCAGATGCGATCGTCGCATTTGAGAAGCTCGAAGCGGCTAGATGGATCTCCTACCTGAAGAAGGGCGGACAGATCATCGTGAATACACAGGAGGTAGAGCCGATGCCGGTTATCACAGGCGCTGCGGAATATCCGCAGGAGCTTGTCTCCAAGATGGAGGCAGCCGGTGCGAATGTCGATGCGAAGGATTTCCTCGCGATCGCAGAGGAGGCAGGTTCTGCCAAGGCGGTAAATATCGCACTCATGGGAAGACTCTCCAAGTATTTCCCGGAGATTCCGGAGCATGCATGGGAGGAAGCAATCGACGCGATCGTTGCGGAGAAGTTCCGTGCTTTAAACCACAAAGCATTTGAGCTTGGAAGAAATGCATAGATAATAAGCGAAAAAAGGGCATAGTTGATGTGCCCTTTTTACGTATGTGATGTATTTGCGTGGCTTTGCGGAGCTGTTATAGATAAGTGTAAACTTTGCCTGAAAACACCGTTCCTTTGTTCATGTAATATAAGGACATCAGCAGGAGCTGAAAAACAAACGAACAAAGGAGAGGTTAAAATGAAGAGATTGGAAATTGCGCAGTATATTGCATTTGGAGCAACTTGTATGACAGTATTGGGGTTCGTGATCAACCTCGCCACACAGAGCAGATGGAGTATAACGATGTGTGGATATGGTGTGATGATCGGATTGATCTCATACTTTTTCGGAGGAATCAAAACTGCGGTGAAGATGGCGGGAAAGATTGCAAAATGGGGCTGGATCATTCTGCCGTTTCCGTATGATATCGTGACTGGGCTGGTTGCATTTTTTATTTCGATTTTCGTATTTATGGCGTTGCCGATTGTTCCGATCCGTAAGGCGTACAAGGAACAGTCAATGGAGTAAATGGGTGCCTGTGACAGGCATCGCACAGGATGATGTACAGGATAATATATGGAAGAAAATGGATTTGAGACAAGATTGATAAGAGAAGAGATCGGAAGATGTGAGGACCTCGAAGAACTGAAAGCGCGGATCTTTCCGTTGCTGCAGTCACAGCAGGAGCTGTGGATACAGAAGATGCAGGAAATCCTTGCAGAGAGCGGGCTTACGAAGTCTGCATTTGCGAAGCGGTGCCGCGTGAGCCGGGTGTCGGTCGACAAATGGTGCAAGGGCGCAATCCCGAAGAACCGCGAGACATTTCTTCGAATCGGCATGGCAGCGGAGTATGACTTAGAGAAGATGAACCAGCTCCTGCGGCGGTACGGGCAGTACCCGGAGCTTTATTCGAAGAGCTTGGAAGACTGTGTCTGTATCTACGTGTTAAATCACAGGTTTGATATGGACTGCGTAGATAATCGCGAGTCGGAGAAGTGCGAGGAAGCGTATGGACTGACCGCCTATGATTACATATTGTCGCAGATTAAGGCGAACATGACGGCGGATACGGACATGGAAATCCCGGATATCAATACGGCACAGTTTGCCGAGCGGTTATCACAGGTGGAGAATGCAGATGCCCTGACGCAGTTTATCTATGACAATATTGCAACATTTTCCTCGGCGTATCAGAAGTTCTATGCCTATGTGAAAATGTATGTGACAATCAATTACCAGCGGTATTCATCGAGCGTGGCGAATCTGGCAGAGGGACAGGGCTGGTCGTCGTCGCTGCGGCAGTGCGTGTCTGCGATACGGCAGAACAAATGGTATCCGACGCGGAACAAGATTATCTCGCTGGGACTGCATCTGAGCATGGATCATGAGCAGATCGACGAGATGCTTACGCTGGCACATATGGAACCTTTGTGTGCGAAGAACCTGTTTGAGAGTGTGATCCTGTTTATTCTGGATGATGCGGAGTTGAACAACATGCTTGATACGGAATCGGAGGAGTTCGATCCGGATGAGTTATGCCGCTATGCACGCAAGGTGCTGCTGGAGCTTGACCTGCCGGAGATCGACACATTTCTTGCGGAGCTTCCGGATCTCGATACGGATATATGGTAGGATGGAAAATAATTTAATCGTAATTGAAAATGGACAATTGAATATCTATTTGCTGGACAATCAGGTTGTCTGGGAGGTGGGACGGATGTCGAAGGAGCATACACCGGATATCCCGATGCATGCAACGACGATCAGCCGCAGGCATGGGCGGTTCCAGAATATGGATGGTATCTGGTTTTACATGGACGAAAACCCGAAGAATGGTACGATCCGCAATTGGAAGAAGCTTTCTTCCGGGCTGCATGGGCGCGTCAAGCCGGTGATGGTTTCGCCGGGGGATGTGTTCGTCTTCGGTGGCGGCGAGGATGCGGTCGTAAGTCCGGCGACGGTGTGGGCGTTCTTCCGGACGCGGTACTATGATGCGCCGTGGCGGGCGATGGATTCGCGTGGCTGCAGCAAGTTCCTGATCGTGGATGGAGATACCCGGATGAAATTAGCGAACCCGGAGCCGGGAAGTGTGGTAGAATGTGAACATGGGATGGTGATCTATATGGGTGCACTTACCTATGTGATCGGACCATTGAAGGTGATGGGAAGTAAAGAAGAGGCGTAATTAGTCTCTTCTTATTTGTTATTTGATTCTATTTCCGCCGAATAAAACACTATAAATACATTTTATTCGGCGGAAACACATGATAAAATATGCTTGACCGCCCGATAAAACAGGAAAATGACGTTTTAATCGGCGGAAATGCATGATAAAATATGCTTGACGCCCGATAAAATGACCTTATATTGTATATTTTCAAAGTGTAAGGTGTTTGGAACAGAATATTTATCAGATAAAAAGGTAAAGGGAGTACAGATGGAACCAATTATTACAGAACAAATTGAGAAATTTCAGTCTGGAGATTTCAGCGGATATGAGAGCTTTTATTATGCGACATCGCAGACGGTCTATACGATGCTTCATACAATTATTCCGGATGAGAAGATTGCGGCAGAACTGATGCCGAAGGTATATGAGAAAATCTATGCGAATGTGCAGACACTTCCACAGACAGAGGCATTTTATGCGTGGAGCGCAAAACTTGCAAATGAGGAAGCTTTGGAGTACTTAAAGGGAAATGCTGTGCCGACAGGAAATTCTGATATACAGTCGGAGATGGATTCTGTAAATGCACAGACTATGGAATCGGCTGATAGCGGTTCGGATATGCCGTTCTATGATTATGCGGCGGAGGATGAAGCTCTCGCAATCACCGATGAATTGTCTGAGAATCGGGTATTTACAGAGCAGGTGCAGGCTGTGATCGAGGCGCTATCACCGATGGAAAAAATCGTATTCCAATCGTATTATTATTTTGGAGAGAGCGTGCCAATGATCGTAGAAAAAACGGGATGTACGACACGGGCGGTAAAACATATACTTGGACAGACGCGGACAGCAATGCTTTCTGCAATCACTGAGCTTGTGCAGGCACCAGCATATGCGGTACAGCAGGAAAATTCGCATAAATTCAGCTTGAGAGATACACCTTGGTTGTATATTTTGTTCCAGAATTATATTGGAAAGGTGACGGGCATCGCGCATGTCGGAATCACAGGAAGTGCGGCTGGTGCAATCGCGATGGTCGGGCAGGCTGGTGGCGTGGCAGGAACATCTGCGGTAATCGGACAGGCAGGTGGTATTGCAGGACAGGCAGGTAGTGCTGCAGGTGCAGCGGTAACCGGACAGGCAGGCGGAGCTACAGGTGCAGCAGCGAAAGCATCCGCACATGGGATTGCAAAATTCCTTGGTACGGTTGGCGGAAAAGTGGCAGTTGGAGTCGTCGGAGTTGCTGCCGTTGTAGGTATCGGTCTGGGAATCCATCATGCATCGTCCGAACCGGAAAAACACATTGTAGCGATAGAAGAAGAGGATGGCAATGGCGCGCTTATGTGGGAGGACGGCTCGGCACCTGAAGTTGAGACAGAACAAACGGAAGAGGAAACGATGCCGGAGAACGAATACGAGCAGCAGGTAAAGGAACAACTAGAAGTAATGTTGGAACAGGCGAGAAAAGGGATGGAAGATTATGTTGCAACCGGGAAAAGTGAGTATTCAGATTATTACACAATTACAACGTACAGTAAGTCTAACAGTTTTTATGCACTGGAAGATATTGACGAAGATGGGGAGGATGAGCTATTGTTTGGCTGCTGGAATCCAGAGAAGAGAATGGTAGAAATCCGAGATATCTGTAATTGGGAGTACCACCCAGAAGCCAGATATGGAAATTGCTATTATAGTGAAGGAAATGTTATGTCGATACATGCCTCCGATGATCAAAATTATGATTTGGTATATTATGACTCGTCGTTGGAGGATGATTATTCTCGTACATGTTTATTAGAACTGCGTGGAAGAGATGGCGTAGTTAGATATTATGATTTAGGTTATGGCGTTCAACTGGATTATTTCAGTGGACCGATAGACGTTACATATGATACATTCCTTCAGCAATTAGACGATGATTATCAAAGTCTCGAGTATGCGGAAATTGATGAAGCAACATGGGCAGGGCAGGAAGAAGCACATTCATATAAGAAACTATCGTGGAAACCAATGTTTGAGGACGAAACAATTCTGAGCGAAGATCCGTCAATCCCGGATATGGATGGGAAATTCTAAATAAAAAGATAAAAGCCTGTGATTGTACTATAAAGTAGAGTACATACAATAAGCAAATATGTTTTACGAAAAGGGGGAGAACCAATGAATTCAAACAACACGGAGCAAAAAAATAAATACAAAACAGGGGATGGTAGTGCGGCGGCAGGATCGGAAGTTACAGGTGGAAGTGCTGGAGGTGGATCACTGGCAGGATTTCTTGGTACGATCGGTGGGAAAATCGCGATTGGTCTTGCTGGAGTGGCAATTGCGGCTACGATAGGCTTTGGAGTGCATCATGCGGTAACAACACGGGAACCGGAGAGTGTAAAACCGACGGATGCACCAACTGTGACCGCAGTTGTAGAGAAAACAGAGAATACGACAGAAACAGAAGAAACTACCGTGGTGACCACGGAGGATACAACGCAGGAGACGACAGTGGCTGCTATGGACGAATCCAATGATATTGGTGTATCAAAAATGGATTATGACAAAGCGGCGAAAGCGGCGTACAAGGAGTTTTTGTTGTCTGGACTTTCAACGGGAACATTATTGGGAACGGATGGATATTCTTGGGATACTACGGAACCTGGATTTAACTGGGTTGAACATGATTTATTCGCAATTGCAGATATTGACGGAGATGGAAAAGCAGAACTCACTTTTAAACGATTGGCTGCATGCGTGGCTGGGTACTGGGGTCTTGCATATACGTATAATACGGATACAAAAAACGTGGAAGTAAAATATAATACGGGTCCTTATGCGGCGTATTATGCCACAGGCTATGTGAGATTTGACATATCACATAATCAGGGACCATCCAGTATTTGGCCATGTACGTACGGTAAATTCGAGAATGGACAGATTGTCCTGCTTTATGACGTATCAAACTGGGATAAATCATTGTCAAGTTATGAATTCCCGGATGAACAGGATCTCGATGGGGATGGTTGTATCTATTACATAACAGATCGTGCAACTGGGGAGACGCGAACCGTCGATAAACCCGAGTATGATGCATTTATGCAGGGATTAAATATTGGAGAAGAAATGCAGCTTGACTATAAAGGCTATACCGCAGAAAATGTAAATGCAATTCAATAAAAGCTATGCTTGAGATAAAAATGCCAAGACGTATAATACAATCAAAACGAGGAACAGAACTATGAAGAAATTAGCAATATTTTTCCCGGGAATCGGATACCATGCGGACAAGCCGCTCCTATATTACAGCCGGAAGCTGGCGGGCGAGGCAGGCTACGAGCAGATCGCTTTGAAATACGATTATCAGGCGGGAAATATCCGCGGGAACAAAGAGAAGATGGAGGCAGCTTTCCATGCATTGTATGCGCAGGCGGAAGAACAGCTTGCCAAGGTCGATGTTACAGCGTATGCAGAAGTGCTGTTTGTATCGAAGAGCGTTGGCACGATTATCGCATCTGCCTATGCACAGAAACTCGAAGAAACGGGAACGGCAGCAGAAATCCGCCATATCTTATACACGCCGCTTGAGGCAACCTACACCTTTGCACCGAAGCATGCGGCTGCATTTATCGGAACGGCTGATCCGTGGAGTGATGTGCCTGCGGTGATCCGGATGAGTGAAGCACAGGGCGTTCCGATGCATGTCTACGAGGATGCCAACCATTCACTGGAGACATGCGACACGATGCAGAACCTGAAAATCCTGCAGGACGTGATGGAGAGAACCAAAGCAATTATATAATACAAAAAAGCCCCTGTTGCAGTCCGGTGTGATTGGAAATATATCCACAGACGCAATCGGGGCTTTTTGTTATGGTAAGCGGAATGCTTAATTATCAAACGTTGCCGCTTTCTCTAACGCAACGTCGATGTTCTCACAGAAGTTCTCTTCGCCGAGTTTCTCTACGAAACCAGCCTTCTCCATTACATGACGTGGCTGCTCGTTCACGTGGGAGAGCAGTAAGTGGATGCCCTTTTTCTGGCACGTCTTGTATGCTTCTTCGAGTGATTCCAGCCCGGTGATGTCCATAGCCGGGACATCACGCATACGAAGAATCAGAACATTCTTGTGTTTTTCGTGTGTAAATGCAAGGTAGTCATTTGTCTCTGCGAAGAACATCGGACCGAGAATTTCATATACCATTGTGTTATGAGGTACATTCTTCAGGTCCGTGTGCTCGGAAATCTCGTTTTTGTCCAGATCTTCCTTGTAGATCCATGGCTTTACTTCACCGACATCGGACATTCGCTTCATGAACAGGAATGCTGCCATGACCATACCGATCTCGATAGCCACAACCAGATCGAAGAATACCGTCAGAAGCAGGGTTGTGATCAGGACGAGAATGTCGCTCTTCGGTGCTGTTTTGATCATGTGGCCAAATGTCTTGAAGCCGCTCATGTTGTAGGCAACCATGATCAGGATTGCGGCAAGACAGGTCATCGGAATCATAGATGCATACGGCATCAGGAACAGCAGGATCAACAGCAGGGTAATCGCATGGACGATGCCGGCGATCGGCGTACGTCCGCCGTTTTTGACATTGGCTGCGGTTCTGGCGATCGCACCGGTTGCCGGGATACCGCCGAAGAGCGATGACATGATGTTACCGACACCCTGACCGACTAACTCCGCATTCGAGCGGTGGTGTCCACCGATCATACCATCGGATACAACACAGGAAAGCAGCGATTCGATCGAAGCTAAGATTGCAATTGTAAATGCCGGTGAAATCAGTTCTTTTACAAGTGCGAACGAAAGCTGTGGGGCGGCGAATTTCGGGAAGCCTGCCTTAATCGTGTACAGATCGCCGATCGTAGCAACCGGAAGCTTGCCGAGCTGGACAATCAGTGTGGTTACGAGAATTGCGATCAGGCTGCCCGGAATCTTCGCAGATACCTTCGGCCAGAAGATCTGGATCAGCAGCGCGAGCATACCGATACCGAACGTCATCCAGTCAATCGTGTGAAATGCTTTCGCATAGGCAGTACATTTATCAACAAATTCGGATGGCACAGCCCCCATGGACAGACCGAAGAAGTCCTTGAGCTGTCCGGCGAAGATGCCGATGGCGATACCAAATGTAAAGCCGACCGTGATCGTCTTCGGGATGAATTTGATCAGATTGCCGAAATGGCACAGTCCCATGATGATCATGATGATGCCGGACAAAAAAGTAGCGATTGTAAGTCCGGTCATGCCATATTGGGCGATGATGCCGTAGATGATAACAACGAATGCTGCGGTCGGACCGCCGATCTGCACGCGGCTGCCACCGAGCAGGGAGATGAAGAATCCTGCGATGATTGCGGTGTACAAGCCCTGCTCCGGATTGACACCGGAGGCGATGGCAAGTGCAATCGACAAAGGCAGTGCGATGATCGCCACGATGATACCAGCGACGATATCCTTCACAAACTGTTCCTTTGTATATGTTTTCATAGTGCTAAAAAGTTTCGGTTTTATATATTTGAGCTTTTCCATATCAGTAAAATCCTTTTTGCTTTATTTAAAATGTAGTATAACGATCTCCCCGGATCCGGCTACAACAATCCCTGAATCAGAATGATCAGAATCAAAACCGGCAGTATAAACTGGAAATACGGCTTTAATTTCCGGCTGATTTTAAGCCCTTTTCCGGTGTTTGCCTCCTCGATATACTTATCAAATCCAAATCCCCATTTGGTAACACAGAACAACAGATAGACGAGTGAACCAAGCGGCAACAGCAGGTTGCTTACTAAGAAGTCTTCCGTGTCGAGTACGTCACGACCGCCGATCAGATGCACATTGCTCCATACGTTGTAGCCAAGGACACAAGGCATGCTCGCGATCAGAATGATAACACAGTTGATGAGTGACGCTTTGTTCCGGCTGATATGGAACATATCCATACAGAAGGAAATGATGTTCTCGAACACAGCGATAACCGTCGAGAAGCTGGCAAATGTCATGAACAGGAAGAACAGCGTTCCCCAGATCCTGCCGCCTGCCATATTCACGAATACGTTCGGGAGAGTGACAAAGATCAGACTCGGACCGGCACCGACTTCCACGCCATAGCTGAAACATGCCGGGAAGATGATCAGTCCTGCCATGATTGCAACAAATGTATCGAGTGCACAGATACGGACGCCCTCCCCGGCGAGCGTATTGTCTTTGCTCATGTAGCTTCCGAAGATCTCCATTGCCGCAACACCCAGACTCAGAGTGAAGAACGACTGGTTCATCGCGGCGGAAATCACGTTTTTGAGACCGACTTCAGAGACGGTTTTTACATTTGGCACGAGGTAGAACTTCAAGCCTTCCTTCGCGCCGGACAATGTCAGACTATGTATTACTAAGATCAAAATCAGTGCAAGCAGTGCCAGCATCATGAATTTGCTGATCCGTTCCAATCCGTTCTGCAAGCCACGGCTGCAGATGAGAAATCCTGCGACTACGATAATGACCATCCAGAGCGTCATCTGAAGCGGATCACCGAGCAGATCGGCGAACACGGAAGAAGTTGCGTCTGTGTCCATACCGGAATGAAATGCGCCGGTTGCAAACTTATAAAAATAAGAAAGCATCCAGCCGGATACGGTTGTGTAATACATCATCAGCAGATAGCATCCGGCCATAGCGAACCAGCCGTGGATATGCCATTTGCTGCCGGGCTTTTCAAGTGCCTTGTAACCGAGTACCGCACTCTTGCGGCTTGCACGACCGACCGCGAATTCCATTGTCAAAACAGGTAGTCCCATGATTACCAGAAAAATCAGGTAAAAGAGCACAAAAAGACCGCCTCCGTTTTCGCCTGCGACATAAGGGAAACGCCAGACATTTCCGATACCGATGGCGCATCCTGCCG
>ERZ1026852.390-NODE-390-length-27736-cov-6.513746_pt1 | contig 27736 bp, 26 predicted proteins | sample MGYA00380156_ERZ1026852 | MGnify/ENA primary metagenome ERZ1026852 (study PRJEB33269, sample SAMEA4719792) | human gut metagenome | biome: human-associated habitat; feature: organic feature; material: feces | place: Cameroon | collected 2013-10 ...
CTATCCTCTTCGTCGGCAGCGTCAGATGTGTATAAGAGACAGGTCTAATGGTATCAAGAATTGTCTTTCTCAGTTTAACCTAATTACTAAATAAAAATGATAGATATTACTTTAGATTTGGAGACTTTTGCACTTGCACCTACGGCCGCCGTGATGAGCGTCGGAGCAGTAGTTTGGAAACGTGATGGCGAAAAGTCACCTTTCTATATCTGCGGTATTGGCGCGGTTAAATATCCCACATTCTCCGCTCATGTAGATTTGCGAGGAATGTTTGTTGATGGTTTCACTTTCGACAAAGTGACAGCCGATTGGTGGCGACAGAAGAGCGAAGAAGCCAAAGCAGCCGTTCTCTGTAGCGACGACGATGCTACTCCTTGTTCGCCTATACAGACTGTTGTGCACAACTTCTTTGACTGGATAAAAGAAATCAAGGAAACGCTGCACGATAAAAAAGTGTGCCTTTGGGCGCAAGGCACCGATTTCGATATTGCTATCTTGCGTAATATCTGTTATAAGTTGAACATAAATATCCCCGTATAGTACACCTTCTTCCGCGACCACCGTACATTTATTTACGAGGGAGCCCGACTACTATGCAACGCACGTGGTGTGCCCTATTACCCTGAAGAGGCATACGCCCTTGTAGAGGACTATGAGAATGTGGAAAAGGGTGCGGAACACGATCCGGTGTTTGACTGCAAGCGCAGCATTTATTCCACATGGCAGATGATGCGGAAGCTGGCTCGCTTGAAATATCCCGAATAGCAATGCCTAACCACGAGTATCTGAATTACCCATACATTCCCAACCGCCGGAACAAAAGGCAAGGTCGGCCTACACATCGGGAGTATCTGCACCGCATAGCCTATACCGAAATAGTGCGCGATTATGACAGCGACAACAAGGTGCTGCTCTTTCACGCTCCATTCGCCTTAGTGAAGGATGTGTGTCAGAAATTGTTCACGATGGTGCAGGGCAATGTAGGGAATATTATAGTAAGAAATGAGCATTCCTGCCGAGTGAGAAACGGTAAATGCTATTGGCGTGTTGCTGTGGAGATAATCGGTCTCAACGAGAGCTTCATTTCGTTCAAGGAGTTCGTGCTGATGCTGATTAGCTGCATGAAGAATTTGGCTAACTGCACCATCCGACACTTCCGCACGGAGACGTTTCTGAACTTATAAATAACAAATGTAAAAGCAAAAAGAACATAGGAAAGACCTTGGCGGCGATGATGGGAACGGCAACGTCCCGTAGTATTTTGGCACCAGTCGTATATGGAGTTGAACGCCTCGGAGCGACTGCCTTTTGAGTACCTGGGAACATCACCGTCGGTCTTTCTTTTTTAAACAATAATAGCAATCATGTTCTATCATCCTATCATAAATCGTCTCGCCAACATCGACCTGCACCTTCTCGTGAAGCCCGCCAACGAGCAGCGCATAGAGGGTCAGACCGCGTGTTTCTGTCCTATCTGCAAGAAGGGACAGGACGCGGATGCTGATGTCAAGCAGACACCTCACTTCATCATCTATGAAAATGAGCGAGGTGGACTGTATTCGGGTGTGGGCGTTGACGACAACCGAATGGCAGCGCATGGTGCCGTGAAATGGAAATGCACCCGCACGGGTAAGATCGGCTACGGAGCCATCGAACTGTATGCAGTCAAGATGAATCTTCCTATGCACGGATATAGTCTTCAGCGCATCTGCCAAAGACTCGTTAGGGATGTGTATGGCGATACCGACGAGGTGCGCCGTGCCTTCCCAGAAGTGTTTGCCAAGATGGACTATCGTACTCAGGCACAGCAGACCATCGAGACGTTTTCCTTCATGCCGAAGACCGACTTCTCGCCACAAGAGCTTGCTTCTCTTGGCTGTGAGGTGACGCTTGACAAAGGATTGCCTCGTTTCGGCTTTGGCTGTACGTTTACACCTGACATGCTCAACAAGGACTTCCGCATATACTCCCTGCTGAGCGTGACGCTGCCCGACGTGATACGCGACGGAAAGCATGTTAGCGAGATTATTTACGGTACGCCTTGGAATCCGCTGTTCGTATGCTTTGCCTCGCAGGAGATAGGTCCGCAAAACTCATACGGATGTTTCTTCCGTCCGGCAATGGTAGGAAGCGAACCTATAGTTTTCTCTACCGCCGAGGAGCATAGCGTGAGGAAGGTAAGCAAGTGGCTCATGGGCGACAACGTGTTTGTTCATGCAATGGATAATCGCAAGAGCGACAACACAGCCGTTCATGCTGCCATCGCCAAGTACGACCCCGAAGAGAAATACACCGAAGAGAAGAAGATTTGGGTAGAGAGAGAAGATAAGGAAGGTAAGGGCAAAGGAACTTTCAAAGAGGAGAAATACACCATCCCCACCGCCGAGATAAAGGCTCGCAACATCGTGTTTTGCCGCACCCCCGAAGACGCATTGAGCGTGTATTATGCTATGCGTTCTTTGCGCCTTGACAAGGTAGAAGACCAGCATTTTCAAGACTTTTGTTGGTATCATGTGGCGTTCTCCATCGGACGGAGAAATTTTTGGTACATAGAGCGTGGAGAGTGGAAACGGGAGAATCTTGATTTCAGCGCTGTGCAATATCAGAAGATGAACCGCTTTGCCGAGCACGTCATCATCCTATACCCCAACGACATTGCATCACAGCGCGACTGCGGAGCTATATGCACCAAGTTCAGTTCGTTGTATTATGCAATGCTGCCCGAGGGTTTCCGCTCGCGTTATTGTCGACGCTGGCAATGGCTATACGGCTGCTCTCCCCGAAGCGTGCGCGACTATCTGCTGACATACACGATGAACGCAGAAGAGAACTTCCAGTTCGACCACGATCTTCGTCTTCCACTCTATTCCCGATTGCGCGGAGCCAGGAATACGGAGCCATTTGAGATAGAATACCCGCGTGACCCTCGAAGTGGAAAGCCCAAGCCACCTACCTGCAAGGTGTCGCCTACAAGATTGTGGCTATTTATGACCGCTCACGGATATTACCGCATGATAGACCCGGAGAGCACCGATCTCGTAGGACAGTATATCCACCTGAACAAATGCTTCGTGGAGTATATCGATGCAAAGAGTATCATCCAGGCAGCAAAGACAATGCTTTTGGAATATATAGAACAGGCATGGCGACATAGCGACAACGAGCGACGCTTGATGTCCGACTGTGCCAATATGGTGGATAAGGCCTTTACAGAAAAGTCTGCCGGAGGCTTACAGAGTATGGTGATAAACTTTGCTGATGCCTTCAACGCCAACACGGAATATTTCTATTTCCGTAATGTGGCTCTGAAGATAACACCCGACAGCATCAGCACAGTGTCGTATGACGACATCAACTTCTTCATCCCCTCACTCGCCAAGAAGCCTTATGACTTCACGATGCGAGCTTTCAAGACACCTTTCACCATTACTGAGCGTCAGGAATACCGCGACCGCTTGGAGGCGATAGACAAGAAGGAGAAGATGCAGAACGAGGACGGGTCTTTGGTGTTCTCTACATTCGAGATAGGGCAGATGAAAGCCGACCTCGAAGAATGGGCGCAAACCTACCGATGGGTAGTCGATTGGCAAGGTCAGCGCGAGCAAGACCTTTGGCCTATTCTGCGTATTGTGCGCGGTTGTTCAAACGTCCTTTGGGAACAGGAACAGGAAGCGCAACGCAACAAGAAGAAATTGACGGATGAAGAACAAGCCATAATAGGTGCGCATTTCGTCAATATGATTTCGGCTATCGGTCGTCTGTGTTATCGTTCCGATAAAGGTATGCTCCCCGTTTGCCCTTACTTCCTCGAAGACGACATTCCAGATGAAAAGCAGGCTACTGGCGGTTCGGGCAAGTCGCTCATCGTAAAATTGGTGGTGGGAAGTGCTGTTTATGTGCTCGATGTTGATATGAAGCGATTTGTTTCAGTCACAGACGCTAAGTTTGAATTGGGCAAATTGTCTTCTGAGCCATACAAATACAGAGTACTGCATTGGGAAGACAAACCAAAGGCTTTTCCCATGAAGTATTTCTATAACATGATTACGTCGGGCTTGACTGTAGAGAGAAAGATGGTTGACCCTGTGACGTTCGCTGCGGAGGATGCACCTAAGAGTGTTATCACTTGCAACTATCCGATGTCGGATGATGACGATTCTACGGTAGGACGTTTTCCCCTCGTCAGCTTCTCAAATCGTTTCGCGCGAGCCAATCCACAGAAGCACAAGGCAGCCCGCTTGCCATCTGCATTGATGAAGAACTTCAGCATGAAGCCCGAGGAGATTGACGACACCGACCGCAACCAGACCATCTACCTTTGCGCCCTTGCAGTTCAGTTCCTGATGCGCTATCACACCTTTGCCATTGCTCCGCAAGGCAATGTGCGCCGCCGCCAGATGGTACAGAAGCTCACCGAGAGCATTGTCCGCTACTTCGAATGGTTCTTCTCTCGTAATGAGGTTTACGGAGTGCCAATATGTACGGATGATATGTTCAACGAGTTCATGCGCGACTGGGCAGACGCTTCTGAAGGTAAGAGCAAGGAGTATAGCCGAGCCACCTTCAAGAAGAAGATTTACGACTATTGCGAGAATATGTCTATCACTTGTAACCCAAAGCACCTCTTCGAGAACGAGAGCGATAAACAGCGCAAATGCTTCAAGCTACAGGCATGGGTTACGCAGGAATACTTCACCGGTCGTGAGTGGGAGAACGACAACACTATCGAGCCGAAGTTTATCCGCTATTTGCAAACGTCAAAGCACGTGTTCTTCTTCTACCGCCCTGGCAAGGACGCAATACCGAAGGACTACAAGGAACTCAAGCGCATTGCCAAAAACTTTGCCGAGCAGCCTGACCCGCTACCATATCGTGACGATGATGGCAACATCGTGCAGCTCACCGACGAGGAGAAAGAACGCTGGGAGAACAACAAGACACGCAAGCAGGGCAGGCGAATTTCGGCACCTGCGGCAACGAATAACACAACGGCAAGTGTTCCAGATATAAACGAGGAGAATATGCCGTTCTGAGAATCAACAAAACAAGAGTATAACATTTTTAAATCATTATAGATTATGGAAAAGATTATTTTAAGAAAGGATTACAAGACAAGAGTAGTGCCAGTTGAAGAATCAATTGGCTATTATTTGGCAAAAAGAGCAGCCCGTACATGGACCGAAGATTTTATAGATGAAGACACTAAGAAAACTGTAACAATCGATCGTTGTGAGGTATGGCTTGAGCGAGGAAAACTTATCACCTACGAGTTGGCTAACGAACTTAAAAAGGATGGCGTTAATGAGGTCGAAATCTCCGACTGTCCTTTCCGTGCGGAAGAGGAACAATATTTCCCTGGTCTCGCTCATGTAAAAGTGACTGTTCGTAGTAGCAATAACGAGAATGCTGTGCTTATTGTACGTAGCGACTCTCTGCGTGGAGCACAAGATTGCGCTATTGACTATGCGGAGGGAGCTGTAAACAAGATTTTTGACTCTCCAGACGCAAGCTATGTGTATATCACAAAGTCAGAGATAATCGGAAAGTTCCATTTTATCGGTCGTACAAATGCCGACATTGAGGAGGAAGAAGATCAGCTGGAAAAAGACCCTGATGCGCTCGTAAAAGAACCGTTCAAGGTAAAGGCCAACTTTATAGATACAGATGTTTTCGACCCGGAAGACCGATTTCATTATGGAGTACATAAAAATGATATGTTTGTTGTGTGGGCATACGACGTAGTGACAGCTAAAAATATCGTTTTTGATTATCTCAAGCATAAGTTCCATACCGTATATAACGACCGAGAGACTTTGCGTATTGTGGGCGCTACGCAGTTCTATGCACATACCTATGTTCCTGCTGAGTACTGCAATGAGTACATCAAAGACGAAAAGAAAAGGCTTCCAGTAGAAGAGTAATATTTTTTGTAACTTTCTTTCAAAGATTAGCGTATGCGAACATTCACCCCCCATGTGCGACAACTGCATCTCTTACGACCAAATAAAATGCAGTTGCAGAGAAGAGAGCTCACCGCTGTTCGGTGGAAATATTAGTCCGTTGCACCTCGCTTGCAGCAGTTTTATCGGGCTGTCAAAGGTGTATGCTCCTAAGAACCGAGTAAAGAAATGGTATAAGGTGCGTACGGTAAACGATATGAGCGACAGCAAGGCGAGATTGTTTTAAACGATTAAAATGAGCATAAACGTATGCAAAAAATAATGTTCAACGACAAGTATGGACTGACAAAAGCCGTGCTTGAAGGACGCAAGACGCAAACCAGGCGAATAGCAGGATATTGCAATTCTTCTGACATTACTGCCAAGGATGTGTCGCTTCATAAATGCGATTTTGGCAGCTGTTATTGTCACCTGAAAAATGTCATACACAAAGAATCTGCGTTCAGAATAGGGCATGACATTGCCGTGGCACAACCTTACAAAGACGTATGCGGCTATTATGAACAAGAACATGAAATTGGTAAGGATTTAGACGAGGAATTAAAAGGTCACAAAGGCTATAACAACAAAATGTTTGTTGCAGCAGGTCTCATGCCCCACCGCATCCGCATTACCAATATTCGTGTTGAGCGTTTGCAGGATATTAGCGACGGCGACTGCATGGCAGAAGGCATACAGCAATATCCCGATGTGCATAGCTATATGTGGGGATTCTCCTTTATCCGACGCGAAGCTTTAAGGTTCGAGTTATCGAGTACTCCACGTGAAGCTTATGCTAATTTGATAGACAAAATCTGTGGCAAGGGCACATGGGAGAAGAATCCGTTTGTGTTCGTGTATGAGTTTAAACTTGTAAAATAATATGGCAGGCATAAAATATTTAATAATCGACATCAAGCGTCGTCCTCCGAAGGACGATTGCACTGTGTTCTTGATGATTGATAGATTAACGAGCAAGTATTGCTTTGTGAATATGGATTCAAAGCATGTATGTTCATGTCGTTTCAGCTCAGTGTCAGAAGCGTTAGACGATCTAAAGAACAGGAAAGAAGTAATATCTTTTAAACTTATAGGTGGAGCTAATTTTGGTGGCGAACCTGTTGATAGAATAGAAGAAGTAGTAAAAAAATAAACAAATAAAAACAACAAAAAAAATGGAAAATTACAATGGAAACATCGATCTGCTCACGCTCAATGAGGCAGGTATTTATACTGGACTTGACAAAAAGAATCCAGAGCGCACGTGGTATTGCGCTCCAACAGACGTGAATGAGATTATCGTCAAAAAATCACCACACGACCCCAATCGTCTAATGGCTTTGTTGAGAGTTGCGATATGGCCTCTTAATGAAGCCTACAAGGCAAAAATCCGTCAGTCAGCACAGGAGCGGGGCGATGAAAATGTTTCGGTTCCTACTCACGAACTTCAGCACTCGTTCTCGTTGGAATATATAAAAGCGGCCATATACCGTTTTGTAAAATTACCTAAGGCGGTGATTGAAGAAAACAAGGGCACTCATCCTGAGTTTGCTGAGCAAGATCCATCTGACGAGAACACTTCTTTATTCAAGGCTATTCGTCGTCGCATGAACAGGCGTATGGGAATGCTCTATCAGCCAAAAACTGCGCAGCCTTCGCCTTACGCGCAGCCCACTTTTGCGGCAGCAGGAGCAGCCGTCGGCTATGTGGCTCCGGCAGAGGCAAGCGGTACGGACCTCAGCTGATATAACTCGGCGGAAGACGAGCCCTTGCCGTTCTAAAAGAATTAGGAGTTTTGAGTTTTGAGTTTTGAATTGTCGGCTATGCCGATTGTGAATTATTCAATTAGGAATTGGAATTTCACGGCTCCTAACTCAAATTTCAAAACTCAAAACTCGCAATGTGCACAATTCAAAACTCAAAATTCAAAACTTATGAAGTTACAAGCCCAATCATCCAAAGCCCTACACGCTGCCCTCAACAAGTCGGCAAAGTGTATCGGATCTAAGAACACTATAGCAATCCTCGACAACGTGCTGTTGACACGCAAGGGAGAGCAGTTCTTCCTTACATCATCAACAACCGAGGCACAGCTCACCATTCCGGCACCGCTCACCATTTGCAGCGGCACATACGACCGCGACATAGTGCTGCCTATCAAGATGCTCAGCGCATTGTTAGGTACATTGCCCGATTGTGTAGTTACATTCGACATTCCTGACAACAGCCAGTCGTTCACCGTAGAATATTGCACAAGCAGCGAGGACAACGTAAAGCCAGGTAAGGCGCAGATGTACCTCTTTCCTGGAAACGACTATCCCCAGATGGTACAGCCGAAAGCCGAGCAGTCGTCAAAAATCAGTCTGCCAATGTCGCTGTTCCGCTCCGTTGTAGACACAGCTGACAAGTTCGTTTTTTTCGAACTTCTGCGTCCTACACTCTCTTGTCTCTGCATCGATGTAGCCGAAGACCGTTCAGAGGTGGTGTTCGTCGGAACCAACGGGCACACGCTTGTCAAGGCGATGCACAGTAACGACCCTTCAAAGGGAGGTAGCGACTTCTTCCGTGGTGGCGAACCTTGCAAGACGCTTATTCACCGCAACTATTTCCGCACACTCTCCGCTTTTGATGTTAGTGAGGACATCACCATCGAGAACGACGGGCATACCATCCGCTTCTCGTCAGGCGACACCGAATTGATATGTAAGCACATGGAGGGTAGATACCCAAACTACAACTCCGCCATTCCGAAGTCGAATCCGTTCTATGTAGTGTTCGACAAGAAGGAAATGCTCGACATCCTGCGCCGTGTAAGTCTGTTCTCAAGCAATGCGAGCAACTTCGTAGAGATAAAGAAGAACGACAAGTTCCTCGCCGTGTCGGCAAGCGACGCAGACTTTGCCATATCGGGCGAAGACCATGTGTGCATAGCCGATGCCCAGTGTGAAGACAATTTCCGCATTGGTTTGAAGTCTACATCCTTCCAGACCTGCATCAACTCCATCCCTTCTGACACCATACGGATGCAGTTGCTCGACGCTTCGCACGCCGTGGTAATTACCGCCGACGAACCGGCACCAAAGGTAATGACATTGTGTATGCCAATGATGCTGAATGATTAAAACTCAAAATTAAAAAAATGGACGATACTCTCCTCTTCATTCCGCCTTGCTGCGTAGACAATAAGCTGCCCAAGGCGGTCAACCAGGCTCCCCACCGTCAGCTCACGTTTTACACGCATGGCGACGTGACAGCGGAGAAATTCTATAAGGCAGTGAGCCACCTCGTGATAGATCCTCATGTCATGGTGCTCACCATGCCTTCGCCTAAACAAGAGACATTCATGTTTCTTGAGCAATGCTTTGAGAGAGGATGGATAACCCACCTCGTGCTATCCACTCTTTACTCATGCGACTCTTTGCTGCATAAGCATCTGGGCGAATACGCCGACCGCATCATTTACGCACAGAGCGACAACGTGAGTTTTTACAGTAGTCACATGGTGCTCTATAACAAAGACCGTGCCCTGACACTCAACGGACCGATGTTCGACCGTCCTCAAACCGACGCGGCTCTCGTGTCCTACAATCTCGTGTTCCACCCTTCACATCTGCTCAGCTCTACAAGCGATTGGGGCAACCCACTGCGCAACATCCTCTTCCCCGACGTATTGCGTCAGCGTAAGAAGATTTTTGCCGGAGGCGTGAGACTGATAAAGGATAAGACAATAGACAGATTTATACATCTTGAATTTCCGCCATTTAAAGAATAATAACAATGAGACAACCCACGCAATCATACACCGAGCTTCGCCGATATATGGAGAAATGGCAGTGGAATGACCCTCGCACGGGATGTCGGGTCACGGGCTTCAATCCTCCACAGACAGCCAGGAACGTGCAGCGTATGCCGTTCTATATCAAGTTCCTTACCAAGAGCGGACATGTAGACATCGGTACATGCGTATGCCTCGCCGTAGACATCGACCGCCATCAGCGCAAGGTGCAGTTCGTCGAGAGTGGCGAGATAAGGGTTGTCAACGATATACTTGTGCTCGAAGTAGACGGCACGAGATTTATTACGCATTAATACATACAATTTGTTTTTTCTTTATTATGTTATTTGAAGGATTTTATATTCATGGCTAAAAGGTTTAGTGAAACCAGATAAGTGTTAAAAGCACTTTTTGTTGAAGATTATTATTCGGCTTGTTCGTGAGAATATGCCGTATGCGTTTTTTTGTATAACTATTATGAGATTCTTCGGTCCGTGAGGATAGAGGAATTTCTTTTCACTGAATTATAAACTTAAAACAATATATATATGTGGAATCCATTTAAAAGAAACAAGCAAAATAAGTTGCAAGAGTTGCGCGACTTATCTGCTATCTCGGCATTTCTCAATGAGTTTGAACGTCACGGGCTGATACATTGGCAGCGCCGAGATAAGATACTTGTCATTGAAGAATCTCTGGTAAAATTGAAATTAGCCGAAGGAAGAAGCGGCTTTTTGAAGTTTCTCAACCAGGTAGCCATGTGGCAGAACAATAACATCGTTCAAGAAGCCTACGAAGCTCATCGTCTGAAGGTGGAGACCGAAGCTGTGCGTAAGGCACAGGCTCATTTCGCTATGCTCACCAAGGAAGACCTTCAACGTATTCGTCAGAACGCTCGTGAGCAGATGCCTATAATCCCACTTGAACAGCTCAAGTTTATCAAGGAATTTGACATCTTCGTTGTGCGAGCCGATGCTCCCTCTCTTCAAGATGCAACTAAAGAAGACGGTCATCTGCTTGCTCTCGGCCATTACGACGGAGAGAAGGTAGAAATGGCAATGTACGAGGATATAAAATACAGATTGTATGATAGATCTGAGTCTTGACCGTCACGACTTCGTAGCAGCTGTTGAAGGTTGACGATAAAACATTATTATAAATCCGAAACATTATGCCGATAAGAGACGAACTTTATTTACCGCCCGTGCTGCCCGATTATAATGTGAAGAATGGGCGGTTTAAGAAGGGGCACGTGCCATACAACAAGGGTAAGAAGTGGAGCGAATATATGACCAAGCGAGCACAAAAACGATGTGCTAAGGGATGGAAGAATATTGATAAGTTCCGTCCGGCAACTCGTCCTGACAACGCAGGTAGATGTCGCCGACCGATAATCGCCGTTATGGATGATGGCAAATGGCTGTTCCTTCCCGATGCTGTACGAGCACATCAATGGCTTGGTAAAGGCACAAGAGAGAATATAGGTCGCTGTTGCCGTTGTAACGAGAAACATCATGTCAATAAGACGACTGGCAAGGTGAACACCGACCATCGATATATGGGCATCCGCTTCTATTTTGATAGTGATAGCGAATGGATGAAGAAGATTAAACAATAGAGGAAATTAGGGGAAAACAAAGGAAAATTTCCCCTAATTGTTTCTCTCTAAAATAATGATATATGAAACAAAATATAAAACTAAAGAATTTTTTGCGTAGTTTGCCAGAAGGTGCTAAGCTGTATAGCCCTCTGTTAGGTTGGGTAAAGGTAGCCGACGTGAATGATTCAGGAATTTGTGTAGTAAACTTCTTCGACCAAAAAGACAATGAGAGTTATCTTTTTCGCGACGATGCACATTTAGCCAACTTTGAACAAGGAGAACCTATGCTACTACCTTCTTTTTCGTGCCGTAGTTGGGATATTCTTAATTTTAATGATGGCGACATAGTGGCTGTAGATATTCTTTTGAACAGTGGCAAGATGAAAACTTTCATTATGAAGTTTAAAGGTCTGTCTGTTGATCCCTCTTTCACTGTCCATTATTATCTTCTTGGATCTTTAAAAACAAAGACGTTATTAATTGACCAAGAGATGATCATTCATGGTTCGTATTCAAGAGAACGGCTAATTATTTTTAGGTCCGCCACAGAAACGGAAGAGGAAAAGTTTAAGGCAAAAGTTGAAAAGCTAAATTTGCAGATATGAACCCTAAGTTAAATAAATTTATAAAGCAGTACAAGGATAGTTGCAATAAGTTGGCAGAAGCCGTTAACGAACAGCTCTTCGACGGCTGTCGCAAGTGGTATTGGATAGGCGATGAAGTAGGCGGAGCGTGCGACTTTGAGGAAGTTGACGTGTTGAACCCAGAAGATATGGTGCGTATCATTGAGAACGGTCTCACTTATGACGAATATGCCGAGTGGCGTGAAGCCAACCTCGACAACAATCGTTACATCAATCTCAAGTCGTGGCTCATGGGGCTGCGGCATGATATGCTGAAGGAAGAAGTTAAGGAGAATGTGAAGCCAATCCTTGATTGTTGTTGTGGTTCTCGTATGTTTTATTTCGACAAGAAAGACCCGAACGTGTTGTTCGCGGACATTAGAGAAGTGCATGAAGAGCTTTGCGATGGCAGACTACTCGATGTGAATCCTGATGTTTTTGCTGACTGTACTAATATGCCGTTCACTGATGGGTCCTTTCATATGGTTGTCTTCGACCCTCCTCATTTAAAGAATGTCGGATTAAATTCTTGGCTCTATAAGAAATATGGAATTTTACCAGATAATTGGCAAGAGTTTATTAACGACTCTATACACGAGTGTATGAGAGTGTTGGCTGATTACGGAGTCTTGATATTCAAATGGAACGAACAAAAGATTAAGGTTAGTGACATTCTTGGCGCAATAAAAGATTATAAACCTATTCTCGGACATCGCACAACCTCAAAAAACACCACTATTTGGATGGCATTTATGAAGCAACCACAGTTGTGACAATGCCTGTCCTTTGTTTTTTTTAATTTTCAACAATAAAAAATATGGAAACAAAACGTAAATATACTGACGAGCCCGGAGCTGACAAGGGAGCCATACACTTGATGATAACCAGATGGTGTTGTTGTAATTGCCCGTTGTGCTGTAACAAACAATACAACCTCAACACGGTGCCAGTGGCGACTGTAGAAGAGTTGAAGGCTGCGCATACCGTTATGCTCACTGGTGGAGATCCGTTCGCTGTGGATGGTATTCTTGATTTTTGCTCACATCTGCGCCATGATTACCCTAATATCAAGCAGCTCTACATCTACACTTCTGGAGGCTTGATGTCTTCTAATGAGGACATAATCAAGCACTACGACCGATTCTGTACCCATGTAAACGGCATAAACTTTTCGCCTAAAACTAAGTACGACTATGCAGCGATTAGGCAAATGCTGAAGAATAGAAATTTTGCAATAAGTTTCTTTATCCATGCTCGTAGCAACCGCATCATCCTCATGCCTAACGACTTTATGACTCGTGAGCAGCAGGAGGAATACATCAAGAGCCTATCTCTCGAAGGTTTGGCTTTTTATGGTGCAAAATTTGACGTAGAATATAGAGAATGGCAGGAAGAGTTTCAGCCGAATGGTGGCGTGTGGCGCAGACTGTCAGTATTCTTGTAATCGTTTCATCCCAAGAAGTAAAATCATTCATATAAGTAAAATTTAGGTTGTTGGAAGGGCAGTCGTTGTGAAACGGCTGCCCTTCGTCTTTCTTATACAAAACTAAAAAATCAAAAATGAATAATTCAAAATGCGCTTAGCGCACAATTCACAATTCAAAACGCCCTATCTTCCACTTGGCAGCACATACCAACCGCCACCGCCACGGAAGAACTTGCAACCTAAGTACAGCGTATCGAAGGCATCCGTAAAATCGGTACGTTGCTGTAAGGGCAGCGTGTCCTCGCTCTCAGGCTTCTTCTCCTGACTCTTGTCTTTGTGGAAACCCTTATACGAAATCTCTACCTCGCACAGTTGCATGGCAATGATAAGGTCCGGGTTGTTCGGTTGGTTGATGCGGATGGCAGGGTAGGAGAGGTGAGCCAAGCCGTCATTTATAATCTTATGTTTGATGTCGTGCTTCTCCGGCACACCCATGTCGATGCTCGTCACGCTCCATCCGTGTTTCTCCAGTTCGGCAATAACGGTCATGTAGAAACGCTCGTCGGTGGTGGCGTATGACGCGCCCTGCTTTGCTGTAGTATCATAGAAATATGTCACGTCGCGGTTGATGGCCCGCTTGGGAGCATAATAATCCGAAAAATCAGCTATCAGTTCACGCAGCTTGCGTTCGTTCTTCACATAGAAACTCTTGATGACGTTCAGACATTCCATGCCGTCACGCTCGTACATCTGGCCAACCACCAAGGTATTGATGTTGGCATTGTAGTCGAGGGCTATATATAAAGGTAGGGAGTTGATGCAGTCGGAGTCCATGCGTGAGTCGTTGCGCTCGCCCAACTCCTTAAAGTCGGGTTGATAGCTCTCGCTTGTGATGCGTTTGCCGTTGATGATTCCGCTTACTTTTTGTGTGCTAAAATTTGCCTGGCTAAGAACATCATCATCTGGTATATAACCGTGAACATGGTCGATGTCGAGGTTGGAGTAAAAACCATCGTTTGTCTTCTTTACTTTGATGTTGAGGATTGAAATTGCGAAGGTCATGGGTGGAAGATCGCGGCGCATCTGCCTTATGTAATCCTCACCCAAAACATCCACATTCTCGAGCGATGACGCACGACGCACACAGAAAGCCACACGGCGCAGCTCACGCAGATAACCGTCTGTGAACTTCTTCGACCGCAGGAACATCTGCATTTCGAAATCCTCTTCCGGCGTGATAAGGTATTCGTAATCGTAAACCAGTTCGGCATCGTCCTGCGGAATGAGCTTATAGTTGACAGCCATCTCCACCATTCCCTTTGTGACGTGTTGCCCGTGATTGGGCATTATCTTGAACTGCCCTTCATGCTTCATCATCTTCAGAGCCACGGCACGGATCATCGTGCGCAACTCCTTCGGCACCACATGAACCGAGTGATTGGTCTTCTTGGCGTTATACAGCAGGTCGTTGTAGCGTATCACCTTGTTGGCATAATCTTCCAGTTGTTCTTGCACCCATCGGTAAGTCTTGCCTTTGAATGGATCTGTCTCAACGGTTAAGTCTAACTTCTCCTCCTCCCTTTCGAGCCATGACCCTTTGGCTGTGAGCGCAGCGTCGGAGAGGAAGCGTGTGCTCTTATACATGGGGTTATACTCCGTGAAGTTGATGTCGCCCAACGGATGTGTCTGGCCTGAAAGAGCCGGCAGCAACTCGTCAGTTACCTTTTTTAGCGGAAAGAACCTCGCTTCGTCCCCCACAAGCGCCGAGAACGTGTAAGAGTTGGCAGAGGCAGTCTGCGAGAGCGATATAAGAACCCATCCGGCACCATTGGCAAACCAAATGTAATTATCGTAGTTCTTAGGCTTGAAGATACTCTCGCGAGCGTGCTTCGGCGGTCGTCCCCAACCGAAATGAATGCCCTGCGTAAATCCGAACATACGCTCCATCGCCGCCATCGTACTCGGAATGGTTTTGCCGAAGCCCTGCTGGCGCGACACTGCCACCCATGCGCCGAGCATACCAGGCATGGAGTTTGATGCCGTCCAGACGTAAGGAGCTACAAGTCCGTCGGTCTTACCCACACGGCGGGCTGCAATCACTCGCTCATCCTTGGCTCCCATGTATAGTGACTGCTGCTGGAATTTGGTTAAGTATATGTTGTGTGCTTGCTGCATTGTGTTATCCTGATTTTGTGTTGTGTTGCTTATTCGCTGTGCGTCTTATGTCCTGTGTGCCATTTGTTGCACGTCCTGCATCGGTACGCTATCATGCCCTGTGCCCGCAGCTTTGGATTCTGATTGAGATATTCCCAAGCATCATCTTCCGTCTCGTAAGCCTCTTTCGCTTTCCAAGAGTGCTGCTTGCGAGTGTAGTGTTCAGGGTCCGGCTTGAAAGGAGGAACCTTGTTGAAGTATTTGTGTCGGTTGTTACTCATGAGTTGTTTTTGTGTTGTTTTTAGTTGTGTTGTCAGAAGAGAGTAGGCTGCGCCAGCTCCATTTTGATGCGCTTGCAAGCCTTGTCGTAATACTCCTTGTTGAGCTCGAAGCCGATGAAGTTACGCTTCTCGCGGATGGCTGCAATGGCAGTGGTGCCGCTACCTATACAGTTGTCTAAGATGGTGTCGCCCTCGTTGGAGTAGGTTCTTACGAGATACATAAGCAAATCTACAGGTTTCTGCGTTGGATGAAAATGGTCTTTACCTACGTCTATATTGAACTTTTGTATGCTTGAAGGAACTCTCTCTGCTGGTGCATTAGGATTCTGCGATGTAGTAAACTTGCGGTAGTTCTCGCTTGATGTTACATGATTAAACCCATATTGCACACGATTAAGACCGCCTTCAGCTCTTTTCTGCATCTGCTTATTGTACGTCCAACCGCCTTTGCTGAATACTACGATTTCCTCATGTTCTTTCATTGGCTCACGAACCGTATTGGCAAAGTTGCTGCCACGATTCTTTTGCCATATCCATTCGTGGCGAAACTCTTTAGGATTGCTCATGATTAAGGCAGATGTGAATGGCTGTCCTGCAAACAAGACAATAGCCGCATTAGGTTTGCATATACGATGGTATTGTTCCCATAGCGGCTCAAATGGTATAACTGCATCCCATTTGTTTGCAGTAGTTCCATACGGCAAATCGCAAATGATGCAATCCACACTCCCGTCCGGAATCCTTTTCATCCCTTCCAGGCAGTCTTCGTTATATATCTTATTCAGCTCTATCATGCTTTGTTGTTTTGTAAAATTATCAATTAAACCATTTTACAGTTGTCTCGCCTTTATATCCTTTCTCCCACACGAACCATGCGTAAGCCGCTGCGCTGCTGCCGTAAGCATCGAAATCGCCGTTCATAGCGCATTTTAGTCGTGACGAGCTCACCCAAACACGAATGGGGGGGGTAGAACGGAAGAGAGCGCGTCGGGCCTTGCCTTCGAGGAAAGTCAGCTTTAGGAACATCGCCACCTTCTTTCCTTCGGGGATGATGCTCAGAGCCTTCTCCACAAACTGCTGCGCGAATTTGTAGGGCGGATTGGTGACAATGTTTCCATCCCACGCCAAGTTATCAATAGAGAGAAAGTCAGCTACCTCGCCGTACCCTCTATCCACGAGGTCGCGGCTCACCACCTCATATCCTGCTGCCTCCAACACCCTACTCATGTGACCCTCGCCACACGAAGGTTCCAAGATCCTGCCCTCGAACCGCTCCAGCTTGCACAGCCATTCCGTCGCCTTCGGTTCTGTGGCGTAATAATCCTCACGCTGTCTATTTGCATCCGTATGGTTGCTTGCGCCCAATGTCTTGAACACAGCAGCCGAGCCGCCCACCCAGTCCTTTTTTCCCATGTTGTTATTCATGTTGCGTAGAGTATTTGTTGCTTATAATGAAAGTTACAGCCTTAGAAGAATTTTACGGGTTGACAATCATCAATTAACTTGTGTGTTTCTTTAGCACAAGCAGCCACGCATTTTTCAACTGCTTCGATGATGTCTTGGATTTGACCCTCACGCATATTGTTGTATTTATCGCAAGTGTTGTTTATCACTTTGTAGAGAGATTCTTTTTCCAACACTTCCATATAGTCCACATACTCCTTGCACGTCTTGCGCCGTGGCTCCTTTACCCAATCGATGAAGTCCTTCTTCCAGTCCTTCCATGTCTTTATTTTTATTGTTACCATAATTGTGTTGTTTATAATGTTAAGTCAATGCCAAACTCTCTTTCCAAGAAATCCTTCCAGTCTGGTTTCCCGAACAGCGAAACGTTAGCCTTCTGCCAATCCTTTTCGCGAGGGAAGAACACATCACGCGCAAACCATTCGTACACGTTGTCGTAGCGTTGGCGAACTTTTGCGTCGGGATGATTGTTCCAAAAGCGTTGCCCGGCACGCAGGTAGGCTCGTGCCATACGCGGATAATCCTTGAAGTAGAGGATGCGCTTGCGCTCCGTGGCAAGTGGACAGCACATGCAGCCAAGACGCTTCGATACGTTGATTTGCCCCCCCCCGATTGGTATAATAGACCGGAGCAAGCGTCAGCTGGCGGTCTTCTATGAAAGCCAATACATCATCGTCCGTCCAGTCGAGGATAGGGTAGATGGCTTCTACATGGTTAGCCTCCGTCTTGCGACCATACCAACGACATTCCGTAGGCTCGTTGTATCGCTCGTTGCGCTTCGAGCTCTCCGACTTCCTTACGCCCATGATGCACTTATCCATAACCTTATACTCCTTCAACTTCTCGCAACAGAATCTCGAGAAACGGTTAGGAAATCCCTTTTTCGCTACAAGCTGAAAGAACGTTTCCTTCGGTCTGAGTATTTCGGCACCCATACGCTCCACATGAACAATCGTGCCAGGCGGGTCTATCGTAGTGTTGCGGTAGATGGCACGGAAGCGGATGCCTGCCTCCTTAGCCAGTTGCAGAATCACGTCCGAGTCTTTACCACCCGAATACGCCACCTCTATCTCACCGTCGTACCCATTCTGTATGCCTTGAAGCAGACTGATGGCACGGTCTATTTTCTTTTGTAAATCCTCTGTTATCATATCTTTGGTTTGTTATTCATTTTACCCATATCATCAATGGGTTTCATCCAACCCTTCAATGGGTATTTTTGCCGAGGTTCGACTCTTTTGACCGAATCGTTCGACTCTTTTGATGAAATCAGCCGAACCTCCGTTTTTTCCATGTGCTAACACTTTTCATCAAAAGGCTAACCCCGTTGCACCCCATTTCTTTTTGCCGTGTCGCCCATCCACGTCTACAAGTCCTATCTTCATTATTTATTCTTTTTCCATTTTACTAACTATAGGATTCTTCACTTTTCACTCTTCACTCTTCACTTAACCATTGGATTCTTCACTTTTCACTTTTCCCTCTTCACTTTCCGTTTCCATATACTCGAAGTAGTCCGGCTCCTCCGGCTTTCCCCCACTCAGCATTTCTTCGTCTTCTATCTCCTGCAGGTCCTTGGTAGTAAGACCATACTTGCGAGCCATTTTCTTCTTCTCCTCCTCGGTGTAGTTCACACGGTCGCGCTTTACGATGCTCACGTCCTGAGTGATGGAAATGCGGCTCATGTCGGGCATCTCGTCCGTAGCATCCTTCTCCTCATGGAAGTCTCCATAGACATTCGCCAAGGCTTGCATACCCTTATCCACCGAATTTTCTTTGTTTTGCTGTTTGCCCGTGCGTATCAGCCATTCGGCACCGCTCAAATACATAGCTTTGTGGCGCGGACTCTCGTCAATTTGGAAGAAACGTATCAGATGGTTGCACACCAACACGTCGTTGTTGAGCTCCGTAACGGTACGCGGACAGATATTACCCTCGTCGTCGAGCGTAATCTTCAGCGCAAGCACATATTCTTGCGCCTCCTTATTGCCCTGCGCTGCCTGGTCGAAGAACATCTCATAGTCGCGTCGGGCAATATTGCGGCACACCGTCCGAGGGTCGATGTCCTTGTTTTGCACCCATCGCTTGTAAAACTCTGAGCATATCTGTATTCGGTAGCGTTGCTCCAGCTTTGGGAACGCCGTCTGCATACTCGTGCCATAGGAGAGCCACTTGTCGATGCGGGCCAATGTATTTTGCGTAATTCCTGACATAGTTTTGTGTTTTTTGTATAGCCAAAGTTACAATATTCCCCGTCCCCCGTGCGGACATGAGTTTAAGTGAAGAGTGAAAAGTGAAGAGTGAAAAATCCAATAGTTAAGAGAACACATGGATTCTTCACTCTTCGTTTTTTACTCTTCCCTTAAACCCATGTCCGCATTGCGTAGCAGCTTATCAGTAACTTTGTTGTATAAAATTCAGGACAACAACACAAAAACACAACACAAAACATGAACAATCCTTTTTATGTCTCGCGAGCCATTGCCGCAGTGCTCGGCTTGCTGTGGGTCCATATCGAACCCTCAATCAATTTTATCACCGTGTGCTTCTTCGCCCTTATCATCGACTGCTATACGGCATGGCGTTGCAACCGTCGTATCTACCAACGATACCGCGAGGAGATAAAGCGCAACCCGAAGTGTAAGATGGACGGTAAGCTGCGCTCCAAGAAGATGGCAAAAATGGTATGGACGTTCTCCGTGCTCATTATGTGCATCTGCCTCGCCTCGTATCTCGACCGCAACATTCTGGGCTACATGAACACTCACCTCGCCAACCAGCTCACGGCCATGTACTGCCTGGTGCAGTTCGTCAGCATACTCGAAAACGAGAGTACCTGCAACGGAGCGGCATGGGCAAGAGTGCTGCAAAAGATTGTGGCTGACAAGACCGAGCGACACTTCAACGTAAAGCTGAAAGAGTTGATGAAGGATAAGGAGGAGAATGAAGAGAAAAGTGAAGAGTGAAGAATCCATGTGCTTTGCTAATGGCGAACATTCAATACTTGAAAAGAACATTCTATTTCTGTGAAATCTGTTGATAGAATAAAAATCCAAGTCACATGACAATAAGCAATATTCTTGAGCATTGGGCTTCCATCTACAAGCCCCTTTCTCACAACCCCGAAAGCGAACGCCTCGAAGACCAGAGTTTCTTCCGCATCCGCTACATCGACCTTGAGAACATTTTTTTCCGAAACGCCAACATCGTTCACTCACCGTGTATGCTCTACAGCGTACTGACCACCGGCGAACTCGTTGACGCAAAGAAGGTGTCTGTCTCTCATCAGGTGTGGTTCCTCGCCAAGGTGAAGGACACGCCGCAGACTCTTGGCCGTTACGACGGCAATAAGATAGAACGCACGTCCAACGACCTCACCGACTACTGCAAGGACCTCATAGCATGGCTTATCGAGGTAAAGCGCACAGGCCGATGTCCCCACACAAAGCGCAGTTTTGCCGATGATGCCGTAGTGATGGCAGAGCTGCAAAGCATCGACACCAGCAGCATCTCCTTCGGCATGGTGGGCGACATCTACGCCGGACAATGGCTCGTGGTGGGCATGGACTGGAAAAGCCTGCAACCGCTCTACAACTTTGCATGTGGCAGCAACGGCAAGTATATCGTGCCGAAAGAGGACTTGAAAGGATAGGAGGGTAGGGCATGGCACGTTTCATTTCTCCCGTACAAAAGCCTTTTGCGCCTCTGTTGCGGGTAGCTCCGCTGTATCTCGACCAGACTCTTATGGACCTTGAGAAGAATATGCAAGCACAGCGTATTTATCCAACTGAGGTTTATAAGGGCTACGAAGAAATCAATCAATACCGCAAGAAGCATGGCATGTGGTGGTCTACCGGAGAGGGTGAAAAGTCGTTTGAAGGACACATCTATCAAGCCGACGACCAAAAAGGATTGCTCACGGTAGGTATTCGCTATAACGACTATTTGCGATATGTTGACCTTGGTGTAGGCTTGACGGGCAAAATTCATGTTCATGCGGAAGACGTAGACCGAGCACGTCCGGCAAAGAACGCCAAACGATACATTCGCGGCAAGTGGGATCGCAAACAAGGCAAATCACACCGTCCTGCCATCATGCGAACCATACGCAGATTGCGCGACCGCTATCGCAATTATCTTGCTGACTTCTACGGTTATCAAGGTGGCATTGAAATTATCTATGCACTGGAAGGACTTGGCGAATACGCTAAATCTACATTCTAACTTTAATTCAACATAAAAACGATTATGGCAAATTTAAAGACCGAAATAATCCTCTCTATGAATGGCAAGGCGGCCATCCAGGTGCTTGAAGCTCTGCGTGATAAAGCCAAGGCCGTAAGAGAGGAAATAGACAATCTTGATAAGGGCGCTCCCGACTTTAAGGAGCAGAAAGCCGGACTGGAGAAAGTGTATGATGCCTTGCAGTCGGCACACGAGAATGTTATTAAGGACACGGAACGTCTGGACCATGCCCTTCAAAATCTTACGTCCACCTCACTTCAGAATCTTCGCAAGGCTTTGGGCGATGGTCGTCGTCAACTGCAAAAGCTATCTGAGGACGACTTGGAGCAAGCAGAGGAAGTAAGAAAGAAGATGAAGCTGATAGGCGATGAGGTTCGTCTGCTTGAAGGTCAGTATGTCAAGATAGCCGACGGACTGAAGAATGTAAAGAATCAGTCAGACCAATGGCTTGACAAGGCTATCAAGCAACAGCGCGACCTCGTAGGCTCGCTGCAGAAGTCGGATGCGTCGTATCAGCAGAACCTTGCTACATTGAAGCAGCTTGAAGCCGAGGAAGATAGACGCAAGGGCAAGATGGGTATTGTGGAAGCTCGTCAGACTGTAACCAGTCAAAACGCTTCGGCATCCGATTTGCGCCGAGCCAAGACCACGCTTACTGAGGCTCGTGACAATACTCCTACAGGAAATACTGGCGACATTGCGCAATACAACAAAGAGCTCCAGCAGATAGAAAAGCGACTGGAGGCTGTATCGGGTAAGGCTCAGAAAACATCAATGAGCTGGAAACAGATGAAGCAGGTGCTCGCTGCTCCCAACAAGGCTTCGGGCGAAGACATCAAGCGCACGATGGAAGTGATACAGCAGAAGATACAGCAACTCCCTGCTGGTAGCAAGTTTGTGGCCGACCTCCGTCGCCAATATTCTATGCTTGAACAGACCCTCAAGGGTACCCGTATGTCGCAGAGTGCTCTTAACGACATTCTCGCCCGTAGCAAGCAGGGTAAGGCCTCCCTCGACGAACTGCGCCGTGCCTACAAACAGCTTGAAGAGGAACTGAACCAAATCAACACCAAGAGCAAGGAGTTTGCTGACAGACAGAAGTCGATGAAAGAACTGAAGAAGAACATCGACGAGGCGACGGGCGCAGCACACAAGCAGGGCGGAGCATGGCAGACAGCACTGAAAAATCTCACGGCATACGTCGGATTGTTTTCAGCGTTCAATATGCTCAAGACATATCTCTTTGATATATTTCGTCTGAACGCCAAGTTTGCAGAACAGCTTACCAATATCCGCAAGGTTGCGCTAAGTTCACAAGAAGACGTGGCTCAGTTGTCTAAGGAACTTTCTAAAATTGAAACCCGTACAAGCATAGAAGAGCTAAACAACTTGGCCTATGCGGGAGCTAAACTTGGCGTTACAACTAAAGATTTAGCAGGTTTCGTTCGTGCCGCCGACCAGGTAAACGTCGCATTGAAAGAGGATTTGGGCGATGAAGCGTTAACGGCTCTTGCTAAGATTACTGAGGTGTCGGGCCTTATAGATAAGTATGGCGTGGAAGATGCTATGCTGAGAACTGGCTCTGCCATTTTCCGATTGGCATCTACATCTACGGCCAGTTCGGGCAAAATCGTTGACTTCTCCAACCGTTTGCTTGCGCTTGGTGATGCAGCTTCCCTTACGACACCTGACATTCTCGCTATCGGTTCTGCTGTAGACTCCATGGCCCTTGAGCCCGAAGTGGCAGCTACTGCGTTTGGTAAACTTGTGGTAGAGTTGCGTAAGGGAACTTCTTCAATAGAAAAAGACCTTGGCATTGCACAAGGATCGTTGAAGAAGATGGTTGAGGAAGGTAGAGGTATGGAAGCCATTCAAACTATATTCCATAAGATGCACGAAAGCAAGAACGTATTTGCACTAAACTCTCTTTTCAAGGATCTTGGCTCTGAGGACGGTGCTCGTCTTACTAAGGTCATGGTTACGATGGCAGAAAAAGTAGGTATGCTCGACAAAGCCGTTACTGAATCTAACAAGGCTTTCAATGAGGGTACGGCTGTTACTACGGAGTATGAAATGCAGCAGGAGACCGCTACGGCATATATGGAGCGAGCTACAAACCTTTTTGAGAAACAGTTTGTTTCGGCAGATGCAGCAAGTGGTCCGGTGCGCGATTTGGCTAAGGCATGGTATGAAATGATGGACGCTCTCGTTCATAACATTACGTTTATGACCGAGGTGCGTATGCTTATTATGCTGCTTATGACCGCAATGAAGCTGTTCCTTAGTATGTTGCCGACGCTCGTTACTATGTTGGGTACGGCAGGAGTAGCCGGTGCATTTGCTAAGTTAGCAGAACTTACAACTGGGTTGACTGGCAAAACAATGTCTCTTGCGAACGCATGGAATGTGATGTATTCGTCTTTCAAGAAGTTGTCTTTTGTGGGACAGATGAGTGTGATGGGCGGTCTTATTGGTCTTGCTGGAGTTCTTGTTGTAAAACTTGCTCAATGGTCGGCTTCGCTTTATCAGGTGTCAGCAGGGCAGCGAGTGCTGAATGAGGTTCAAGAGGAAGGCAAGCGCAGAGCTATGGAGGAGCAAGAATCCTTGAAGAGTTTGCACAACGTGATGCACGATACTACAGCCTCTATGGATCTTCGTCGTCAAGCTATGGAAAAGCTGAATAGCGCTATTCCTAATCTTAACGCAAAGATTAACTCGGAGACAGGAGCTGTTCAAGAGAATACTAAGGCTTGGGGGGAAAACTTCAAGCGTTTGCAGAGTTTCTATGAGTTGGAGGGTGCACGTGCTAAACTTGCTGAACTTGGACGTAAAAAAGTTGATGCTATCCTTAAACTTCAGCAGAAGGAAGAAGCGTATGCCAATACTAATGTAAATACCTTTTCCGGTACACCTAACCCTACACATCCTCTTGACTCGAAAAAACTTGCGAAGTCTTCGAAAAATTATTTTGGAGCAACACCAGTTACTTCCAGCGGCGCAATGGTGGCTGGTCAGGCATCAGGTGCTGCCGGACAAGCAGTGCAAAAGTCTGCGGCAGAGTGGGCGCGTAACAAAGCCCAGCGTGAATATGATGATATTGTTGCGCAAGAGGAAGCGTTATATAAAAAATTTGGAGCAAAACTTGTTGTTAATGGCAAGAAAGTTGGCGGGAAAGGTAAAAAAGTTGGTGGTGGCGGTAAAGGTGGTGGCAACACTGGTTCCGGTGGTAATCCTAACCATGATGAAAAGAACATAGCAAAAGACCGTGCCAATGCGCTTATCGCCAACATCAAGGCTTTCTATGAGGAACAAATGCGCAAATACCTGGAATGGGTTGCTCAGATGAACGCCGATGGCGAAAAGATTAGCGAAGGACAACAGAAGGAACAGTTGGATTATCTGCAATCGCAAATGGATCGTGCTCTTGGTACGGCTCGCCAGTCTATCGCTAATCTTGGCGATGGCTGGAAAGAGTTTTATTCCCACATGGATGAGGATGTGATGGTTTACGATGAGGAAACTTCTAAGCAACTGCTCGATTCGATTGGCAAAGCGGATGTTGGCGAACTTCATAAGTTGTTCACCAAACTGTCCGGCGACCTCTCTCGCGAAAACAATAAGACTCTCGCAGAAAACCTCGGCGCATTGCTCGACCAGATATTTGCCAATGGCTCTAAGGAATTGCGCGAGGCAGCAGAGAAGTTGCTTGCCCGTCAGCGCGAGATACAGAAGATTTTGAACGAGCATGACTATACAGGTGCTGTTGACCGCAACACCCGTAGCAATTTCGACCGCTTAGGTTTTCTTCAGCCAGCCGAGGACGTTCGTACCGACTCTCCCGAAGGCCTTGAAAAGATGAATACTGCTTTTGACAAGTTGACCACCAAGGCACGCGAGTCTATTACCGTACTGTATAGTCTCAATCCGGAAAGCGAGGAATTTCAGAATAAGTTCCTCCAGTTCCTGTCTGTAGCCAATGAGGGCTTCGATTTTTCAAAACTCTCGGCGCAAAATCTCAAGGCTCTTTATCTCGAACTGATAAAGTACAACGACGAATACGAGTCGGCAAACAAGAAGGGAGATGACGAGCGCAAGAAGCTGAATGATTACGCTTGGTCTAAGACTGATTATTATAAGAACTACCAGAAGGCTCTGCCTGGTGCTGAGCAGGAGGTGGCTATCAAGGGCAGTTATCGCAATGCCGGTCAGCGTATGGGTATGGAGTCGGTGTTAGCATCCGATCCTGAACTTGAACTTATGAAGGCTCGCATGGAATTTGCTCAGCAGTATTACACGTTCATCGAGAAGCATAACGCCACCGAGCAGCAGCTTGCCGATGCCCGAAAGTCAATCATGGCAGAACAGGCTAACTATGCAAAGAAGCTCACGGGAGATATGTTTGAACAGTACAATTCTCTTCTTACTTTCATGGGACCGTTGCAAACCTTTGGCGAGTCAGTAGGCGATGCTTTTGCAACTATGACCGAGAACGCAGCCGAAGGACGCAAGGCTTTAAAGACAGCCTTGAAGCAAATGATAAAGTCGTTTGCCACCAACACTCTTCAGATGATCAGCCAACAGCAGATAGACCGTGCGCAAACCACAGCACACTACACGCAGTTGCTTCTCATACAGCAAGCATTTGCGCAAGCAAAACTCCAAGCCGAGGTAGCAAACGGAACAGCAATGATTGGTGCGCAGCAAGCAACTCATTTGACAGAGGAACAACTTGAAGGCATCCACCAGCAAGTAATGGCAGCCCTTCGTTCGGCAGGTATCTTTGGATGGTGTGTCAGCACTCTTGGTCCTATTGCCGGTCCTATTGCTTATAGTGCAATGATGGCAACTCTCATGGGCTTGCTTAATTTCGCTATCAGCAAGATAGGTGGCAGCGACAAGTCTAAAAACGAGAATGCCAAGGGAAAGAATACTAAGGTCGTTTCTGGTATGCTCACCTATGATTCCGGCAACGTGCAAGACCTTCGTCCGTTCGTCGGCAACGATGGTGGTCTTTATTGGGCAACCGAGGACAGCAAGCCCCACAACGGTGTGTCGCTCCTTACGCATCCAACCGCCACCACCATCAACGGTCATCCCTCGTTGGTAGCCGAGAATGGTCCCGAGTTGGTAATCGGACGCGAGACAACTCAGGCAATGATGATGAACAACCCGCAACTGCTCAAGGCTCTCGTCAATTATGACCGCAACTATTCAGGTCGCCGCGCCTACGACGCTGGCAATATAGCCGAAACAAGCCCCACAGTAGCCGCAGGAGCTTCCGTAAGCGACGAAATGGTGTCTTACCAAGCAAGCACCAATGTCGCCCTTCTGCAAGCTGTAAAAACTCTCTTGCAGCGCCTGGAGCAACCTATCGAGGCAAAGATTGATATGTATGGCCGTGGCAAACTCTACGACAGCATGACAAAGGCTAATCAGTTTATGAAGAACAAATAGCCTTCCGCAAGCAGCAAAGCATTTTCTTGCGCTACACTTTTCGCAAGCGGCAAAGCATTTATCTTGCGCTATCTTTCGCAATTAGCGAAGCATTTATCAGGTCGTCGCGCCGTTAGGCGAGGCGACCTTTTCTTTTGCACTTCACTCGCATTTCTTCCACTTTCTTACTTGTTCAAGAATAAACTTTTGTCCCCAAAAGTCCAAAACAGCGAATTTCCGTAACTACCTAATAATCATGGACTTTATCTAAAGTCTACTCATTAAAAGTCCAAAAATCTACTAATTAAGGCTACTACCTTATATAAATTTCGCCAATTTCCTTTCTTCCCTATTTTCAAAACTCCCCAACCCTAACGATATAGTTAGTAGCATTAACGCCTATGGCGTAAATAATTGACTTTTAATAGGTTATAGGATAGGAAAAAAGGCAGACAACGGACGAAAAACGCTATAAAAAGCCTTATTTATACTATTCTTTATATATTTTTTGTCTTTTGCGCTCGTATAGGTATATAAAAAATTACCCCATTTTTAAACTTTTAATAGATAAGTATCGGAAATTCAGAGAGTTAAATCACTTTTTGAAAAATTCATTGGGCGGTCACGAGGTGGATTTTGGGTGGACAGCAGAAGCGTTTTTTAAAATTACGAACTTTTCTTTTTTCGACATTTTCTGAAAAAATGGACTCGAAAACTAAAAACTGGACTTTTGAAGTCTTAAATGTTCAAACATAGGTAACATACGAAAAAACATAGCCGAGCTATTGTTTATATC
>ERZ1026852.400-NODE-400-length-27377-cov-5.033233_pt1 | contig 27377 bp, 34 predicted proteins | sample MGYA00380156_ERZ1026852 | MGnify/ENA primary metagenome ERZ1026852 (study PRJEB33269, sample SAMEA4719792) | human gut metagenome | biome: human-associated habitat; feature: organic feature; material: feces | place: Cameroon | collected 2013-10 ...
GAGAGGGCGTTCCCCTCACCACCTGTCGTGAGGTCGTTGACGAGCACCACCTCGCCGAGGTCAACACCGCTGTCGCCCTTTGACCCAGGTTCACCAGGAGCGCCATCTGCTCCCTTCAACTGTGCGCTTTGGTATTTGCCTTCTAAAGTGTCGCCGCCAGTGCCGACGTACACATACAGCACCGTACCCAGAAGGTAACCCTTCTGTTGCTGCTCACTGGTGGGATTGGCTGGGAGGTCATCTGTGCTACTAATGACCTCATAGCCTTTGATGCCGTTAACGCTCACATTGCCCAGTGTCTCTATAGTGTCCAGGAACAGTTGCCCAATGCGCAAGGCGGTATTCTCTTTCTCCTCGGTGGCATCGCGCACCACCGCTGCCGCGCTTTTAAGTTCGTCTATTGTCTTTGCCATAATAGTTAATAATTTTTGATGCAAAATTAAGTAGTTCTGGATACGCACAAAAAGACATCACCGGGCGATGGCTTTTCGTGCGTCTTCAAGAGCTTCGCACATAACGGCGGCTGCTTCTTCGCCCACCATGTGCGCCATGGTCTCTTTCATGCGCATCAGTGACGCGTAGAGTTTGGGGTTGAACCAGTCACGCCTTTCACGGGGCTCACCGCTGCTTAAATAGCCATAACCTTTTTTACGTGGCTGACCACTGGTAGGTATGTCTCCATCTGGCTTTTTACCACCGGCAAGGCGGGGTTCATTTAAACCGTTCTCCTTGCGGTAGGCCGCACCCAGGAACGGCAGATCGCCGCCGTTGTTGTGGCTGTAGCCGTTGCCCACGCCGTAGGCTTGATAGATGCCGTAGGCAAGGAATCGCATAATGATGTTCGCGCTCAGCCCGTCGTGTGTCGCGCTCTCGGTGAACGACTTCATCAGCGCACCCGTGTCCTTTATAGCCCAGTACTCCAGCTTGTCGCGCCAAATCTGCACCATCATCTTCGCCCAGTTGTCAACCCATAGTTGCTGCTGGCGTTCTATCTCCTGTCGGTTCAGCTCTGCCATTCCGTTGTGTCAAAGGTTAGGTCAATTGGCTCGGCGACCTCTACCATGAAGTAGAGACCGGTGCAGCCGTTCAGGAAATATTGCCCCAGCTCGCGGCTCAGCACGCTCTCCGTGCGCAGGTACACCATCTCATTGCTCAGCGCATCTTCATCAATGATCATGCGCGTCAGCAGCTGACGAAACAGCGTGCGGCATTTATCGAGGGCTGCCGTGTAGGTGTCCATCGATTTGATGTTGTAGCGGTGCATAAGAAACACCGTCACCGTGCGTTTCTTGAACCACCCACCATTGCGGCCTCTGAAAGTGGCACCATCGTTGGTGTCATCCACGCAGAAGAATGCGTTTGCGGTGCGGAACTGCTGCAGCGGCCCCTGCAGGGTCTCGATGCCTGAGCAGGTGCAGAACTTGAAGTTCTCGGTCTGTGCCAGTTTGTTACTCTGCCACAGCGTCTCAAAGTAGTCTATGTAGTCAAAGAGTTGTTTAGCATTCATTTCTTCATCTTCATCTTTTGGTTGAACTCGTCGGCTTCCTTGGCTTTAGCGTCAAGCTCGGTCAAGGCACGCCAAGTGTCGATATTCAGGATTTCTTCTTCTTTGGTCACATCGCCACCCGTCAATGCGCGGATTTGGTTGTTCATCACCTCCATCATGTCGGGCGTGCCTCCAGCCTCTCCGCTGGGCTTGAAGAAATGCGGAAACAGTGTGGCAAACATCGCTTTCAATTGTGCCCACCACTGAATCACCAGCAGCTGCTCCCATACGGCAAGTGTTTTTTGCAGTCCAGGATAAAGTAGCGTAGCAAGGTGCTGCACGGCTTCTTCTTTCTGACTCTGCAAGATGCCTTGGTAGCAGTTCTCGCATTGCAGGTAGTTGGTGAACGGCACGCCATGCAGCCTCACTGGTAGGGCTTCAGCGCCATGCAGGGTGTCAAGTCTTACTGGCACATCCCCTGGATCATCCATCCAGTTCAAGCCCTCGAGCAGTCCGGGCAGAAGTTCTGAATCGAGAAGAAATCGCTTGGGCTTCTTCTCTCCAATGGGCACCGTGCACACCCAGTTCGTCAGCTCTCTACGCAGCACCTTCAGCCCCGTGAGGTGCTGAAGCACGGCGAATTTAGCCTGGTGTGGTTCTTCTTGCCGAGCCTTGCAGCGCATCACCATGCAAAGTTCGTTTTGGCTCAACTCATCCCATCCTTTTGGCAGGTTAAAGTTGATGGCGTTGCGCTCATCCGAAAAAGTAGCACGGATCATCTTTTTCGTTCTTGTAGGGTTCAAAGGTGTTGGCTGCGTAGGCTGTAGAGTTAGCGTAGGTGGTGAAAGTGCGGATGTTCCCATCAAGCCACTCCACAAGTTTCTTCACATGGAAGTGTGCCATAGCCTTGTCATCGGTGACATCGGCACCAATGGTCATCAGTATCTTGTGGATAGCGGTGTTCTGCTCCGTTGTTGCGGTACGCAAACGCACGGCATCGCACAACTCATCAAAGAACTCAGGCGAGATGCAGTGCTTCACCTTTTCTTCTGCTGCCGATATTTTCGGACGCAGCTCGTCGAGCGATGATCTGTGACCGTTGGGGATGGCGAAGTACACCAACTGCTGCCGTCCGTTCCACACCAGTGAGCGGAACACGCCACGAGCGGTGTATGTGTCCACCCATTTTGCATTGCCACGCAGGTAGTCCAGAAGTTCATCAATGGTGTCATCAAGCGAGAACTGCACCTGCTGGCGCAAGCGGTTCACACGCTCGGCACTGGCAGGTGCCACATTGGTGTTGCTCACTACGCCAAAGCCGTTCTCTGTAAGCACAAGGTCAAGATGCGGAATGGACATCTTGTACGCCGTCAGGCACACCATCCGCTTGCACAGGTTAAGCAGGGGCAAGTCTTGGTCACGAGCATCGTAAAGGTCACTACCGAGCAGACTCTTAACGTCGCCCTCAGCCTCCTCAAAGTACTCCGCTATGCGCTCAAACAAGTCTTCGGTTGGCATCACCGCACTCGGCACATAGTGTTCAAAATCTTCACGCGTCATTGTCATTATTGTTATCTTGGTTCAACGAAATCTCTTTGGCATCAGTCTTCTGGTCGAGAGTGGTGAGCATGATGAGCGGCACATCAGGCACAACTTTGTCTTGCCAGCCGTTGTAGAAGATAACCACCTGGTGAATCTTCATCATGATGTCATGCCACGATTTCTCGAGCGACTGCTTCAAGGTGAACAACTCTCGCTTATCGCTGCCGCTGTTGTTGCTTTGGCTCTTGCCTGGTGTAGCACCTACGAGGTTGGGATGGATGTTGTCACCATAGCAAGTCATGTTGGCTGCTTCTTGGATGTCCTCTGACCAGTCGCCACCTTCTTTGCTTGAGTCAATGAGGTTGATACGCACCATGCGGTTTTCTTTGCCGTTGGGGTCAATGTAGTAGCCTGTGATCCACACCTTGCCGCTGTTCTCGATGCCGGCCACAAAGTTCTTGATGTTCTCTTTCTCCTTCTTGATGCGCTCGGCTTGCTTCAGCGGGTCGGTGATGTTTTCCTCGTCACAGATGTTATACCAGTAGTCGCGGTGTACTTCCACCTGATACTTCACCGATGCGTGGTTGCGCAGCTTCGCTTTCTTGCCGGTGCCGATTAGTTTCTTGATGTCGAACCAGTCGCCCCTGAAGATCGCCGTGTAGTACGGCACTGGGTAGTACTGAAGCCCCGGTGTCGGGAAGCGCATCAGCACGGCAAACTTGCGGTTCTTGCTGCGCTCCTTGGTTAAACCGTCCCAACCGGGAGTACGGCCCATCAGCACCTCCAGGTGACCCAACGGGTCTTTCTCATCGAGCAGCTGTATCACCTCGACGTCCTTGGCACCAAGACTGCGCTGACCGCGCCAGTTGGCATAGAACACATGGTTGATGCGGCCACGGCTGTCGGCTTTCTCAAAGCGGCAGTAACACGCCTCTTTGTGGCGAACCTGCACAATCTTCTTGCCGTCGCGGCTCAGGATAATCACTGCCACGGCAAAGAAGAAATATTTCATGTCAGTAGCTTGCTCCAGGAAAAACTCCGGCAGCGAGTTTTGGAACATCCATCGGCTAATTTCCGCGTCGGTGGTCGGTGCGCCAGTATTGGTGTCGTTGTAGCGCAAGCCGTTACCGTAGCAGGTGAGGACATTGAACAGTTTGTTCTGTGACATGATTTCGTCCTCACCAATCAGCCGGATCATCTCAAACGGCAGCTGGTCATCCATGCCAAACGGCACGTACTGGTACTTGCCGCCGTAGCCTGGCACGTTACTCACTGAGGGCAGCCCGTCCTCATCAAAGATGTCGGCACTGCTGTTCACCTCGCTCATCAGCGCGGCCACCTTGCTCTTCCCGACCTCGAATATCTCGCCTTTGGGCAAAGTAAAATCATCTTTTCTCATCGGTATATCGTCATGTTGTTAATCTCAAATAGTGTCACGTCGCGGAACTCACGCACCAGTTGGCTCTCCGGCAAGCGGATGCGGTGCGTGCCTCGGCGCCAGTGGCCACCGATGCAGGTCACGCCCTTGTATTCAAGGATGTCGCCTGTGCTCAGTTTCCACACTCGCAGGTCACAAGGATAGCCAGCTTCAAGCAGCACAATGGCATCCTTGATATGTATCACGCCTTTAGTTGTAGGTTTCATCAAATGTCTCGTCAAACAGTTTAGGCGGGCGAACGGTCTTGAGCATCACGCTCCACATTGCCGAGCGTCGCCATGTGAATGTAAAGTCGGCAATCTCGTTGTCGGCACTGGTATGCTTCACCTCCACATCGGTGACAACAACAGCATCGGTGGCGATGCCACGCTCAAGCAGGAAGTAGTCGCTGCTTCGGGCAAGGTCACGGCCAAGGGCAACACCACTGGGGCGCAGTGGACCAGTCCACGACTTGAACGATGCAGTCTCCTCGAGGTTGTAGAGTTTCAATGCGCCATTTACCATTGATGTTTCACGGGTGTATTCGGGAGAGTCCTCGGTCATGCCAGCGAAGTATATAGGCTCCCATGCGCCAAAGGTGTTGCGGAAGAGCATAGCATATTCAGCCGTCGGTAGCGAGGTCACGCGGAAGCGCATTGTGCGCTCACCGGCAACGATGCTGTATGCCACGAGCGTGCCAATGCTCGTGGCAACAAACTGAGCTGCGCTCACATCAATCTCAAATGGTGTGTTGGCGGTCATGCCGGTAGTTGTGATAGTTTTGGTATCGGTCACCACAGCATTGCCATCCCAGTAGTTGCACACCGCTTGCACGGTAGGCAGTGATTGCTCAATGGGGAGCAGTGTCAGGAGTTCCTTGCGCTCCAGCGAGGTGTCGCGCTCGGTCATCACCGCACTGAGGAAGAAGCTCGGTAGGAAAGTAGCGGCACTCTCGCTCACGGTCACGCCACTCTGCACCACATGCACAGTCTTGCTTGTGCTGCCGGCGGTGAAGGTGAACACGGCAGTCACGCCGTCGATTAACGGGCGCAACAAGCGCCTCAGGTGATAGATGTGCACCGTGCCGGTCACCGGAGTGTAGGTGCCATTGAGAATAGTGCCACCGCTGTCGGCGATGGTGAATGACACATCGATAGCCGACGTGACCTCTATCACGTCAAGCTCAGTCACGAAGTGCCAGCTGCCTATGTCTGCGAAATTAATCATAGCGCAAAGTTATGGGGGTGCTCGTTATGATAAAAAGACGGATTAATACCCGTCCTCGTAGTAGTGAATGCTGTCTTCGAGGGTCTTTAATTGAGCCTCACGTTGTTGCTCGATCAGCGCACGTTTCACGCTGCGCAGCGAGTCGACGTTGTGCAGTTCAGTCTCATACCGTTGTTGAGCATGGTCTATAGCCATACACATCAACAACACTCCAGCGACTGAAATCATTAGACACACGAACCCGATTAGACAAATATTTCTCTCTTTCATGCTAGTTGTTATTTTTGATATAGTTACCTATAGCCGACTTATCACGAAGCTCGGCGATGAATCGTTTCACACTTGGGCAGTGAATAGGTCGCTGCCGTCGGCTGTCACGCTTGCCGCATGCCGTGCAATGGCGGCACAGCACGCGAGCGAGCACGCTGGGTGCAACCGCTAACCATGTCTCATCTCTTTTCCGTGGCATCATTTGATTTTTTTTAAAAAAGGGGGCGGCAATGGTTGAATAAGGTCTATTGTCACATAAAACTTTGTCGAGCCATATGCCGCTCCCTAAATTATTGTTATCTTTGTATTGTCACATAAAACTTTGTCGTTATGGGTACTGTTGAAAACATCTCTCACAACATGACCATTGAACCCAATGGGTTTGGTCAGTACAAACATAATGTTGTGAATTATCTGCTTGCCTCGGTCCAGTCTCTCATGGGAAACTATGCAAAAGATGAGAAGCAATGTATCATCATGCACATGGATGACGGCCCTATGTGCTGCAGTATTGGCAATTTTCACATCATCTTTTTGCATGCTCATGATAATTACTGGTGCCAGTGGGTGTATCAGTTTGCTCATGAGTATTGTCACCACATCATTGATGGAAAAATGACTGGCGAATTGGGTGGGCTCATGTGGTTTGAGGAAACATTGTGCGAACTCTGTTCTATGTATTGCCTTCATCATTTTGTCCATTGGTGTGAAGTCAATCCGCCACTAATCCAATATGCCCCCTCGGTCCGCGAATATCTGGCTCAACTGACAAGCGGAAAACTATGCGCTGACCATCTTCGGGATTATATATCGCAAAACCTTGACCTGTTATCCTCACCAGACTATCAGCGAGGAATATACAAACGCATTGCAGCAACCATCCTGCCATCTTTTGTCGCATGTCCAGATTTGTGGCGTATAATCCCGCTGATAGGAGATAGCCGTCAATGGCTGAAGTTAGACGAGCTCTTTCAGCACTTCGAGGCGGAACTTTCACCCACTCTCCCGGCTCTAAGTCTGTTGCGGCAGATGGTCGTAGGTTAGACAGTTTAACCATCGTTTTTGAGCCTCCTGGCATCGCTGTACATTTTATAGTCATCACTGAGACACTTGCGCCAACGTCGCTCATGCGACAGCACAGCAACAAACACGGATGTGGCGATAACGACCGCAACAAGGACGAGAAGCAGCACCAGCCCAATCAATATCTTCAATATTATGCTCATAATAAAGGGATTTTAGGACTACAAAGATATAATATATTAACGAAACCAAAAATGATTTGTTGGTTAAAATTGACCATAAAGGGTGCCAAGTGTCACCACGAGGCACCCAGTGAATGGTCAGATTTGATTATTGATCGTCATCTTCGTCTCCGATGGGTTGCATGAGCCACTCGGGGTAGGTCTGATTGCTACCGCCCAGGGAGTAGCCGTTGAGCACCATCAGGCGCGAGATGTCGTTAAGGCTCACGTCCACGATGTCGCACAGAGCTGCACGGATGGTTGCAGATGACTTGTTGAATGCGCCGTTGTCATCATCGCCCGGCATAAAGTTGCGCAGCCACATCGCCACAGGGATAATGTTGTCGCCAAAGCCCACAGCTTCGGGTTCGTGGATAAAGCCTTCCAGATTTTCGAGATATTCTTTGCTGCTCATAGTTCACCTCCTTTCGCTATTTCGAGGGTCATCCACACCGATAGATGAATGCCCCACGCCACCACGGCAGCCACCATCACGGCGGCATACTCGCCAGTGGCGAGCCAAAGCAGGGCGCAGGCCATCGCCACAATGCCCAGGGCAATGTTGAAGCCCATCGAGGTCACACACTCAAGCGCTTTTCTGGCAAGCGCATTTGCCAGCCCCACATCAGGGGCAACTCGTGTCGTCGGGGTCAATGAAATAGTGTTCATTGTAACGTTTGTTTGACATTTATAGGCAGAAAAACGGCTGCCATTATCCCGTCGTCAAACAAACGTGAAAGTACCCCCGAGGAGCAAAAAATCACTGGATAAGGCAGCCGTATATTTTCCGAGGCTGTTATTGGGCATAAAAAAAGCCCACCACGATGTAATTTGTGAGCAGTAACCGATGCTCAACGGGTGGAACTATGTCCACGTTTGTTTGACAATGGCGAAATTACATCAAAATTTCCACACCACCAAACATTTCCGAGCAATTATACTTAAAAATCCTCAAATTTTTTGATTACGTTGGTATCATAGTCAAACATTGTACCATTAGTATAAGCTGCATATTCGTCTCCACGTTGCGTTTTTGGGTCAACACAGAACATAATATTAGTATATTTATCTTTTAAGTCCATAACAACGGCTTTCATCTCCGCATGGGTAAGTTTGCGTTCCATTGATAGCCGGATTGCAGTTGGTTGTTGCTCTGCAATATCAAGCACAATACCACCAGCAGTGATAGAAGCAGGCGCAACGGCAGCAGCAGCTTCTTCTGCTTCCATCGAGCCAAAGAAAATTTTCTGCTTACCTGTTAATACATTCTCAATAGTGAGTGTGCCGTATGTCCAGTTGTTTTTGTCAGACCAATCTCCACCTTTATACTGGATGAAGATTTTGTAAACATAATCTTGGCCATCAACAGAAAATTTCTGATAGACTTTGAACCTATCAGCCACATCGGTTTCTTCTCCTCGGACGTCCATGTCATCAAAATCGCAGTTAGTATTAAACTCCGATTTTATAATGTCTTGAGCAATGATGGCAGCACGATTAAGATTTGCACCTGTTTCAGAGTTAGTAGAACCCACGCAACCATCCAGCATTGTAATGCAGAAAAGCATTGCAATAAGATACGAAAATTTAATTTGAGCTTTCATCGTGATTTTTTTAGAATTTAACATCGACGCAAAGATACAAAAATATGGTGCGGCAAAGTTTTGGACTGGCCAAACATTTTGAGAATTATTTCAAAATTTGCTTCAATTCTTCCTCGTAGATGATGCGGATGTCGTGCCCTTTAGAACGCCAATCTTCAATCTTCTTAATCTTGCTCGGTCCGGCACCAATCCCCATCACAACGACAGTAGTCTTGCCTGAGATGGCAGTGTTGATGTCGGCACCTAATGACTGGAGACGCTTGCCGAGTTCGTTCCGGTCGGGAAATGCGGCGAAGGTGCCAGTGATAACCACATTGGCATGGAAGAACACCGTGTCCTTATTCAGCACCTGGTCATCATCAAGAGGGTTGAGAGTGCTGCGCTCAAACTTTTTGGCAGCAGCCGAAGCCATTGCAGCGGCAATGCCACCACGGAATGTTGTAGCCACAATGTTACCTTGGCAAGCGAGGAACATTTTTGCGCACGCCATAGCGTCATTAAGGGCGTTGTGGTGTTCACCCATTGTAATGCCATATTGTTTGCAGCAAGACGACAGCGAAAGGCCAGTCATTTCAAATGTGCAGTAGTTGTTATTTGGGTCAATGCCTGTGAGGGCATAGTGTTCCATACATCGACGCATGATGTTGATGTCCACACCCTTGTTGTGGCAAACGATAGGCATGTCATTGATGAAAGACTTCAACAATGGAAAGAGTTGCTTAAATGTTGGAGCATCGGCAACCATGTCTAAAGTGATGCCATGAACCGCAGTGTTCAATGCATCTCGACTATCGGGAATGGGATTGATCAGCGAATAAAACTGTTGCTGAACATGACCATTAATCACTTTCACCAGTCCGACAGCGCAAGCACTGGTGAGTTCTGCCGTCATTGTCTCAAAATCGACGGCAACAAAATTCTTTATATCCATAGAAATAACCTTTGATCTGCGACAAAGATACAAAAAAAATCCGCAGATATGCGGATTAGATGGGGGCGGTATAATATGGTTATGCGGGTCTTTTGATTTGGTGTTGAACCAAATCTACCAAACGTCTTAAGAATAGCAAGTATTCAGGCTCTTGACAACCTGCTTGCACAAGATTACCATCAATCTGCAATCTAATTTCGGCATGATAATTCCGCCTTGTTGGAATTATCTCAATTAGGATTTCTTTTGAAGATTTCAATGTTATACCTCTAACAATTTTTGCAATCAATTCAACTGTGCAGCAGAACTCATCACCTTCCGTTCTTGAAGAATTTTTAATCCTACCGAGAAACTTTTCATAACCTGCTATGGCTGGACGTATAACCGAAATACCCGTTTCTGGATCGCCACTCTTTTGTATGACCAATTCAAATGCAGAGGGAGACAAAAAACCATCCTCGTCAAAAAATGATGGGGAGTATATAGCTCTTAATAGAGTTTCGTTATCCTCGACCGGAGTGGTTTTCTTGCTCTTAGGCATTTGCTATGGCATTCATCAAATTTGAAACCTGCAATCCATCGAATGGAATGTTGCTTTCTCCCTGAAGTGTATCCTTTTCAATATAATACGAGAATGTGTTTGGGTTAACAACTATACCTGCGAACACATTCTTTCCTTTGAAATTAATGAAGATTTCGCCATTCACTCCTGGAGCAATTTGCCACAACTTGAAATTCCAATACCATTGGTGTTCAGCTATAGCCTTGACATTTTCTATGGATTGTGGGTCAACGGGGACAGCACATCGGCCATCCCAATTTTGACAAAGTGTAGAAATACTGCCTAATTTCGACCATAACTTTGCCATAGCCATTTCAGTTGGATATAATGAAGTGGAGGTTTCTCCTTCATCAACAACAAAAGCCTCAATACTTTTTGGGTCAATCACAAGTTCTATAGAACTTTCTGATGCCGCTTCATCAAATGAATTGGAAGTCATATCCCATGAGTTGGGCTTATATACTCCAAAAGTGGTGAATGTGAAGAGTTCCAGCAACATAACAATATCAATATTGAGGTTTTAATTTTTGAAGAAATTCATCTTTCAATAATGAGCAAAATACGGTTTTCTCGCATGTATGAACCGACTCAATATCAGAAAACAGTTCTTTCAATCCAGGCGAGCCATCTGTATAAGATTTAAAAGTATCAATATCTATTACCGCACCTGCTTTTTCTTGCCATACTGCATTCGGCGTATATTGTATAGTGCTGGGAATATCGTCAACAACAACTTCAGCCTGAATGTTCAGTCTACTTGGTTCGTATTTCTCCGAAAGGCTAAAATTGATATTTATTTTGTTTGAAATATCGCCCTCAAAGAAGTTTATATATCGTAACCCCAATCGAGAAACCTTGTCAAAACACTCAAAGCACAAGTTTACTATTTCATAGAACATTGTTGAAAAACGATCCCAACCTATGTAAGGAACCTTAGAACTCAAAGCTATCATTTGAGCACCAATTTGCAACGAACATTCATCGCCTTCAATTCGATAGAGTGGCTTGTATTTCAAAGCAGGATCCTGACGAATGATGTCTGGAGGCATTTGAGAAAAAGGTAATGAGAGAACTTTTTTACCGTCAAATTTTTCTCTTACTTTACCATATATGAGAGCAAATACCACATTAGGGTTCATTTTTGTTTCAAAACGAACCTCAATAATCGCATCAACGATAGGGTCATTCTCTAATTTTTTCGGTAATTGTTCCATGTTCGTATTTGTTTGTTTTACAACAATTAGTGCGATTGTTTCGCAATTTTAATGCAGTTTTCGCCATACAAAGATAAGCACTATCAATCAATCAATCACAAAATTTTAATAATATTTTGCACTTTTGTGTTGTTGAACATATTAATGTGGCAGATGAGTCTCAGTCTGACAGTACATCATAAAATAGTATGCCTTGTTTATACAGATAATCAGAATTAGTCGCCCATACTTCCACATCGGATTCCATGAATGGGACTATGGTCTTTTGTGGACTTCTTGTAACCATAAGTGAGCGAACAAACTTTTCTCGCAGTTCCTTATCAGTAGGCACAATAATAATCAAATCTATCAACAAGCCTTTTTCGGTCGTAGTGCCAATGAGGCTCTTCTTTCGCTCAACAAGTTGCAATGCTTCTGTAAATGTCATAGTTATAGTAATATTGGATTGTTTATAAAGATTATTATTTCAGAAGCCGTCTCGGATAGACGGTTTCTTGGGTGGCACATAGTCGGGAGACATCTGCTCGAGGACCTTATGGTAGGCTTCAGCAAGGTCTTTGCCGAACTCGTTGCGCTTGTATACCTTATCTCTATAGAAGTCGTTGTGTCCATAGCGCAGTTTAGCGATGCCGTGTTCAGCGATGTAGTTTAAGGCGGTGGTGGTGATGTGGAAGTATGTCACCGTCTCATAGTGATAGAACTCCATCAGCTCACCCGTGACTGAGCTGTGCCCGATGCTGTCGGTAACATGGTCAAACTTCTCGTCGTAAGGCACCAGTTCCAACACCTTGCCGTCGCCCGTTTTGAGCAGCAACGTGTCGTAATGCTCCACCGCGCCCTGCATCTCGAGTGACCACACCGTGTCAGTCGCCGTGGTATCACAAATCAGTTTAACGGCAGTCTGGTGTCTCTTATCCCACTCTATCTCGCCCACATAGGCGAGACCGGCATATTTGCCCCACGACGGCAGGGCGAAACACGCAACCAATAATATATTAACGATTAGTCTGTACATAGAAATAACGATTTAGATGGTGCAAAGATAACTCTAATTTTTAGAGTGTGCAAATTCTGTGCCAAAAAATTAGGCTGCTTAGCTTCACAGCCAGGCAGCCCAAGTATGGTTATTTCTATGTAGAATAGTACGTTGCAAAGGTAAAGAATATTTTTGAGTTATCAACAGGATATTTTAGATTTCAACAATTTATTAACATTGAGCAAAAAAAAGCCTCTCGGTGTGAGAGACTAGTGGGTTAGGCGTTGTTGTGATGGAAAGCGGTGGCGGCGAGAAATATGCCGCCCACCACCTTTGCGCCCATCTCCTCGAGATACTCAACCATGGTGCTGAAGCTCTTGCCCTTGGTAATCACATCGTCGAAGATAATTACCTTGCGTCCGTTGAAGAAACGGCGGTCGAACTTCAAGACCTGCACCTTAGAGATAGACTTGCACACCTTGTGCTCGTGAATTGCGATTCGGGAGCCTTCGACCTTGATCTGCTTGTAAGCGTTAGCCATCTGCGTTGCCTTGCACACCTCTTGAGCGAATTGCTCGTAGCGCATCTGTGTTCTCTCCTCGCTGCTTGCAGGTATGCAGACGAAGGTACAGTTTTCGAGGTCAGGCATAGACTCGTCGAGTGTTGTGCTAACCCACCGGGCGACCTCTGATGAGATGGCGGTGTCGCCGTCTTTGAATTTCCACACTTTTTTGCGGATGCCCCAAGCCTTGCCATCAGCCTTAACGGTGGTAGGGATGTAGGTGTAGCGAGCAGCCATGAAGATGTTGTTACTGTTCTCGAAATCGGAAGTGTTTGAAATGTGTACCATAACATAGAAATTTTAAGAGTGAATAATTTTTTATTTACACTGCTTCGTGACGAGCAAAGAGTGAGATTGCCAGCAAGGTTTTCCAAGGCTAAATACTACCCGCAGGGCTGGAGATTTCGACTGAAACAGCGCCTGACCTTGCATATCGAGCCAAGCCGTAACTTTGCGGTGTAAAAGAAAAAATTACTCTCAAAATTTGTTATGGCACACTCACACACGACGCTGAACAATGCCACATCTGGCCGCTCTTAACACCAGTCCCACCAGGCGGCAAGGAGCAGGGCACGCAGTGCGGAAATTCAGGCGACAACCGGCAAGCCCAGCGGGTGCCGTCACCGACGAATGCCCGACCCGAAACCCTTTGGATGACTGCAAGTGGAGAGAACCGCGCCGAGTAATTGCCAAGAGGTGGCGACGCTGATGGGAGCCCACAAGCCAAGGTCGAAGGGGTGAGCGCGAGAGGGGAGCAAGTCCTAAGATGCAAGTCCGTTCAACCGCCATTTGATGGTTGCAAGATGATTATGACGATGTGACAAGGGTAAGAGGCACGATGGTTGAAACGAGGAGATGGGCTGGTGGTATGCGGCACTCACCGCCACCGCAGCCGAACAATGCCCCACCAGCCACCGAGAGGCTTTGGCGAAACAAAGGTGGCGATACCATCACTGGCACCGCCACCTTCAAGTTACTATATAATTATGAAATTAAAATATCGGATTGCTTAACTATCGCTTTGGATTGTTCTTCATACGCTGGTAGTGCTGCCATGAGCGGTCGAAGCCACGCTCACCGTCCATCACCATGAACGACTCGATGCCGTCGGCAAGGCGAGCGTTGAGTTCGTTGATGGCATCGGTCTGCCGCTCCATGGAGGCTGCCACCATCACCATCGAGGTGTCGTGCTGTTCGGCGGTGCGTTGCTGGCTGGCAGTCATGTCGCCGAGTATGGCACCCTGTCCGATGGCACGACTCACATCTTCTCGAGTGAGCGAACCCACTGTGTTGTTGCGCTGCGCTTGGTCTATCAGACGAAGCACAGGAAGCAACTGAGGATTCGACACAGCGTTATGGTTCGCCACGAACTCATTGGCGTGCACCACACCGGCTTCACGGCGGTTGTTTGAATCACGGCTCGTGAAGCCACCTTCGTAGTAGCCCATCTGCTGCGCTTGGTGCGACTTCTTGATGGTGGCGATTTGCAAGGCACCAGCCGCGAGAGCCATACTGGCAGCAATCGGGGCAAGAAGGTAACCAATCATCGGCACTTGCGCTGCGCTGGCATAAGCATTAATCGCAGCCATTGCTGTCGATGCCACGGCTTGCGCCATCTCGATGACCATAGCACGTTTATCATACTTGGTCTTAATCTTAGCAATCTCCTTCTCTTTCTGTTCTTCAAGTTGTTTTCTCTTCTTGTCATTGTTGCCAGCAGCGTCAATCTGCGCTTTGTAATTCTTTTCAACTTTAGCAAGTTCGAGGTCACGCTGAGCATTGGCATAGGCCGTGTAAGACTTCACGCCCTCGTTCATTATAGCGAATGCCGCCGAAGCCATATCTGCGATGCTTTTGAGTTTCTCAGGCAAGGTGCTGCCGAGATTCTCGAAGCCAGCCTTCCAAGTCTCGACGAGCGTGGTGACCATGGTTGACCACTCCGAGCCTTGACCTTTGATGAGTTCCACGACCTTGTTGTGGTAGTTCTGCGTGATCTGGAACTTGCGCGACTCATAGTCCTCTTGTGAGATAAGCCCTTGCTTGCGTGCATCCTCGAGGGCTTTCATCTGCTGCTCGTAGGTATCTTTGGCATCGTCGAAATCTTGATCCTTGGCTTTTGTGCCGGTCTTAGAGTTCACCTCGTCACGATACTTTTTCTCGATTGCAGCACGAGCTTCCTGGTATTCCTCCTCATTGAGCAGTTTTTGGTCGTAGAGTTGCTTTGCAACGCGCAGTTCCGCATCCATCCGAGTCTTTGCGCCTTGCTGCGAATAGATGTATAGCCAAGCAGACATGTTTTGCTCCATCTGCTTGCGTTGACGCAATTCTTCCTCTTTGGCAGCTTTGTCAAGGGCCTTTTCTGCGTCGAGCCATTCTTTAGAACCCTCTTTATGGATTTTCATAACCTCTTGCAGATAGTCGAGTTCAAGTTTAGCGCTACGGTCGTTGAGCCATTGTTGGTTGTGAAAAGCCTCTTTGTTATCGGGGTTGTAAAACTCCATTTCGGCATCAAGCTTTGCTTGGTCACGGCGTTGTTGGGCAGCGGTGATTTGGATTTGAGTCATCTGCTGCTCATGCTTTGTCTTAGCCTCCTCGAGTTTTTTAGCATCTTTGGCATAGTCATCACTTTCAGCCTTGCCAAAAGCCTCATAGGTATCGAGTCGAGAGTTCCAAAACTCCTCCTCGATATTAGCCATGCGGTCGAGATATTCATAGTAGCCAAGCTCACCGGCTTTGTAGAGTCGCAACGCTTCTGTTTCAGCACTGGCACGGTCTTCGACAGTATCTTTAAGAGCTTGCTCGTATTCCTGTTTAGCCACACGATCCGCAAGGCGTTTAGCTTTAGCAGCGTCTTGCTCTTTTTTGCGTTGTGCAGCACGAGCTTCACGTTCTTTCTTCTTGCGCTCGGCCTCAGCCTTACGCTCATCCTTTTCATTAGGAGGAGTAAAGTCAGAGTTGCCACGACCACGGCCACCGCCGCCACCGCCTGGAGGTGTGATATCGCTTGTTGGTGTTTTAGGCTTGCCAGTGTCTTGCGCATACCAGTCTTTGCCATACTCATCCTTGAGGGCTTGCATGGCATCGTCGGTATATTTGAGTTTTCTGTTGACATCATCAAGCTTGGATTCAAGACGGCTAAGAGCCACTTTATTCCCGACAATACGCCCAAAAGTAATACCCGCTTGGTCTTCAGGATTAACACCTGGAGTATATGGGTTTTCCCTCATATCTTTGTAATCTTCCTCTTGGCGTTTCTTCTCTTCCTCGATTTCCTTCTCGAGTTTTTTCTTCTCCATCACCAAGCCTGCACGCTCTTTGCCATACTCCTTGAATTTCTCCTTAGCACCCTCAACTTCGTAGAGATGAATGAGGCTGTCAATATAGGCATCAAGAGCTTGTTTAGAATAGCTGAACGCACGAGTGGTGGCATCAATTTTACCATTGAAGCCAGGGATGGTTTTATTCAGTTTGTCAACGGCAGCCTTTTGGTCTTTATAGGATTGAGTTGTGTCGTTGGCTTTGGCAATGAGGATTTCGAGTTCAGTCTGCTCATCCACAATTTTCTTGCGAGCTTGGTCACGCACATCATTCAGTGCCTCCTCAGCCGCTTTAGCCTCGGTGAGGCCTCTGTTGTGGTCAATTAGCAGACCGATAACCAATCCAAGAGCAGCGGCGAGAGCGCCATAAGGATTGGTAGCAATCACGGTCCATAGTCGTTTGAATGCAGGGATAATATAGTTCACCCAATAATATTGGACTTGAAAAGCTATATTAGATGCATTAACGACGACGGTGTAGGCCACAATAGCTGCTGTAGTGGATATAATAGTGGCTGCATACTCACTGATGAAAGAAATGGTAGATGACAGCACATGCATCATGGCACTGGTGCCAGTGATGGCGTACTTCATAGCCGGTGCAAGTTTTTGACCGAGTTCAACCGCCATTTCGTGGAAGCCCTTTTTAGCTTTGTCAAGGTTGGCTTGAACTGTGTTGTTTTGTACGTTGTACTCTTTCGTGACCGAAGTTCCCTGTTTGAAAGCGACATTGGCGGCTTGCTGCTGTTTCTTCACCATTTCCACATTGCCAGCGAGAGCGGCAATAACCTGCGATGCGCGAGCACCATCGGTACCCATGGCATCAAACACGGGAGCCAACGCGCTGATGTCGCCAAGCTCATTCAGTCGCTGAAGGAGCATCAACAGGGCCTCGTTGGTATCCTCTTTCAGCACCTTGTTGAATGCTTGCAGGTCCATGCCGGTAGCCTTGGCAATCTTGGTTGGATCCTGGAACAGCTTCATGATGAGTTGCGAGAGGGCAGTGGCACTCATTTTCACCGCTTGGCCTTGTGAGTCAAGCACGGCAGCAAAGCCCATGATCTGCGGAATGGTCATGTTTGCCTGCTTACCAACACCGGCAAGGCGTTGTGCGAAGTTGGCCAAATAGGGAGCCGAAGCAGTGCAGTTTTGCGACAGCTCGTTGATAACCGAGCCCACGGCGAGCAGCGACTGCTCCACACCGAGCCGGTCTTTATCGCCGAATATGTCGGTCAGCTTGGAAAGTGTCAGCGTAGCACCCTCACCCAGGTCATCGAGAGCCACATTGATTTGGTTCGCAGCCTTAACGAAGCCAAGCACATCATCCTGCGATTGCAGACCCAATCGCCCGGCTTCCTGAGCCAATTTGTTCAAGTCCTCTCGGCTGGTGCGAGTGTCCATCTTCTTGAACGACTCGTTTAGTTTTTCGACATCATCTTCTGTCATGCCGGTGAACTTGCGAACATTTGCCATCTCGGCCTCCATGTCGGCATAGGCCTGCACCGCTTGGCGTGCAGTGAACACCAAGCCGGTGAAAGCAGCGGCAGCACTGGCGATGCTCATGCCCCACTCATTAACCTTTCTGTTAAGTCGTGATAGCAGACCCTCATATTCCCGAAGCTCGGCATCGACATTCTTGATTTCGGCTTTCACACGCTTGATGGCTTCGACATGAGCCTTCCACGCCGATGAACCACGTTCCATGTGGTCCAAGTCGGCTTTCAGTTGCTTGAGGGTGTGCCGCAGTTCCTTTGGCGATGCCTCGTTGAGCTTCGCCAAAGCAGCCTTGCACCGCTCCGAAGCGGTGCGAGCGTTGTCAAGTTGGCGAGAGACCTTGTTAATCTCCTTTTGGATTTTCACAAGACCTTTCTGGTCTCCAGCCGCCTCGAACTGACGTTTTTTTTCGTTCAGTTTGTCGAGTTTCGTTTCCAGTTCGGCAATCTTGCGCCCCACAGGTTGGGTGTTCAGCTCAATGCCGACTGTTGCTTTTGTAGAGATATCAGGCATAATCGTTGTCTTTTGTGTAAAGTTAAACCAATGCGGAAGTCTATAAAAAGACTACCACCGCTCTCATTTTCGAGTCACGAAAATGGTTTATCTCGTGGGTCGTAGAAGTTTCTGGGATAGGGTATTACCCTATTTTAGATGCGACCCACGAGGGGTGAAAGCGAACCTTTTCGCTACTCAAGCGAGCAAAACCCTTAACAAATAGGGTGTTGCGAGCGCAATTTGACCGCAAACTTGCGGTCAGAACGAAAGTTCTGCCCCCACTGCCCTACGCCACCGAGCCGCTTACCGCCTTAAGTTCGGCGGAATATGCCAGCGGTCGCTCGCCGTGCGCCCATGGGCGTTTTCGGTGTGTCGTGGTGAGTCAATTACCATCCCAATCAGAATGAAGAAGTCACCTGCGCCGAGTGCGAGGACTGCGGCATCTTCTCGCACCCGATACATAGCGTGTCAAAGGCATCGCTTCCATCGGTGCGAGCCTCCAGTTTGTCTTCCTCGGTCTCGGCAAGCTTCTCGCCACGCTTATCCTTGTTGCCATTGTACACGCCAGCGGTCTGTACGCTCACAAGCAAGTCCTCATTGTTCTCACGGTTGAACATCGGGCGCAAGCGAGCATGGCCAGCCATCATGCGGTTGATGAGCAGCTGCTTCTCGATGTGGTGTATAGGTCTACCTATATACACATCACGCACCCGCCAGCCGCGAGTTTTGAACTCGTTGATGATGACCCAACGGAAATCCTCACGGTTCACCGCATAGTTCGAGCCGAGAGCCGTGCTGTCATAATAGAACACGACCTCACGACGCTTGTGGAGTCGATAGTACTTGCAGAAGTCATCAATCAGTTCGGGCAGTTTGCGCTCGAACTTCACAAAGAAAGATTTGAGGATAAGCAGTTGCGCCTTGCGAGGTTGCCCCACCACAAGCCAGTTGATATTGGCGTTGTAGTCAAAAGCGATACACAACGGCTGGTTGAAGTCCACATCAGCATCGGCAAGAGAAGAAGGCTCCTTAATCTTATCGAACTGATATTCCAGGTTATCGAGGTACGAGAAGTTGGTGGCACTGTACTTGTTGCTCTCTGTCATCGAGGAATAGAAGCCATCACGAGCAATGCCGATGCGTTTGCAGAGCACCGAGGTCTGGAATGTCAATGGCGGCAGGTCACGCTTCAGCTGATTGATGAACGCCTCACCCAGCACCTGCATATTGTAGATGGTGGATGCCTCACGGTAGTAGGTGGCCACCGAGCGCATACGGCACAGGTCACGGTTGAGCGTGCGCAGCTGTGACCGCAGCCAAGCAGGAATAGTCTTGCCTTGAGCAATCATGGCTTTAATCTTCTGCTCCACACGCCACACCTCATAGACCGTGGCTTGAATAAGCTGGATTAGTTCAGGGTCGCACTTGTGTTCATACTCCAGGAACCACGAGCCCTTCTTGGTCACAGGCATATCACTGGTAATCAGCATGCCGTGGTGGAAGTAGTGCTTGCCGAAGTATTGACGGTTGCCTCGGTTGGCTGGCAACGTCTCGTCTTTCAGCTGCTCGAAGTCGATGAACTTAGCTTCGTCGATGTCGAGCGCGTCGTAAGACTGAGAGTTCGATGTGCCGCTTCGGTCCTGGGATATGATGAAGCCAATGCTGCCGTTGTAGAACGACAGCACATTCTCATAGTTCTCAGGACGGAAGATAGGCTCGGGCCAATGCCAAGCTTTAGGAGGCTTGATGCCAATACACCAATGCACGTTGCGCAGGTAGCCCAATTTCTCCCAATGCACCAACATCGATGGCAGCGTGTTGGTGAGGGCACGCTTGCAGTTGGGAGAAACGATGCCAGTGATTGATCCTGGCATGCGCTGCATGTTGCGCAAGTTCCACATGGCATGCACCACGCCCTTGCCCAAGGCACGTCCAGCGCAGAGGATGGTATCCTTTGCGCCAGTATAGATAACCTCGTTCTGAATGTCGTTCAAATAGAATGGTTGTGGTTCAATCGGCTGCTTCATCCTGTTTCGGCTTTGGTTTGAATATATCATCCTCATTGAACTCAACAGCCTCAAACTCCACTTCTTCGATTTCCTCGTTCCAGTACGAGGCAATCTTCTTCTGAATCTTCTCGCGGATGTTAGGCACCGGTTTGAAGCCAGCCACCGACGGGTCATCAGTCGGCTTGAACGGCTGAATGATAATTTTATCGAAGCCACGATCAACGAGGTCTTCTTTGTCGAGCTGGGTGTATTTGGCATACTTATCGGCAGCAGCCACCATGCTCTTAGCATCGCGGTTGATGCGTGCCATCTCGTAGGCAGCGCTCACCATCTCGATGAATCGATATCTGTGATATTCCTTGGTGGACTTCTGCAAGTCACCCAACAGAGCCTTCACCAACCGCAGGTCGGCGTAGGCTTGCGTGGGTTGCAGCTCATACACCTGTTGGATGTGTGCCACCAAGTCACGGTCTTTGGTGAGCGGAAACTTCAGCCAATAGTTGTAGATGTCACGCAGCCGAATCAGATGGCGTTGCGTGACTGCTGGCAGTCCAGCTGCTTCCATTTTGCTGACATCAGCAAAAAGATAGTCTTTGGCTGTATCGAGAATTGCAGGTATCATAGATCTTCGTCAGCTTGCATATCGCGCAGGTATGCACTCGTGAGCTGTACCGCCAGGGGCGAGCCAACCTCAGCCAGTTCAATCTCTTGCTTGCGTAGTTTGTGGGCAGTCTCGGCTTTAGCCCGGAAGTACACCTTTCGCACTGGTGAAGATTTATCGTTGATGGCGAGGCGCAGCATGTCCTCATTGAGGTCAAGCAGCGCAGCTATTTCGCTGATGGGCGTTAGAGCAGCAGCCAGTTCAGCGATGCGGTCGAGCACATCTTGGTTAAAGCCTGTCGAGAGGTAGTGCAGAAGCTTTGAGTTGTAGGAATCCATTAGCGATATATTGATAAATCTCTAAATCGGTAGTTATGATGCCGCATTCGGTGCGGTTGCCCTGTGTCTGATTCTGCGAGGTCACAATGGTCACATTATTATGAACATTGTGAAGCATCACCACCTTGCTGTGGTTCTCGCAGAGATAGACATTATCGCAAACTGACTTGATAAAGCCAGCGATAAGAGTAGTCTTACGGCTTGCTTTCAGGTCAACATAGAGTGAGCACGAAGTCACCAAGCCGTTATTCTTCAAGCGGTGCAATCGGCGCAAGAAACCATCGCTCGTAGAGAAGGTGGAGATGGTGAGTGCCGCCGGTCCGATTTGTTGTAACACCTGGGCAATCACATCTGCGAGCTGTAAACGGTTGTCAAAATAAGCCTGGCAGGGCGTTGTTGACAATGGTTTCAGGTGATTGACCTCACGCTTCGGCATTGTCATCAATGACTATGCCAAGCTTCTTCAAATCGGCAGTAACGGCAGCACCCACCACACCACCATTCTCTCGTATCGTATCGATACAAGAGATGATTTTTTGTCGTGCGGTGGTGGCCCGCTCGTCGCTAATGTTTGCCTTGGCAAGAATTTTCTTATACTTGGTGAGCGTTTTCCGTGCCGCGTTAATCTTGCGCTGCGCTTCATCGCTATTGGTGTTGTCTGTGGCGGCAGCCACAGGCTCACCCGAAGCGGCGAAGTTATCATACTGCTCAAGATTGGCGCGGTACCGACGGTCGGCATCATCCAGTATCTTCAGATACTCATACCTGTCGCACGGTTGTGCATTTTCCATAGTCTTCAGCTGTTCAAAGACATTCTTGATGGTTTTGTACAGTTGAAGGTTGTTGTACCATAACGCTTGCACTGCTGGCGGCAGGGAGTCGTGGTCGGCACGTCGCCCTGTAGCCACTTTAGCCTCGGGCAGTTCATCATCGGTAGAGATGACTGCCGGAGGTGTGGCAAGCGTTCTCTTAGCTGCAGGAATGACTTGTGCCTCCAGCTTGATGACGTCCGCACGGGTAAGTCCATCGAGACGGATGCGCAAGTGTTTCCGCAGCTCGTACTCCAGTTTGTCGGCGAACTTATCTGGCCGACGCAGGATGTTGGCATAGAGAAAGCGGTTGTTGTTCAGCCGCAGCAGCATCATTGCGCCAGCAGGTATGTCGCGGTTCTCTCGTGGCGTGTTCAGCCATTCGGTAAGTTGTTCAGTTATTTTGTTGTCCATAATGTGAGATAATTAAAAAGGCCGGGCAGTCCAGGCCACTGTTAGCGACTGGTGCCCGACCTGGGGAAGGGGTCCATCCTAGGCTACGTATGCTGAACGCAATAAGTTATCCACCTGCGATAGGCGAGCCATTAGCGCCGCTGATATTGCCGTCTTCGGTCTCAATCTTGCCGGTGTAGAAGGGCGATGGCATGATGTCGGTCACAGCCACGTTGATGGTTGTTCCGCTGGCATCCGTCTCTGCACTACCGCTCTCCTGTGAAGGAGTGGTATTGGTCTCGAACATCGGGTTGCCAAGCACGCGGTACTGACCATCACGTTGTGGCCACAGATACACCATGTCATCGGCATTTGCCTGACGGCAGAATGCGGCAGCCTCAGCATTGTTGCCAGGATAGCGGAAAGCACCGGTGTTGTTGAAAGTCTTGCTGGGAGCTTCACCTTGGCTTTCGCTGTTCACATTCGAAGCAGATGCAACGATGTCGATCTTCTTCCACTTGGCATCAGCAGCAAGTACGAAGTCCTCGCTGATGGTTGCCAGTGCTCCCATAGTTCCACCGCTGGGTACTGTGTTGGGTGGCGTGGGGAAAGTCACGATATCGCTTTTCGGAATGTAGAAGATGTGAGGTCTCAGACCGGGAAGCACAGTAGCACCCTTACAGTGAGCAAGGGACTCATAAAGCGCGGTCGATGCGCAAGTATTAGTGTTTGCCATAATTCAGTCTCCTTTCTTAACCATTATATAGTTTGCCCACGAGTAGGCGTTCCTTGTTGATACTCTCAAACTGCACGCCGAAGAACATGGTGGCGATGTACTGGAGTACGAAAGCCTCATGCTTCTCGATGGTGATGTCCTCCTCTTCGCCCTCCTGGTTCACGCCCACGAGCATGTTCCCTTGTGTGGTGAGATGGATGTAAGGCGAGTTGGCCTTGTTGTACAGAGGCACGAAACTAACATTCTCAAAACCCTCAACCACAGCCTTCTTGTACTCGGTGTTGTAGGGGATAGCACCGACGGTAGCCTGATAGTCTTTGAGGTAAGCACGGTAGATGGCTGGTGAGCAGAACAGCTTCACTTGCTGACCGGCATCCACGAGCAGCTCGCTGGCAGCCTCACAGAATGCCTTGATCAGGTCAACTGCATTGCTTGAGGTGATTGCTTCGCTGAACTCAAAGAGGTTGCCAATAGAAGTGGAGATGGTTGGTGTGGTGGCACCAATCTCACTCGCTGTGATGGTGTCGAAACCATTGAACAGGTCTGCACTTGTAGTGCCGGTGTCGTTACGTTTAGCATCCCAGATGTGCGACTGCAAGTTGCCACCGAGTTTAGCTGTCAGATAAGAGAGCACTCGCAAGGCGATATCCACGTTTTTCAGATTCTCACCTTTGGTGATGGCGCTGTCATAGATGCTCTTGACCACGCTGTTAGGCGAGAACTTCTTCACCACGCTACCCAGGAAGGTGTAGAGCGTGCGTCCCTTGATGTTCATGCCATCGTTGTCGATGCGGGTCTCGCTGTAGGGGCCCAGGTCGATGTTGCCGGTGAGTTCGCCCACAGTCTCGGCATAGCGGATGCCACGGCGCACGGTCATGTGCTGCACGGTCTCCTGCATGGCGTGCACAGGCATTTGAAGCAGTTCTTTGCGGAATTTGTGGCCGCTCAGAGCAAGAGCTTCAGGAGTGATTGTCATTTGTCCCATATTAAATCAGGTCTTTGATAGAGTTAAACATGTCTTTGCTGTTGCGAGGTTGGTTGTCTGTGTCAGCTTCGTCAACCTTACTCGTCTCGTCTGCAGGAGCAGCTTGGAGGTTCTTTACCTGCTGCTCGAGGTCGTCAATAGTGTTGTCGCGCTCAGCGATGGTGTTGGCATCGTCGGAGTGTTGCGACTCAAGCTCATTCAGGCGGTCTTCAATCGCCTGCATCTGTTCGGCAGTGAGAGTCACTGAGCCGTCCTGGCTGGCGAGGGTGTCAACCTTGAGCACGCTCGCCACGGTTTTGAATTCTTTGTCCATATACAATTGATTTGAGCTGGTGTCTTCACACGCAGCGAGTTTATCTTTGGGAGTAATCATGTCCTTGATCGTCTTCAAGGAGTCAAAGATTGCTGGCAGCATACCGCCACGGTCGGGTTGTATTTCCAGCCCGGTCAGTGGCAGCCCTGCAGCATTGAATTTTTTGGCGAGTGCGTTGGTCAGTTCCGGTGCCTCATCATCGTCTTCAAGGATCTCGTCAATGAACCCCCAGTCAAGAGCCTCTTGTGCGGTGAGCCACTTGCTCTCTTTGAGCAGATCGAGAAGCTCTTCTTGCGAGTGGTTTTTGCAGCGCGAGGCGTACATGGCGGCAAGAACGGTGTCAATCTTCGCATTCTCCTCCATGTTCTTCTTCAGCTGGTCGATGAGTGCCTCCAAGTCAGAGGCATTCATCTGATTCCACACAAACACCTCGTTGGAGCATTGATGCACCAGGAACAGCGCATATTTGCCCATAACAATGTGCTTGGCACCCATAGCGATGATCGTGGCAGCACTTGCCACGAAGCCATGCAGGTAGGCGGTCACGTCGCCGTGGTCGATGAATTGTTGGCGGATGTCTAGTCCGTCGTCCAGCGAGCCGCCGAGTGAAGATATCTTCACGTCAACGTGCTGGTCGGCGTACTCCGACAGGCGGTTGCGAATCTGTCTTTTGCTATTGCCCCACCAGCCGCCGATGTAATCGTCAATAATAAGTTGGTAGTCCATTGTAAGATAATTTGTTGCAAAGATAAATGGGTTAACAAAAGTGCAAAAATACTGATCAAGCCTTAATTTTAAGGATATTCAGCGGTGTTTGCCACGATACAGTGATCTTCTTTCCGCTTTGCGATGTTGCTTTGTCGGGGAAGTCATTAGCTACAGTTGTAACCGGGAATGGTTGCTCGGTTGTGCCGATAATGTATTGATCGCAGGTGACGGTAGTAATGCGCCATGCCAGTCTTCGGTTGTCAACAGCAAAGTCGCTAGTTGTGCGAGCTGTAAGCTTGACTGTAGTCAAACGGCTGCCATTGTCAACTGTTTGACTCACTTCCACATCTGCAAGCCCAACCAGGCACAATTCGATAAAGTTGCGCCAGTATTTTAGAGCGGCCCCATTATTGCCAAGCAGCACCATGTTGCTCAGATAACGAGTCTCAATGAACTCGACTCGGTAGATGTTCTGTAATAGTTGTGTCATATTGTTTAAGTTTGTGCAGAGTTGTGCGGAGTTGTGCAAGGTTGTTCACGTTTCCGAAAATCAAGGGTCTTTGTCTGAATTATTTCGGGTGAAATTTTGCAGATTGATGCCTCTTTTTTTGTAAGCCTCGCGTATGCGGTAGTATTTCTGCCTGACCGTCTCCGCACGGTCAAGACCGATGCCGTGCATTTCACACCAGGCAGCAATGCGAGTGTTCACACCAATGTTGATGGAGTCAATAGGGCGAAGCTCGTTCCACAGATTGCGCGTGAACAGGTCCATGATAGCTTCACGCACGGCTTTCTTGCCGCTATCGGTCATATAGTTGTAGCTCTCTGGTGGCTTGGCTTTGCTGTCGGGAATATATATTGGTGTCATACCTTCGGCAGCAGTTTCAGGCTTTTCGCCCTCTGGTGTCTGCTGGATGAAGGCGCGGATCACTGCGTTCTCATTTGAGCCGTTAGGGAATCGAACAGGGCAGCCCAGTGTGTGTGTCAACCACTCACTGAGATATTTTTCAAGCTTTATATAGATGACGAATTGGCTCATAGACACCGCAAAGGTACTAATTTTATTGGATTCGACACCATCTTGACGAAAACAAAAAAATATCTTTGGCGAACATATTTTCAGAGCTACATGCGCTACAATCGCCAACAAAACCATAAAGCATTGAAAAAGAGTAAAATATAAAAACTACAATATAATTGGAGAGTGCTACATTTGTAGTATTTGTATATGATATGTAGTAAAAGTCTATAATATGTAGTAAAATGTAGCGCGTTGTAGCGCGTTGTAGTCGGTGTGTAGTTTGCTTAAATCGTTGTTTTTCTGCATTGTAGCCTCTGTAGCTTATGTAGCAGACAAAACCACCTCAAAAAAATAAAGTGTTTTGCTCACGGCAGACAAAAAGCCCCACGGCCGTGGGGACCGTGGGGCGCAAGTCTGCAAATGGTCGTAAGTGTGTCAAATCAAACGAGACGCAGACTTGAAAATTCTCTACCCAGTTGGTGAATGCCAGCCTCTATTTTGCAAAGTTGTGCATCGCTGATGTATGTGCCCCCGCGCTTGTATTGGCGCAAAAGGCTGTCGTTGATGCCTACCATCTTGGCGAAGGCACTTACATTGATTACACTGTAGTATTCAAAGAGAGAGCTCACGTCAAAGTAGAACTCTGGTTCTTCGGTCAGTTCAACGGGTACAGGTTGAGCATCCTCTTTATAGGACTCAATGATTTCCTCGATGGAATTCATGAAGTCGCTCTTGGCTTCGGCAACAGTGTCACCGGTGCCGATGAGCTGCACCATGTCACCCGTCGTGTTGTAGGCGATATATGTGCCGTCGCTTTGTTTCTCAATTTGAACTTTCATAATAGTATCGTTTAATCGTTAATAATCTATTTAATGAGGGGGGGGGAGGGTTGCTCCCCCTTTCTTTTAGAACCCGATGACTTGTTTCAGTCGCTTCATCAATCCTGGTCTGACCTCTTGGCTCCAGTGTCGCTCAATTTGGATTTTTACACCTGTCGTCGGGTTGACGTACTCATCATGTTTCTTGCCGTGCTTCTTAAACTCGAAGCCATGTTCAACGGCGATTTTCTTAAGTTCTGACCATTTCATATTAGTCGTTCGTTTGATTTGACAATGTAAAGATA
>ERZ1026852.402-NODE-402-length-27281-cov-11.732351_pt1 | contig 27281 bp, 29 predicted proteins | sample MGYA00380156_ERZ1026852 | MGnify/ENA primary metagenome ERZ1026852 (study PRJEB33269, sample SAMEA4719792) | human gut metagenome | biome: human-associated habitat; feature: organic feature; material: feces | place: Cameroon | collected 2013-10 ...
TTTTCTGGTTGTTTAACTTTACGAAATTTTGGTGGTACAAAGTTACGTATTACACCAAGGCCATGCGGTATCTACTGTATAGATGATTTTTTGTGGTCCTCTGTGCGAGAGCATCGAGGACCACTTTTTTTGTTATCAGTAGTAAAATAGTTACTATTTTATTTGCATATTAGTAGTAAATTTACTACCTTTGCAGTGTTGAATTATTAAACAAGCGATCTATGAAAAATGTGAAAGTTGCTAAGATTTTGAAAATCTTGCAAAGTGACGGTTGGTTCTTAGACCGTTACAATGGGGACCATAGAGAGTTTAAACATCCTACGAAAAAGGGTGTGGTAACTGTCAATGGCAAGCCTTCAACATCTATTTGTGGATTTCTCCTAAGTAGTATTGAACGGCAATCAGGACTTAAGTTCTGACAACTCGGGGTGGGGTAAAAGCCCCTCCCCGCCCCCTCACTTTCAATACACGTGATGTTTAATGTTTGACAGAGTAAGGTGGCAGCCTTGCTGCCACCTTTTTAAAAGTTAAAGTGTAAAACGATATATTATGAACAATGTTGTAATTCAAGCGGCGCGCACTGACGATGGCTATTGCTGCGCATGCGACTTGTTGCCAGGTTGGGTCGTTGCCTACGATGGCGACCTCGACGGTTTTAAAGAGTTTGTTCAAGAGAGCGTAGACTTTTGGCTCGAAGGGCGCCGCAAAGACGGTGATGCATACCCTAAAGTCTTTGATGGTGATTATAGGCTCGTTTACGATTTCGACGTGGCTACATTGCTCGACTACTATCGTGGCATCTTCTCGTTTGCAGCCCTTCAGGAGATTACGGGCATCAACCAGAAGCAACTTTCACACTATGCGAGTGGCGTGTCAAAGCCACGCCCACAGCAGGTGGATAAAATAAAGTCGGGCTTGCGCCGACTGGCCAAAGATATTGAAATGGTCACTGTTTAATATATTCAACAACGCCGCCATGACCATGCGGCACAAGCCTTCGGTGCGTGACGCATCGAGGGCTTTTTATTTTAGTAATAAAAAAGTTAGCAAAATATTTGGTAGTTGTTAACTTTTTTGTTACCTTTGCATTGTCTTAATAAAACAAGACAAATAGTTCTTTCAAATCATGAAACATTCAGAATTGATTAGGGTCTTGGTAAAAGCAGGATGCTTTATCAAGCGGCATGGTGCCTCACATGATGTTTGGGTTAACCCTAAAACAGGCGACTTTACAACAGTCCCAAGGCACGGAAGCAAGGAAATCAAAACAAAGACTGCAAAGTCTATTTTTGATGCCCTCTCTATCGACTAAAAGGATGGCTGCTCGGAAGGTTCCGGGTGGCTTCCTTATCTGAATGGGTTACGGGTTGAAAGAATTTATTTTATAAACATAATAATTTAAATATATACGATATGAAGGTTGTAGCCAATGTAGAAAGAGAACCAGGCGAGAAGAATTATTCTTGCTTATTGACGGTAAAACCCCTTAAAGGCACAGTTCTTGGCTGTGGATCTTCTGCCAAAGCAGCCATTGAGGATATGCTTAAAGGGTGGGATGAAACTACAGAATACTTGAGAGAGGAAGGCAAAGAGGTTCCTACACTCGAAATTGAGTATCGCTTCGATGTTGGCTCGCTGTTCAGCTACTACGACTTTGTAAACATTGCAGGGGTAGCTCGCGAGATTGGCCTTAATCCTTCTGTCATTCGCCAATATGTCATTGGCACGCGCAAGCCAAGCGCAGAGCGCAAAAAGCAAATTGCCACAGGGTTCAAGAGCCTTGCCAACAAGATGCAGCATGCGGTTTTATATTGATTTTGTTTCATGACACATGAAAATAAAATACATGAAAAGAACTATTTTTGAGCCTTCGGTGCGTGACGCATCGGAGGTTTTTTTGCATATATCAAAAATATGTGCTATATTTGTGCTGTAGATTCTAAAAATTTCGAATTTCATTAAAGTGTGGCGCGTCGCTGTGAAGCGGGGCGCTTTTTCATTTGCGTGTCTACGCTATCATAAGAAATGTCAGCGAATTTCTCGATCGGGCTTATTAGTACGGATAATGATAAAAAGGTATAAGCATTATGGCAATGGCTATACTTATACCAATAATAATAACCTCGGTCTTTTCTTTCATCTGCTTGCTGTGGCTGAATTTCACCACAGCAATGCGGATGAGGGATGTGGGTAATGTAGTTATTACTACAAACGTGCTCACAAATGCCAATATATTGCCAAGAATACTGAACATGATAATGGTGATTTCTTTGGTACAAATTTAATTATAATATTCATAACTTGTTCCTACACAAAGGGGTTTTAACTAAAAATATTCACTTCCCCCCTCTCTACTCATCTTTTCCGATAAAATTCTGCCAAAATTCTTGCACATCTCAATCTTATTAACTACCTTTGCCATCGCTACAATTCTTATGTGGAGCACTCCACATAAACAAAGGGCGGGGATATATGTTCAAGCCCGACCAAAATTCTTTTAAGGTTGTGGGCTTATTTTTTTGCCCGTAACTTGCCGCATTAAGCCTGGGGCTCGCCCTTTGTTTATGTGGAGCACTCCACATAGTGTGGAGATGTAATTTGAAAATATACGGCGGTTCGCCTTCCACGTGTTTTTTTGCCCTTTGCGGTGGATCACATGAGAGTTGTAGCAGACGAGGAAGTGCGAGCCGCTTTTTTCGTAACCCTACGTCAAACCGCACCCGACGGATTCGGGCATAAGGCTACAACTCTTAAATCATGCAAACAACTGCATCAATTCAGCGCAAAGCTCAGCGCACGTTGGCCATTAACACTGCCGCTATCACGGCATGGCTCAACGCAAAGAGCAAGTCTTACACCACACTCTGTGGCTATGCCATCTCTCGACGAGAGGTGCTACTGGTTAACGTCGCACTGGCCGCACTCGGCTTGGCGGCCATCGTGGCAAACACATCTCTCGCCCTGGCTCTCGTTTTCTTAGCCCTGGCGGGCTATAGCGTGTATCACCTTAATAAGAAGAAAGGAGGCGACAAATGAATATCTTTAGAATGAAGCATGGCGCATACCGCCAGAAGAGAGAGATGGATAAGTTTGTAAGCAGAAATTTCTCATTAAGAATAAATGCTGAACTCACCCCTCGTAAGAAATTTAAGCATATCAGCTATAGAACGAGAGGCAAGCTCATGCGCGCTATAAACTTACACTTCAGCATCAAAGCAATAAAGGCTTTTCTTAATTTGAAAGGAGATTAACAATGAACAAACAGACAGAAGTAAGCCAGGTGATCAGTGAGATACGTGAAATGCTTAGAAATCTCACACCCGAAAAATATGAACGCTTGAAAAACAGCAATGTAGGACTACCCATCCATGGACAACAGCAAGAGCCTTTGCAGTTTGCACGCCCAAATATCGTGAAGCAGCTCGACAACGAAATAAAATAGTAAAAGGAGGTGAATTATGAAAATGATCAACAATCTCAACCCAAAGGCTACGGCAGCTCTCGAGAGACTATGCGACCCCGATAACATTGAGCTATCAATAAAGGTGCTGACAGAGATGAACGACTTCATCGTCGCCGAGTCGTCAGAACCTGACCTCGACCCACAAGTGGCCGTTGAGCGAATTGATTTACTAAATGCGTTGCGCGAGCTTCGCCAGTCGTTAATTATTATACGTGAAGGACTATGATAGAAGAAGAAGGAGAATGGGAGGACAAATGGGATGATAAAAGAGACGCTGTCGTAATGGCAACACTTGAGAGCTTTGCAGCCTCACGCTCACCCGTCCCTACAACATCAGTATCGGGCAATGCATACGTGCCCGACCATATGACAACAAGAGATATCGTTGACCTGCTGGCACCTATCGTCAGTCTAATGCCACTGGAGGTATCTTGCTATCTGATTCAACATAACTACCATCTGATGACAGCCGAAGATGGCACGCTGCGGTGGGAGATATGGCGAGACATGAGCACTCTTTTCTAACTCATAATTTTTGTGTTTTCATGGGGTGGCATCCTTACGGGGATGCCACCTTTTTTTTGTATTCTTGTTTCTTTTTTAATGCTTTAATTTTGTGTTGCAATAAAAAATTAAAGCACATGATTACCATCACGCAGACCCTCTCGGGCACTTACTTCTCGGCCAACATACCCGACGTAGCCTTCACCATAACAGGCTACCGCGCTGCCGTGACCATCACCATCGATGGCACAGAGATATATGCCGAGAACCTCTTCCCCATGAACGGCCAGATAACCATCGAAGAGCTCGATGTGCTGCTCACACCCTATGCACGACAGAAGCTGAAGGTGGCCCTCAGCATCAAGATTGATGAGAAGGCAGAGAGCAACGATACGCCCACTGCATCGAAGACGCTGACAGCCGACATCATATACTGTGCGGCCGACATCAACACCACGGCCGACGACTATGTGAAGACGCATTTCTTAACGCTGCTCGAAGGCGAAAAAGAAACGGCACAGAACCGACTCGAATATCTGCACTATATAGGCACCGACACGGCACAGGTGGTGGCTTCGTATGACGACGCCACCAACAAAACGTTCGCCTTAACACCCATAGGCGGTAACGAGCGATACACCACGCTCGATGTGTCGGCAGCACAATTTAACCTCGAGGGCAAACTATTGATAGGTTATAATGTCCAGGCAGGGGCGCGCAGCTTCCGGTTCTCGATCGATTTCTCAGAGCCCGACTGTGCCCCTGTCCTGGTCTTCGACAACTCGTTCGGCGTAGAAGAACTGCTCTACTGCACTGGCACACATACGCTAGCGCCATCGTTTAAGCGCAGCGCTGGCTATGTGGGTAGGTATCAGCGCAACTACAATATCGTTGAGACGCGCACCTTCAAGGCAGATACGGGCATCATGACATTCGTAATGGCGCTATGGGCGCAAGAGCTGTTCCGCTCAGAGAGTATACACATCGTCAATTTTAAAAATGGGCAGCCTAACATTGGCAAGGAAGTGTTCATAACCGACAGCAAGGCCGAATATAGCAACGACGACGACGAGATGCCACGCTTCACCTTCAGTTACCAATATAGCCAGCGCAACCACAACGTGGTAGACCTGCTGCGCGCTGGGCGCATCTTCGACAACACCTTCGATAACACATTCAACTAATATGGCGGCCATACACTTTACCGATATGCTGCGTATGCTTGACCAGGCATATCAGCATCGCACCCTCGTCGATGTTTATGCGTGGGAGGGTAGCACAGGCATCAAGCTACGCTACAACGGGTGGCTGGTGCACCACGTCAACTGGCGAGGTGGGTATGTGCGACTGCGCAACCCGAAGAACAGAGAACTGCGCACCGTGCCGCAAATATTCATCTTCAAAATTAACAAACAAACGGTATATCTATGAGCAACAAGATACAGTCAACACTACAAACTACATCGACGAAACCTGATGCCGATGGCTTCCGCCGATACCATATCGTACCTACAGGCATGGGCGCTGCCACTAAACAAAACAGCATTAACAGCGAGTATGGTGGCGACTCGTGCGACGTGTTCGACGACGACGAGATGCTGGGCACGCATAACGTGCGTACCATATCGCTCGGTGGGCACGAATATAAATACGTGCAATGGGGCCCTGACGATCAGCTGCCGTACAACGTGCGGCGCTCAATCATGTCGAATATGGTGACAGCACAATGCCAACAGTTTAACATCGTGTCGTGCTATGGCCAAGGGGTGCGCTTCGTCGACAGAGAGGGGCATAAGGATGTGACAGATGCAGAGATACTGAACTTCTGCTTGCGCAACTCGCTGCACGAGGTGTTCCTTGAGCAGGCCACCGACATGAAGTTCTTCTCATTCAGCGTGACGGTGATTATCCTATCGCGCGATGGCTCGAAGGTGGTGCAGGTGCGCAACAAGGATGCGTCCTTCTGCCGCTTCGAATATGCTGACGGTATCAAGACAATGGCACCAGAGCACGTGTTCTATGGCGACTGGCGCTTAGGCTTCTTCGACGAGAAGCGCATCGAGGCTATTCCCCTACTCGACTACTGGGACCCGCTGGGCGACCTGATGGTGCGCATGGGCCACGAAGCCGACCCCATGACGGGGGTGAAGCGGATGCCAACGAAGGCTCGCAAATTTGCCATCGTGAGCCGTATGGCCACGCCTGGCTGTCAGATATACCCCGTGCCCTACTACGCCTCGATGTTCCGCGATGCCTGGTTCGACATCTACCGACTCATTGGTATCGGCAAGCGCTACATGATAAAGAACACGTCGGCGCCACGTGTGCAAATAGAGGTGCACGACGACTATTGGGATAACGTGTGCGACAACGAGAATATCAGCGACGAGGCGCTGCGCCGACAACGCAAGGAGGAGGAGAAGCAAAACATCATCGACTTCGTGACGGGCATAGAAAACGCTGGCAAGGCCATGATCTCTGGCTACTATGTTGACCCTAACGGCAAAGAGAACCGTATGGTGCGCATCGTACCGCTGAACGACGCTTCGAAGAAGGAGGGCGGCAACTGGTCTGACGATATGGCCGAAGCGTCAAACGCGCTGTGCTTCAACTTTGGCGTGCACCCTAACTTGGTGGGCGCCACACCAGGCAAGAGTCAAATGAACAACAGCGGTAGCGATAAACGTGAACTGTTCACGCTGAAACAGGCGCTTGAAAAACCATGGCACGACGTGATGTGCAAGCCCTACCACGTAATTCTGCATTACAACAAGTGGAGTGACAAGGCTACGGTAGAGGTGCCAATGCTGATGCTAACAACTCTCGACGAGAATAAAGATGCTAAGAAGGTAACGGTGGGCAATGGCCCACAAGATGACAACAACAGCTAATAACGTAAGGTATGATTATAATTGATAAACCTGACTTCGAACGAGCGCTGCCTGTAGGCATGGCGGCAAACGAGGATGTCTTCGCAAGCGTATACCCAGCCATCGAAGATGCAATGAACAACTACTACGAGATATTGCTGGGCGACATTGGCGCTCAGGCAGTTGAGAGCGCTGACGATGATGCGCCGCTAAAGCGTCACTTTAAGGCGCTGGTGTGTGTGGCGGGCTTTTCATCGGTGGCTCGACAGCTCGACTTGGTGCTCACGCCAACAGGCTTCGGCGTGGTTAACACCGATACGGTGTCGCCAGCAAGCAAGCAGCGCGTCGACGCGTTGATAGGTCAACTGCTAACAGCACGTAGCAAAGCGCGCGCCATGGTAGCACACCTGCTACGCGCTGAAGAGTGGGGTGCCACACCGCAAGCTGCGCGGGCCATACGCTACCTATATACCGACCACTACTTCTTCTTCGGTAACGAAGATAACAGCCACACAGCGCAAGACTGGGTAGCACAAATGGCAGCGGTGACCGACACTGACGAACAGGTGCGTCTACGCTTCGGCGATGAACAGGTGGACGACATGCTCGACGCCTACCGTCGCAATGACCGTGACCGACTGCGAGGCTATGCTGGGGCGCTGCAGATGATATGCGACCTCACCGACAAATGGGCGGTGATGGGACGCAAGGCGGTGGAGACGCCACAATATCGGCGCCTGGTGCGCGAGATGGAGGGCGACAACAATATCTTTGCCCTCTACCATGGATCAGAGGCGTACAAGGCAGCGCACATCGAGAACTTCAAAAACAATAAAGAATCTTCAGCATACCTCTTCAATGGATAGCATCGAACTGAAAGCTCCGCAGTCATGGGGCGAGCTGACACAACAGCAACTGCGATATGTGTTCTTCCTCATGACAACCTTCGCCGACATGGTGGTCGTGAAGACGTATATGTTTGTACGCTTCACGGGCATCGAGGTGCTGTCTAAGGGGCGCTTCGGCTGGAAGTGTGCATATAGACCTAAGGTGGTACACCGACGCAAGGTGTTCTACCTGCAGCCGTGGCAGATTCATGCCTTCATTCAGCAGCTGGCATGGGTGGACAGCACAGAGCAAATGGACAATAGGTTGGACGTTGTTCAGGGGCTCAACGCTGTACACCCACTGCTGCAAGAGGATGCCGACACAGGGCGCGTCATCCCCTTCGGCGACTATCTGTGCATGGAGCAACAGTATCAGCTGTTCCACAGTAGCCACGAAGAGGGGCATATCGACCGCCTGGCTTCTTTCCTATACCGCCATAACGACTTCTCGCGCCCCGACGAGCTAACGCTAACGGGGCCTGAGCGTCTGGCAACGCTGGCTTGGTTCGCACACATAAAAGTGGTGATGTCGCACGCCTTTCCACATTTCTTTCGCAAGGTGAAGGGCGAAGACGACATAAGCGAGCTAACGGTGCTCGAGTCTATCAACACACAGCTGAGAGCGCTCACTGATGGCGACGTGACGAAGGAGAAAGAGGTAAGGGGCATCGACTGCTGGCGTGCGCTCACAGAGCTCGACGCTAAGGCGCGTGAGGCTGACGAGATTAGACGTAAATACCCTAAGATGGCAAACAACTAATAATAACGGATATGAGAGATTTATTTCCCGCTTTACAATATTTTGAGCAGCTGACAAAGACTAACAAACTGGCGCGCAAGTATGGCTTCCACCCATGCCTGTGCTCTGGCCCCGACTCACTGCAAGGCATCATCGAGGGCATGAAAAAGAAGACGGCCTTCGTGATGGTAGATGATACTACCTCGCAACAGACATTCGGCAATGGCGTGGGCTTCTTCCGTCGCGATGTGTATACGGTGTTCGTGCTCATGACCTATCGCTTCGACGATATGGTGGAGCGCGAAGAGCATCTCAACATCTGCAGACGACTTTTCAGACAGCTGCACTCGCGCATGCTGCATGATCGAGACGAAATGGGCGATGAACGCCTAACGTTCCTCAACCTAACAAACATATACAGCACGGAGCTGCCGCGCTACTCTTACCAGGGACTCACGGGGCTCTATTTCATGGTACAAAACGAAGAACCTATAGATATTAGCTATGATACAACGCAATGGGCTGAGCCCTAACAAAACAGAGGCGGAACACGAAAAATGGCTGAAGGGGTGGAGCGATTTCATGGTCAACATGTGGCGAGAGAAGATGCAACAGTTTGTGCCACCCATCTATGATACTGGTGCTCTGTCGCGCTCTATCCAGGGCACCGTACACGCTGGCCCTGTGACGACCATTGAGCACCATTTCCTCACATACGGCATCTATGTAGCACGTGGCGTGGGCAATGGGTACCGACATGGCAATGGAGGCGACCTGCACTTTCTGCGCGATTGGAAAACGAACCCGCACCACCGACAGAAGCGCGACTGGTTTAGCCGCAAATATATGTATTCGCTACACAGGCTTAACGAATTCGAAGCGTCATTCTACGGCACAACATACAATGGCATGGTATCATCGTTCCTCACGCAGCTCTTCACAGGAAGCGATAAAAGCGCCATCGGTAGAGCGGTGGCACAGTTGTAATTAATACTCTATACTAAACATGGCTGACAATTTACAAAAAGAATTTGAGTCGATACGAGACGAGCGAAGAACGCATGCTAACACCGCGACACGAATAGGCAACGCTCTGCTCGCCCTCTTACAACGTGTTGATGTCGTCGGTATTGACAAGTTCTTGCGCCGCGACGTTGATGACGTTGCGCAAGGCCATATTACTTTTGAACAGGGCCTGGCGGCTGGCTCTTACGAGCATGGTGTGAGCGGTGCTGCTATCAATGCTGATGGTGCGGCAGAGGTGGAGAGCATTGCTGTGCGTCAGGGGGCTACGTTTGGGCAGTCGGCTTACATAGATGCTGATGGCAATGCTTCGCTGGGTGACGTGTCGGTGTCGGGTGTTCGTAGCCAGGGCTTTACGGAGGGCGACCGCACGCTTATTGGTGGCAAAGGCTTTGAGCTGTATAAGGATGGCAGCGGCAAGTCGCATCTGTATGTTGACAATGCTGTTATTCGTGGTAAGTTATTGGCGGCTGCGACTGAGATACGCAAGGTATCGTATAGTGGTGGCACGATGATTTTCTCAAACGCTGGCAGCACGCTGATACACGTTGTTGGCCTTGATGCTGCTGGGCATGAGGTTGCGGCGGATGCTTCGGCTCAAGCGTTTAAGTGTTGGGCCGCTGCCGATGATGGTTCCACTCGCACGATGAACTGGTGGAAGGTGGGTGACATGGCTATGTGCAAGACCTTTAACATTAAGGACAGTAGTGGTGGCAATAGGTATTATTGGCGCTTGGTAATAGGTCGTGGCCAAGAGGTGCTGGAGGATGGCAAGCTGTACGACTATGTAGTGCTGTCGAACCTTGAAACGTTTGCTGGTGGTGATGCTGTTGTGCCTGTTAACGTTGTGTCGACGTTGACGGACAATGAGGGCAATATTATCACCTTTGGCGGCGTGGTTGTGACGATGGTAACAGATGTTGTGATGTCGTCGTTGGCCGATGTTGTATCAGGGCAGGATGGCTCAACGAAAGATGATGCTGGCATCGACATTGGCACACGCACATATTATGGCTTTGACCCACAGGGCACAGATATACCGATGGCTGGCGACGTGATTGTTCAGGTGGGTAGCGAGACGCGCTTCATGCAGCGTGGCAATGCTATCAAGCTGGCCACGAGTGCCGATGATGGCGACGCGCGTACGGCTCCGTCGCTCACCATGTATCACCAGATAGGCAACACTTGGAGCACGGATGATGGCGGATCGAGCGTATGGCAGTGGAAGACTGTTACTGCTGTAATATCTCCTACGGGTGTGCGCTTCAATGCCGACTATTTCAAGTGGTTCTCGGGCAGCGAAGACAACGTTGTAGACCCTATCGTCATTAGCTATACCCTTACGCCAAGCAGTACATTTCTTGTTCGCCAGGTGTCGACGGGGAAGGTAGAACCTACAGACATTACGTTGTCGCTCACGAAACACACAGGCAACAAGGTGGAAGATTGGAATGACAAGGGGGTGACGTTGAAGGCGCGCTATACGCAGCGTGATGGCCTTGCTGGAGAGAAGGTAATAAAGAGTGTGAAAGATATTGGCGACCTGTATGCGCTGTTGACATTACGCGTGCTGGCCATTGATGCCAAGGGGCAAGAGCTGTGCTACACCGATATTGCTATCATATCTGACGGTGAGGACTTCGATGTTCAGGTGCTGGCGGAGGGTGGCAATAGCATCTTCAACGGCGAAGGAACGAAGAAATTGACAGCCTATGTCTATCGCAACGGTCAAGACATTACCTCTACTATTGCTTCAACGGCTTTTTCGTGGAAGCGCCAGAGCAGCGATGCAGCCGATGATAAGATTTGGAATAGCTTGCATGTGGGCTTGGGTAATGTATGTACGGTGACGAATGAGGACGTTGACCGTAGCGCGATGTTTATGTGCGAAGTGGAAATTGTATAGATATTTATAACGATTATAAACAACTTTAAAAACGAGAAAAATTATGGCAACAAGAATTGCAAGTGGTCAGATTACGATTGTAGACCTCAATGATGGAAAGGCCGTACAGGCGTTTACATCGACAAGTCAGGGCGACACCCAGATTTACAGCCCTAATGAAAACAGTTACAGCCCTAACTACACTAATAGTCCCTTTCAGGTGGTGACCGCCAAGGTGTTTGTTACGGGCAGTAGCGTAGACCAGGCACCGACAAGTGCTTGTTCGGGCTGGACGTGGAAGGTGAACGGCACAGCTGTAACAGCGACTGGCGATATTACGTTCGTGAAGAACGTGCTCACCATCAAGCGCAACATTACCACATCGGTGAAATTCTTTAACATAGAGTGGAGCTGTGTTTATACAGACCCTGAGCGCAAGACGGTAACTAATGTTCAGGGTTTCAAGACCATCAACCTCACGCAGTCGGGTGGCTCTCTTGCGCTTGTGCAGATTACACAACCTAAAGGTAATACCTTCGATGCTGAGAACAATCTTACGAGTCTCACTGCTGTTGCTAAGCTCTACCGTGGCAGCAAGCAGGACACCTCTGTGTCTTCAATCGTGTGGAAAAAGCTGAACCTGTCGACAGGTGCTTGGGACGCTGTTCCTGCCAGTAGCTATACAACCAGCGGTGGCACAAGCACGCTGACGGTGAAGGCTGACGATGTGCTGAATTTCCAATCGTTCATGTGTGAGATTACTGATCCCGATGGCACATTTAGCGCTATCACCACGTTCTTCGATGCAACAGACCCATACACCGTAGAGGTTTACACCACCACTGGCGACGTGATTGTGAACGGTGCTGGCAACACGCAGGTGTTTGCTCGTGTATGGCGAGGCTCTACTGTTATAGAAGAGGCAGGTGCTGCCACCCCGAAGTTTAACTATGTGTGGACGAAATACAACAAGGCGGGCACGGCCACGAATTGGGATGGCGCAACGTCGGTGACGAAGACGGGCAACCCCATCACGGTGGCCGCTGCCGATGTAGATGTGCGTTGTACGATTTATTGCGAGGTACAGAAAAAATAAAAGGAGATAAGATATGGCAAAAGAAGTGATAGGGCGAGGCTGGCTTACGATTGCTGCTATCAAAGACGGAAAAGATGGTGCCACTGGAACTAAGGGTGACAAAGGCGACGATGCGGGCGTGATGACATTCTCGCCCGCTACACTGGCGCTGTCTGCTGTACGCAAGACTGATGGCAGTTATATTGCCACGTTGGGCGATGCTGCCAAGGCGCAGGCTCGGGTGATGCTGGGCACTACTGATGTTACAAGCAAGTGTAGCTACGTGGTTGTGCAGAGCGTTAACTGTACTGCTACAGTGGGCGTGGGTGGCCTCGTTACTATTACTTCGGTATCGCGCCAGACGATCAACGGCTTTGCTGTGCCTTATACCGATGCGCTGGTGCAGGTGCGTGCCACGCATGCTACCACGAAGCAGACTTATGATGCTACGTTGTATATTAAGGTGGAGATGAGCGTGCTGTGGGGCGGACTGGAGACGTCGGTGTCGGGGCTTAAGAGCCAATATAACGAGGTGTCAACAGCTGTTGGCAAGATACCTATCAAGACTGCGACAGAACTGGAGCGCTACACATCTACTATCAATCAGACTGCGCGCGAAATTTCGCTCAAGGTGGGCAAGACGCTTGTGGGCAGACACAACCTGTTTGTGGGCAGCGCTTTTCGGCGTGCCGACGAGGGTGCTGTGATAGATGCTAACGGTAGCAGCTATATACAGATGCTTGATGGCATTGATGGTGCCAACAGCTATCATGCCAAGGTGACGTATAGCGGCAGCGCACAACCTGTTGCCGCTGTGTGGAACTGTGGCGGTAAAGGCTCGCAGAATATCGCCATAAAGAAAGGCTATACCTATACCCTGTCGTGCTATGTACGCCGTGGTGATACTAACGGCCAGGTGTTTGCCGAGGCCTACTATAAAGATAATGCTTCGACAAATGCCTCGGCTCGTAAAGGCAAACTGTTAGGGGCTAACTTTGCGCCTCCTTCGGTGGGCACGTGGCAGCTGATGACGACTACATTCTCGATACCTGCAGGTGCCAGCTACGACTTTGTGGAAGTGGTGATATACCTTACTGTGCCGACGAAGGGCAAGACATCGGAGTGTTGGCTATGCCAGCCGATGCTGGCAGAGGGCGACAGCTATCATGGGTGGTCGCTATCAGAGCGTGACCACGCCTACATTGGTGGTAACCTATTGCCTGGCAGCAAGGACTTGTTTGTTCAGGCTGGCGGCACCGTGCAGTTAACGCATACGGGTGAGATAGTTGATGGTGCCTACGATGGGTGCGCTGTCATCAGTAATAGCTATAAGAGTGCTCAGGTTGATACGCTGATATGGCATCATGTGCCTTGTGAGGCAGACACCGACTATGTGCTGTCTTTTTGGGCACGCGGTACAGGGCGAACGCAGGCATATATGCACAATAATTCAGAGGCATCGACGCTGGTGAACGAGACATCGCAAGGCAGCACGTCGGGCGCTGGCTGGGGCGGTGTGACGTTACAACTCTCAGACACATGGCAACGCTATTGGGTGCATTTCCATACCCAGAGCAAGACTGTTATTGATGCCACGGCCAATGCCTCGTTGTCTTATTACATCATCATAGGTCGCCTGCAGAATAGCGGTGATACGGTGGAAATAAGCAAGCCGAAGCTGGAGAAAGGGGCGGCAATGACTGACTATGTGAGCACGTCGGCATCTTACATCGAGGAGGGGGCGCTGGCGGCAGCGCTTCAGGAAACAGGCTTCGACATTGCCAACCGCACGATAACAGCGACAGCCGACAATTTCTTAGTGCGTAACAATGCTGGTGTGACGGTGGCTGCCGTGGATAAGAACGGTAGCTTCCGCACGTCGTCGCTGCACACAGAGAACGCTGATGGCACGCTGCGCGTTGACATTGAAGATGGCATGTTTTCGGTGACGACGGGCAAAAGCTTTGCGGGCATTAAAATTGGCATTGACGACAACGGAAACCCGCTGTTGCTGATGATTAATGCTGATGGCACGGTGGGCTGTGTGCTGGGCAACGATGGCTTAAATAATATGTATGTGCCTAAGAAGAGTGTGACGCTGGTGGGCACTCCGTCGGGCGATTTCACAGCCACGCAGAATGAGATGAGCATGCCTGGCGGTAAGCGCTTGATGATAGCACTGTCGTACAACCTGCGGCTGACGGTGAAGAACGTGAGTGGTAACGCCTTGCGTATTCCTGGCAACGTGCTGAAAGTGACGGTGGTGGGCCCACGTGGTGAGAAGTGGACGATGTTGACGACCACTGACCAGGTGGTGATGAACAATCAGACGCTGGAGCTGGGCTACAATTTTACAACGATGATTTCGGCCACGTCGTCGGATGGCACGTACATAACGGTGGGCGACAAGGCTGCGTATATGATAACACTGGCTAACGGATTGCAGATTGGTAGTGGACAGATAAACAGGAATGTTTAACAATTTAAAAACGAAGAAATATGATAGAAAAAACATTAGATGTTACGGAACTGCCCGTAGCGGAAACCGTAAAGGATGGCGACCAGTTGTTGCTGGTGCGCACACAGAAGAATGGCGTGAAGGTGCCAATGCGCATGAAGGCAAAAAAGCAGAAAAAGCAGCAGATAGTGATTGGTAGGGCTATACGGCCGCGAGCTTGCCAGATTGGTGGCGTAGAGAACTGGTATGTGTTTGGTGGTATTCTACCGGGCGGAAACCGCCCCTTGTTGCTGAATATCGCCTCAATGTTACATTACTCTTTCACAAACCCGAATCTTGGATATGACATGGTGGTGTTGAATATCACACAACAGAAAACAGGAAAGGTTTATGTATTTAAGCAAGAAGTAGATGTAAGCGACCACAAAGATTTCATCAAGAGAATTTTTGTTGAAGATAGCATTGCGCTGATGGATGATTGGTTCTTGGCGTTTTATCCAGCTCCAGAACAAAGCTTAGCAAATGCGTTTCGCGTTGACTCCTATGACCTGACAGAACGTGTGCTTACTCTCAATCTTACGCATAAGGTTTTGCAAACAACCGACCTGCGCGGTACGAGCACACACCACTATTTTAAGGAAGGCGTAAGGAGATGGCATATCAGTAAGGAAGCGATTGCAACGAGAGTATTATACACAGACTTTTGGGCGGGTCGCTGTGTAATAAATTGTGCAGTTGACGGTAGAGTCACCTCTAATCACGCTCTATTGAAAAAAGAGGTGACGCAACGTCCGCATTTACCAAGATCCATGAGTCCTGGTCGAGGCTATGGCTGTGTAGTGTCGTATAGTACGGTGACGAATAGTGACAATAAAATACTGTGCCAAGTGAACCATAAAAAATCGAAGCGTCGCCCCTATGGTAAATATATGATTTGGAGTCAGCACGAATGGTTTTGCCATCGTAAGAGCGACGAGTATCTGCACTGCCGCATGAAGTGCGTTGGTTTAGGAACAAGAATAGATGTTTCCTCAGGACCACATTTCAACAGTTATCGCGTAACGGTGAGGGAGATATAAAAAAAAGAATCTCAATGTCGTGACCACTTAGTTTATTAAGAACTTCGTATAGGTATCACTCGACAGAAAGACTCTTTTATAAGACAAAGATACTTATAACTTTTTAGTTGTGCAAGTTTTTTGTCGTTTTTTTTGAGGGTTTTTAAAAAAAATAGAGAAAATATGAAAGAGAAAATAAAACAAGAGTGTAAGAAGGTGTATGATGGCTATCAGAAGCTGGTGGCCAAGGTGGGTGCCGACAGACTGGTACACTTTTTTTTGAGTGTTGCAGCGACAGTGGTAGGAGCATTGATACTGCAGCGCCTTAAGACGAGCATCGAGGTGTGGGTAGCGGCGACAGTGAGCGCTGTTATCGTTTTCTTCTTTGGCGTTCTAAAAGAACGGGGTGATGAGAATTATGGTGGCGGGTTCGACGGTATAGACCTACTTTTCGACTGTATGGGCTGTGTGTTAGGGCTTGCCGCATGCCTGTGGCTAATATAAACAAATAAGTAAATTTGGTATGATAAACGGTATGATGCAAGAGCAGGTGCGCCTAATGTGGACGCTGCTCACTTCAACGATATTGGCAATAGTGGCGCCGACGGGCTCGTTCCTCGCCGCACTAACACTTGGGTGTATGTTTAACGTATGGGCGGGTATGCGCGCAGATGGCGTTAGCGTGATCAGATGCAGAAACTTTTCATGGGACAAGTTCTTACGAGCGATCATCGAATTCGGGGTCATATTGACGGTCATCGAACTTATAAGGGCAGTCATGTTCCTGTGTGGTGACGTGTCTGAAAGCCTCTATCCCGTAAAGACATTAACATATACAGCGTTCTATATATACCTACAGAACGCACTGAAAAACCTGGTTAAAGCCTATCCTAACAACAAAATGTTATGGGTGCTGTACTTATTTGTTAGATGCGAATGGCGAAAGATGATGCCTACCAATATCGATGCGCTAATGGCGCAATATGATAAGCATGTGGAGAAACAGAAGGACGAGAAGCCAGATCAAAAGAGAGGGGGTGGCGATAATGGCAAGACAAGCGAGTGAAAACCTACGCTCACACATAAAGAGATGTGAGAGCTTCAGCAAGAAGGCGTACCGATGCCCCGCTGGTGTCCTCACCTGTGGGTGGGGACACACTAAAGGGGTCACGAAGGCGACAACCTGTGACGAGGCAACGGCAGAGAGGTGGCTGACTGATGACCTCGCACCTGCAGTCGCCTTCTGCAATGGCATCAGGCAGCTCAATACGCAGGGGCGCTTCGACGCTATCGTTGACTTCGCATTTAATGCTGGCATCGGCAACCTCAAAAAGAGCACGCTTCTGCGGCTCATACGCGGTGGCGCGAGTGACAAAGCCATCTGCACGGAGCTGCGCAAATGGGTATACGCTAACGGCCGCAAACTTGATGGCCTCGTCAAGAGACGCGAGTGGGAATGTGAACGCTGGATGGAGGGCCGCGTATGAGAGCTTATATGCGTATTGTGATAGGCACGCTGTGGGGTGTGCTTCTGTGCACATTGCTGCATGTGCTGCTGTGTGGCTGTGCTTCGCGCCGTGTGACGGTGGGAGGCAGCACGCATAGGACGGACACGGTGTATAGGATGAACATGGTGCGCGACACGGTGCTGGTTAAGGACTCGGTGCTGGTGAGCATCTTTCGTGCTGGCGACACCGTATATAAGACACGCGAGGTGTGGCGGTGGCGTGACAGGACGAAGGTGCGTGTAGACACGGTGTATAAGAGCGCTGTGCGTGTAGACACGGTGCGTGTGCCTGTGGCGGTGGAGCGCAAGCTGTCGTGGTGGGAGCGCTCGGTGGAGCGTCCGTTGAAACAGGTTATGGGAGCGCTTGGTGGACTGGTTGCTATTATTTTCGTTCTTTATGTTGCTGTGCGACTGCGCCAGAGAAGGAGTAAGTATAATGAGGTAAATGATTGAAAAGGGTTATTTGATTTGTTCTTGTTGCCCTTTCTGGCCCGTGATGGGTAGGGAAGGGTTTTGTTTTTATACAAGTGTTAAAAATACCCATTCGGTGATTTTTTAACACAAAAAGCTTGCACAATACGCAAAAGATGATTATCTTTGTAGTGTCAAAATAAATAAGTTATGAAATACTCAGAAAAAGAACAAGAACTGATTGAGGCTATCAGAAATTACAGAAAAGCCTATCCCAACGGTGCACGAGAACTTGAAATCTACATTATGGATTTAGTTTACGAACTGATGGAAAATGAATAATCAAAAGCCCTCCCTTTCGGGGGAGGGCATAAAAATAATATAAATATGGAATATGCTATAACAAAACAACAGACAACGGTGCGTCAGGTTCTGAGTGATGTATATGAGGATATAAACTGGGCCTATCTTGCACAAAACTATTTTGGTAAATCTCGGAGTTGGCTTTATCACAAGTTTAGCGGACGCAACAACGGAAAGCCCGATGATTTTAGCGATGTTGACCGCGAACGTCTGAAAGGTGCTCTCGTAGATATAGCAAACCGTCTGAGAATGACGGCCGACAAGTTATAAATACTTGTTTATTTTGACACTGGCCTCGGTACTTCGGTATCGAGGCTTTTAAGAGATATAAATATTATGATAGATTACGAGAAAAGAATTAAAGAGCTTGCTGAGCGCAATCGCTTGGCAAAGACAGATGAGGAACGTGCTGCTGTGGATGCAGAAATGACTGCGCTAAGAAATGAGAATGAAAAGGCCTTTACAGAAGCTCTTGAGGGCCTCATAACAACCACTGCCAACGAGGTGCAAGAGCAACGTATGGCCGAGCGCCTGGGCGAAATAACAGATATGATGTCGATGGCTTACATTGCTAAGACATATTTTAAGAAGTCGCGTTCATGGCTCGCCCATAAACTCAACGGCAATGTTGTAAACGGCAAGCCCTCTCAGTTTACAGAAGATGAAATAAAAACGCTACGCTTTGCCCTCAATGATATGGCAAGTAAGCTCAGCGTAATGAGCACTACATTATAGCATTGTCTTCGTGCTTTGGCTCATACACCGCAAGAGATAGGCGCTAAAGTATTTTTACTCATTATAAATAGGTGCTACCTTTGGTCGTCAACCATTGGTAGCACTTTTTTATTATGGCAAACAATAGCAATACTTTTGAGACCATCATACGCCTTAACGCGCAGGAGGCGAAGAACGAGATGGAGGCGCTAAAGCGGCAGCTTGACGAGCTAAAGCGTAAAAAGGCGGATGCACTGCGCGATCCTGGTTCAACAGCTAAGGATGTTAACAAGTTTAACAAGGAGATAAAGGCTGCAGAGGCAAGCCTGAAGGCGTATGGCGCCAGCGTGAGCAAAACAATCGATACGATTAATAACTTGTCGACAGCGTCGCTGGGCGACATCGAAAAGGCGGCACGTGAGGTGCGACGCGCCATGAAGCAGGTGACGAAGCAAGACGACTATCATGCGCTCAACCAGGTTCTGCAGAGATGTAAAGATCGCATCGACGAGCTAAAAGATTCGACAGTGCAGTCGAAGAGGGAGATGCAGGAGCTTAACAACGCCAGCACCAACCTACAACGGGTGCTGGGCAACATCAACGGCGCGTCGATGAACGAGCTGACAGCGGCGGCAGAGACGCTGCAAAAAGAGATTGCCGACATCAAACCTGATACCGATGCGTTCCGCGTGGCCTCAGAAAACCTCCAGCGCATAAAGGCGCGTATACAAGAGGTGAGCGAGGCTCAAAAGGTGGCGAACATCGCTATCAACAAGTATGACCAGGAGATGGCGGCAGCACGACACTCGGCTGCTGACCTCGCACGAGAAAATAAGTTGATAGATGCCACGCTCAAGAATATCAGTGGGGCATCATTACGCGACCTCCAATACTCGTTGAAGATTGTCAACGAGCGTCTACTTGACGCCAAGCAAGGCACCAAGGCTTTTGACGCTCTCAACAACAAGGCTGAACAGCTGAAAGCTCAAATAGAGGCGGTCAACAATGAACAGCGAGAGTCGACATCGCTGTTTAGTCGCGTGACCAACGCAATGAATAATAACATCGGCGTCATAACGCAGGTGGTGGCTTCGATAACAGGTCTGTCGTACACCATACGACAATGCGTGAACGCCTTCACGGAGATGGACCAAGAGATGAACAATGTGCGCAAATATACGGGCCAGACCATGGAGGAGGTTGTCGACATGAATGAGGACTTCAAGAAGATGGACACACGCACAAGTCGACAACAGCTCAACATGCTCGCGGAGTCGGCAGGTAGGCTCGGTATCACATCGAAAGACCAGATTGAAGAATTCGTCGACGCCGCCGATAAAATAGGGGTGGCACTGGGCGATGACCTCGGCCAAGGGGCCATCGATAAGGTGGGCAAACTGGCAATGGCGTTCGGCGAAGATGACAGACTGGGACTTCGAGGCGCAATGCTGGCGACAGGCTCGGCCATCAACGAGCTGGCGCAAAACTCGTCGGCAAGTGCTGGCTATCTCGTCGAATTTACAGCGCGCGTAGCGGGCGTAGGCAAGCAAGTAGGGCTTACACAAGCGCAGATCATGGGCTTTGCTGCCGTGCTCGACGAGAATATGCAGAAGGATGAGATGGCGGCAACAGCCTTCTCGCAGCTCCTCACAAAAATGTCGGTAGACACTAAGACGTTCGCTAAGATGGCGGGCATGGACTTAAAGTCGTTCTCTAACCTGGTTAAAACTGACATCAACCAAGCGGTGCTGGTGCTAATGGAGAACCTGAAGTCGAAGGGTGGCTTCGACCAGCTGGGCAAAATGTTCAGCGATATGGGCCTCGATGGTACACGTGCCGTGGGGGTGCTCTCTACAATGGTCGACAAGATAGATGACATCCGTGACCGCCAACAGTTAGCTACTGAAGCGTATCGCGAGGCAACTTCTGTTATCGAAGAATTCGATGTTCAAAACAATACTATTCAAGCGGATGTCGACAAAGCGAAAAAACGTTTCTCAGAACTCGCTATAGAGCTCGGTGAGAGACTGCTTCCTGTGGTTAAATATACGATAAGCGCGGGCAGCTTGATGGTGAAGGCGCTAACGGCCATCACCAGCTTCACACTTAAATATTGGAAGGCGCTGGTGGTCGCAACGACAGGTATCGTTGCTTATACGGTGGCAGTTAAAGCGGCGACCATAGCAGAGAAGGCTCACTACCTTTTGACGCTAAAAAAAATCGCAACCGAGAAGCTGAAGGCTATATATACAGGACTGGCCACATCGGCACAGAAGGCGTATAATATAGCGGTGATGGCGGGCACAAGACAGATATCATTGGCCACGGCGGCACAAGAACTATGGAACAATGTAATTAAAGCGAACCCTTACGCCGCGGCGCTAACGGCCATGATAGCGGTGACAACTGCTATCATCGCCTTCTCTAAGCGTGTTGACGAGGCAACGAGAAAACAGATCGAGCTGAATAAAGCGAACGCCGAGGCGGCAGCAAACTGCCGTTCAGAGATATCTGAGCTGTCGACGCTGGTGAGCCTGGTGCGCGACAAATCAGCATCGGATGGGGCAAGGCACGAGGCGCTGAAGAAGCTGCAGAACTTATACCCTGAATACCTGCAAAGTCTCACAATGGAGAACATCAACTCGGTAGAGGCGCGCAAAGCGGTCGACAATTTGACGGATAGCATACTTAGCCAGGCGAAGGCTCGCGTGTACCTGTCGAAAGTAGAAGAGCTGGAGCGCAAGAAGCAGGATGTCAACGAGGAATATATGAATAGCTGGTGGGGCTCGATGGTGCAGAACTGGCGCGCGCAGTTCCAGGCGCTGGGCAACAATATTGCTCACTATGGCGAGAAGGTGAAAAACGCGCTATCGATGGGCTTCGATGGCGGTCAGTTCGGCAGCGGCCTTCGTGGCTTCTCCGTCGGCTGGCAACAGAAAACGACGATCGAAAAGGAGGGCTACAGTCGTAATGATATTACAAACTATATTCGTAATAGATATGCCGACATTCAGGCTATACAGAAGCAACAGGATGAGTGGCTGGCGAAGTATAAGGCTGAGATGGCGGCAGAGAATGAACGCCTGCATGAAGCGCGCAAGGCCAGCGAAGCGCTGGCTAAAGGTGATGGCAATAACGGGCTGTTAAATAATGGTGATTACAAATCAAATGATGAGCGTAAAGAAGATGCAGCAGCTGAACGTAAAGCGGCCATCGCTGCACGTAAGGCGGAGGCTGAGAAAAAGCGCCAAGAGGCGCTAAGGGCTAAAAATCTTCGCGAGGCGGTGAAAGCACAGAAGGCTATCACCAGCGCTGAGCTGGTTGAAATATACCGCAGATATAAGGATGAAGCCCTCGCTTACCGTGATTATCTGAAGATGCAATATGATGCACGCCAGAAGGGGCTCGATGCTCAGATAGCTATGTATGGCGAGGAGTCGAACGAAGCTGCGGAGCTCATCCGTAAAAAGACGGAGCTCGAAAAACAATATGTGGATGACATGCAGCGCATCAACGAGCGTGAGCTGGAGATGAAGTATGCCAGCCATGCCGTTGACTTACAAATGGCCTACGAAAAGGAAGGGCTTAATGAGGGGCTTTATCATAACGAGATAGAGCTATATGAGCGCATGTATGACAACGATATCGACTACCTGAAAAAGAAGCAGTCGCTATACACGAAGGGCTCGCAAGAGTGGCTCGACATAGATGAAGAAATTAAACAACGGCAGCATGAACATGAACTAGAGAGTGAACAGAGATATCAAGATTTGCTGTCGCGATACCGTGAGCAATGGGCAAGGGCTGATAATGCTGAGCAAGAGCGCATTGCTCTTTTGGGGCTGGAGGCGCTGCATAAGAAGGGCCTTATCTCTGAGAAGGAGTATCAAGAGATGCTGCGTACTATAAGACAACATTACGCTGAGATGAAAGCGAATGATGAGATGTATAACAGCAAGGGCGAAGTGTTCAAACGTAACGCTCATAACGCATATAACACGGCATCTACTCAGGCGCAAGCATCGGTGGGTGATAAGCACGAAAAGGGCGTTAACGTGGGCGCATACCTAACTGGTGACCTCGATATTTACCGATCAACGCTAATAAACATCAAGTCAATGGAGAAGGAGGGCGTCATCTCACACGAAGAGGCGATGGCGGCCATGGGAGAGGCTACGGCGGCCATGTGCGAGGGTCTTGTCGCCAAGATGCAAGCAGCAATGGATGCTATATCTCCTCTCATGTCAAACCTTTCTTCTTACTATGCAGCACAATCTGACTATGAGGTGACGGTGACGGAGAAGAAATATGAGAAGCTAATAAGTGCCGCTGGCAACAACACAGCTAAAGCAAAAAAACTGGAGGAGAAAAAAGAGAAGGAAGTAGCGAAGATTAAGACGAAGTATGCGCGCAAGCAAGCGAACATGCAGGTGGCACAAGCAGTGGCGCAAACGGCCATGTCGGCGATAGCGGCTTATGCATCGGCTATGTCGGGTGTCCCCTACCCCGCCAACATGGTGCTGGCACCCATCGCAGCGGGCATCGCTCTGGCAGCGGGCGCCATACAAATAGCTACGATAAAAAAACAACAACAGGCGCAAGAGGCGGGCTATTATGAGGGTGGCTTTACAGGAGGCCGCCGCTACCGCAGAGCGGCTGGTGTGGTACATGAAGGCGAATTCGTGGCCAACCACAATGCGGTGAACAATGCTAACATCTTGCCAGCACTGCAACTCATCGACGAAGCACAGCGCAATAACACGGTGTCGACGCTGACAGCTAACGACATATCGCGCTCGCTGGGGCAAGGTGGTGCGACAGTGGTGTCGGCGCCATCTGTGACGGTGAACAATGATAACACTGAACTCAACGCGACAATGGCCGACGCGCGCGACGTCATCGACCGCTTATCAATGATCCTGGCCAGCGGCATCGACGCACGTGTCTACATCGATGGGCCACAAGGGGTAGCCAAGAACCTCGACGATTTCCGTCGTCTTCAGGCACGTACATAATAATCTTATATAACAAAACAATGATAAAATGTATTATCGACGGTCGGGAGGGTTACCCATCTACGACCGAAAAAATAAAGGTGACATACGCGAACCCGTATGTCGAAGACTCTGGCACATATACTTATAATATAGTGTTTCCTATGTCAATTCATGCTAACCAGGTGCTGTTTGGCAATATCCACCGCTTCGACGTTAAGAAGCGACGAGAAGGCTTCGAAGTTTGTCAACTGTATGTTGACAATAGACTGTTCCTTAAAGGAAAGGGGTTAGTGACCTCTGTGAGCGAGACAACGGTTAAACTGCAGATAGTGGGCGGTAAATCGCGCGTCAAGTACAACAGCAACTTCAACAGCCACTATATAGATAAGATAAAATACCCTACGGTCTACATCAATAGAGGACTGGACGTTAGCGTGTATAAAATGTGTGTAGGGGGTAATGCGATACCAGCGGATTTCCCCTTAAATTCATTATTACTATTCATCGACCTGACGAAAAGTAACTTCGTGGGTGAGCATGGCGTGGCGGCGTTCAACCCCATCAATAACGAAACCTATGGGGGCACCATGAACGCGATATCCATCAGACGAACTAATTACATCGCTGTGTCGGGTAAGAGATACAACATCAACCGCGAAACAGAGGTCATGCACACGTTGGCGGTACAGCCTTACCTCTTATACGTTCTTAAGATGGTGCTAAGAAATGAGGGCTACCAGGTGGTGAAGAATGATTTTGATCGTGAGCCTTGGAACAGACTACTCATAGCATCCGCGAATTACTCGACGAAGATTGCCGATGCGCTACCTCATTGGACGGTGTACACCTTCCTCGAGGAGGTAGGCAAATTTCTTAACGCGTCGTTTGTTTTCGACGAGGTAAAAAAAACAGTAAGTATCTTATCGACAGATGAGCTGACAAGTCATGACGCGGTGGCTTATGAGCCCCTCGACGAATACACCGTCGAGTATGATGAAGATGGGCTGGTTAACATCGCAACCTCAAATGTGGAATATTCGTTTGCCGACTCCCCTAACAGGGAGTGGCGCGAATATATGAGCCAAGAGGTGTTGCAGAACTACACCATACGACAGTGCGCATCAAGTGCTGAACGTGACAAGGTGGCCGCTGCCATGAAGACAAGCGAGCGACGTACAACTATCTTCAAAGTCAAAGAGACTTTCTATATATATGCGCTCATGCCAGTAAATGATGACCCTGAGAACACCGACAAGGTCGAAAAGTGTGTTATGTGCGGCTTCTTTAACCCAGCCATCCGCGAGATGGATAGTGATAATAGTGTATCGCTGCGCATCGCGCCTGTCGCCTTCTATCAACGTAAACGCCGAGAACGCGACAAAGATGGGGTTGACAAATTGCCTAACAATTATATCTGTATACCATCGGCACCTTGTGTTAAGGGGGTGCCTCAAAAGACGGTTGACGAGGATGGTGAGGCATATGTGTCGGTGCAAGATGCTATGATGGGAGAAGATATAAAAAAAGATGAAGAGGATGATAGCAGCGTGATGTCGGTGATGTTCCAAGGTGTTAATGTTGTTAATATCTTGCTGGGGCAATCATTCCCATACACGTCAAGTCCCGGTGGGGAGAACAGCCTGGCACGCTACCCTGTTACATTGACAGACTGCCGTATGTTTGGCCAATGGGTGGGAGCTGGCGACAGCGCTTCGCTATCGCTCGATAACCTGCCACATCTGGCTCAGCGCGATGCTGAGGGTAATTGGATAACTTTCGGTACGGCCACGGCCAACAAGAAAAAAGTGGATATTGACAAGAACAACCTTTTTTGCATTCGGTTCTTAACTGACGAGGTACCCGACCCCTCACGCATATATATCTTCAATAACAGGAGATTTATATGTAAGAAGATAGAATGTGAGGTGTCGGGCGATGGTGTTGACAAGTTGAAAGTAGGGTATTTCTACGAGCTTCTATAGCTCGCCAACGAAATGCTTAGTGGTGTCGTGCGCAACATTCGGACATTTCAGATACTTGTTAGTAACAGAAATGTCCGAGTGTCGCGCCTGATCGCGAGCGACCACAATGCCTTCGGCGTTCGCGAGGTCGCGAATACCGGAGTCCTTAAGAGAGTAGAACTGGTAAGAGAGCGGAAAGCCAAGGGCTTTGCGCACCCTTACCCATTGTTGTCTGAAGCGGTTCACAGCTATCTGCTGAGAACCTGGTGTGAGATCCTTACCGAATAGGTAGTCTTGCGATGGGTGCGAGAAGATGTCCTGGTCTATCATCTCACGCAAGAGGGTGTCATTAAGGGCGACGCTCTGCTCCCTCCTGTTCTTCGATACCTCAGCGGGTATGGTGATGCACTGACGCGTAACAGAAATGTCGCCAACCTTGATGTGCCGTAACTCTTCAGGGCGAATAAATGTGTAATATTCGACCATGCAAGCAAGATAGAAAGGTGGGCAAGTAGCCCTAGTGTGCTCCTTCAAACGGCGAAGATCATCAGCACTCAAAGCGTCACGGTACTTTTCTTGCTCCTTCATCAACTTTATGCTATCAATGAAGTTGTCTGATATGTACTGCCTATCGACAAGCCAAGTGGCAAAGGTCGATAACCAGGTGCGATAATTATTGCGGGTGCGAGCAGAGAGCTCTCTATCGTATACAATGTAGTCAAGATAGTCGACTACCAAGGGACGCGAGAACTGGTTAATGTACTTGATACCAGCCTTCGACTCTTCAAGGTAGCTCAAGAACATTTCAAGACGACTACGGTAGTCGGTTGCAGTCTTCTGCTTCAAGATACCTTTATTACTAGAGACAACGAGATAGTCGATGTATCGCTGCACAACGACTTCCCATTTGGTGTAGCTGCGAGATGTATCAATATTTATAAATGGGTTCCAGCCACCCTTTAGTCTTGTCGTGATATCAGCGATAAGCGCCGAAGCAACGTATCGGCGCTCGCTCTTAGGGTATCTGTCAAGCATTAGTTTCTTGCGCTTAAGCCCGTCAATAGTCGGATCGTAAGCGTAAAAGTCAACATACCAAGATTTACCCGTGTGTAGCCGTGGAAGGGTATATCCTAATATATTACGCGGCGATAAGTTTTTTTTAGTAAGAAAAGACATTTTTTTACATTGTTCGTCGGATGACAACCAATGTTATTAGACATTGAGCGTCCGAGATACCGTCCGAGTATTCGCAACGCCCATAAACGAAAAACGGCCGAAAACCCTTTGTTTAAAAGAGATTTCGACCTTGATTGTTGCGGAGGCAGGACTCGAACATGCGACCTCCAGGTTATGAGCCTGGCGAGCT
>ERZ1026852.410-NODE-410-length-26959-cov-11.990968_pt1 | contig 26959 bp, 25 predicted proteins | sample MGYA00380156_ERZ1026852 | MGnify/ENA primary metagenome ERZ1026852 (study PRJEB33269, sample SAMEA4719792) | human gut metagenome | biome: human-associated habitat; feature: organic feature; material: feces | place: Cameroon | collected 2013-10 ...
TTTATGAGACTACCAACTTTTTTATAAACTATTTCTTATCCCGAACTGGGGTAAATAATGATAGCAATAGAATCCAAGCGCAGGAAGCGCGAAAACATATTGAAGAAATATCCTGATGCGGTGATTGCTGATGTAACAAGCCAAGCCACAGACGGATTGGTGAGGTTAAGCCCGTTCTACCCACATGGCGGAATCCCCGTTCCATTCAGCGAGGGCTACACCGCAATGTGCGTTGAGGCGATATGGCAGGGGCTGAAAGTGTTTGAATCGGCGGATGTGGACGTGAATATGTTCGCTAACGGCACGATGAAGAACATAAAGCGTACCGTTAGGCGATTCGGGAAACCACTCGGTCATCGCAAGGGCGTGAACGGCACCGAGTTGTTGGGGTATATAGAGGCTCGAAAGCAAATCTATCTGCCTGCCTACAAGTGGGTGCTTGAGAACAAGGTGGCGAACATAATAGAGCGGTTAAGGGAAGCCAGCAAGACGAAAACAATCGTGCTGCTCGACTATACCACAAACTGCGACATTGATGATCCGACGAAGCCATTGTCGCACGCCTTTCTGATAAAGGCATACGCCGAAGGACTGTATCCATTCGGCGACAAGAAACCACAGACAGAAGCGCCGCAAATGCCGTCGCTATTCTAAACCTATAAACAAGAAACCGTTATGAACAAAAGAAACGATTGGGAGGAGTTCAAGAAACTTCTCGAACAGAATAACATCACAAAGCTGTATCACTTCACTGACCGCGATAACCTGGAGAACATCATCAAGAATGGCGGTCTCTACTCATGGAAGGACTGTGAGGAGCGTGGCATCGACATCCCCAAACCAGGCGGTGGTGGAGCAGGTTCATTGTCGTGGTCGCTCGACCAACAGGCAGGTTTGGAGCATTACGTTCGCGTCAGCTTCACAAGCAATCACCCGATGATGTATGTGGCAATGAACGAAGGACGAATATCAAACCCCGTGCTGCTGGAAATAGACCCCGAAGTTATATATGATGAGAACACGCGCTATGCCGACCGCAACGCAACACGAAGCGGAGCAAGAATAGGTGGTACACTAAACGACTTCAAGCAGATTCACTTCCAGACCGTAAAGGCAAAGAAGCATTTCGACCTCGATGCCGACGAGCAGCCTTTCTATCAAGCAGAGATATTGGTAAAAAACTCCATCCCATTGAAGTATATCACCAATATCGGCAACTTTGGCATACCTATTCCGAGTCAGCCGCTGCAGATGCAGAGCAAGAATGCGTACACAGCACGTGTAGACCGCGAGCATCCTACAGCATTCATCTTCCTTGTCGACCAGAGCGTGTCGATGAAACGCTTAACCACTTTCAATGGAGAGGACATGACGCTATCTGAGGCTGTGGCACGAATAGTGAACTCGCAGATAAACGAACTTGTGGAACGTTGCGTGAAGAACAACGAAACACGCCACTACTTCGATATTGCCGTAATAGGATACGGTCAGGAGGCTTACAGCGCATGGAACGGATCGTTGGAGGGTAGAGACTTTGTCACGCCTGAAGAAATCAGAGACAATCCGTTTATGAAAAAGATGGTTAAGGAAGAAGTGCGCACACGCAAAGGCATCGCAATAAAGGAGGTGGAAAAGAAGCAATGGATGACGGCACGTCATGATGGCAGCTGGACCCACATGGACAAGGCATTCAAGCGTGCAGAAGGTCTGTTGGAGAACTGGATGAAACAACACCACGACAAGGACTGCTATCCACCGACAATCATAAACATTACAGACGGAGAATATAACGGCGTGTCGCACGACGAGATGCAGCAGTTGTCAAATCAGTTGAAGTCGATGTTTACCAACGATGGCAACGTGTTGCTTTTCAATATCCACGTAGTGCCAGGACATACCGAATCGGTGGTTTTCCCTGCTTCACTCGGCGAACTGAACCACAACGGCTATGGCGAGAAACTATACAACATGGCAAGTCTGTTGCCGCTTAACTACAATGAGCAGATTAGAGCCATCTTTGGCGACAAGCAAACCGACATACGCTATCATGCCATGGGTGTGAACACAGGTATGGAACGCCTTGTAAAGATGATGAAGATTGGAACCCTGTCAAGTATGCTCGTTAACAATAACCAGTAAGAAAATGTGTAAAAGTGTAAGCATAGCAAAACCTAACGACCACACACCCAACGAGGACGCTGTGTTCTGCTCGCCACGGTGCATAGCCGTGTCTGACGGAGCAGGAGGCTGCGGACTCTATGCTGATGAGTGGTCGAGGTATCTGATGGAGCATCTGCCAAAGGATGCTCCGCTTTGTTCGTTCGCAGAATTTGATGAATGGGTGGACGGCATTTGGGAGGCGTTCTACAATGAGCATGAAGAACGGGCTAAGGAAGGCGATGGAATCTTGCTTAACAAGTTCTACAACGAAGGCTCGTGCGCCACTGTTGCTGCAGCTTGGAAGACTAATGATGAAGAATGTAGATGGATAGCGTATGGCGATAGTGTTGTTTTCCACTATAATCGTCACACAGAAATGCTGGAACATAGCTTTACACGACTGGCTGACTTCAGCAATCCTCCGCGCCTCGTCAGCTGCAAAGACCCATTAGAAGAAGAAGGATGCTGTAACGGCGTGTTCCATATTGATGATACATCCATCGTATTTGCTGCAAGCGATGCCCTTTCGCATTATGTGCTGATGATGTACGAACTGTCGAAAAGTGCGGAGTTTGAAAGCGAACTGATGGAGCTGCGAATGAAACGAACAAGCAATTCGCAACTGCTTCAAATGGCAGAGAAAGAAGTGTTCAAGTTTTACGACGATGTCCTCAGTCCTCTTTTAAGAAGTGTAGACTCAGAAGCCAACTTTAAGGAACTGATGGAGTCTTTGTATGTAAAAAAACTTATTGACATCGACGATTACACGTTGGCAATATTATAAAACAACAATGCGTAACGGAAGCAAATAATTTACCCGACAAAGCAAAAAATAAAACTTATGCAATACCCTCTTATATCAGAATACTTGGCAGCCATTCGTGATGCTCACGACAATCTTGACAAACTGAGCCATTTGGTGCCTGTATTGGATAATTATGGCGAGCCGTATCGTAGCAGCGGCGCGTTTGCTGTCGTATTCAAGATGAAAGACGAGCAGACGGGAAAGTGCTATGCCCTAAAGTGCTTCACCGAAGAGCAGGAAGGTCGTGCAGAAGCATATCGCCAGATTGCTGAGGAACTGGAGTTTGTTGATTCGCCTTATATTACACACGTGAAGTATCTGGAGAAGGAACTGTTTGTTGATAGCAACTGTGAAGACAACGAGTTCCCCGTGTTGCTGATGGACTGGATTGAGGGCGAGACGATGGAGACATACATCGCCGATCACTATATGGACAACTACGCCATGTCGATGCTTTGCTACCGCTTCTGCAAGATGGCAGCTTGGCTTCGCTCCCAACCATTTGCTCATGGCGATATAAAGCCCGACAATATCATGGTGCGCCCCGACGGTACGCTGACCCTTGTCGACTACGATGGCATGTTTGTGCCAGCGATGAAAGGTCAGAAGTCGCCGACTATCGGTACCAAGGACTTCTCGCATCCCCTTCGCACCATCGACGACTTCGACGAAACCATCGACGATTTCGCCTTGGCTTCCATGGCCCTCTCGTTAAAAGCAATATCCCTTAATCCGTCTCTGCTCGACGAGTACGGAGCGTCTGACCGTCTCCTCTTCTCAGCCGCTGATTATCTTGACTTAAGCAAGAGCAAGACCTTCACTGCTTTGCAAGGGCTCTTGGCAGACGAAGATTTAAATACCCTTTTGTCAATGTTCCTATTAGCCTACGCCAAGAAAAACTTGGCCCTGTGCTCTTTTCGATTGTTTGATGTGCTGAAACCGAAAGATGAGGAAGTGTGGAGTACGAAGGTAACAAAAGAAGATCGTGAAAATTCAGTAGTGGATGAGTTTGGCGTAAAATACAGCAAGGATTGGAAGAGATTGCTTCAGACTCCAGGAGAATTGAAAGGTGAATACTCAATAAAAGAAGGAGTGAAGGTGATTGGAAATTACGCTTTTGCTTATTGTAATACTCTTACAAACATCAAGATTCCAGATAGTGTGATAAGTATTGGAGATTACGCTTTCGCTGGATGTGAGACACTCACTAGTATTAAAATTCCAAATGGAGTGATAAGTATTGGTGATAGTGCTTTTCAAGAATGTTACTCTCTTGCTATCATAAATCTTTCAAATAATGTTACAAGTATTGGAGAAAGATCTTTTTACTGGTGTAACTCTCTCAAAAAAATAGAAATTCCGAATAGTGTGACAATTATTGGGGCATTGGCTTTTCTATATTGCAGCTCTCTCACTAACATTTATATACCAAATAGCGTGACAAGAATAGGGGAAAGCGCTTTTGATGGTTGTAATAGTCTTCCCAATCAGATTAAATCAGATATAATTCAACGTTTTGGCGAAAAAGTTTTTGAACAAGTTCACTGGGATTCAATTCGCGATATACCAATATTCTGTGTCTATTGATAATTAATAATTAATGTTTTGTAACTTTTTGTGCCAGTTGCTAGAATATATGTTGAAATTATTAGAGATTAAAAAGAGTGCAGACAAGGTGCTTACATTGCAAAGCACTATTACGACAATACAAATTAAGCTACCTCTGAATCAGGAGGTTTACACACGGAGATGCTGATCATGACATTAGACAATAGCTAAACTTTTTGATGAGGAATTTTAGGTGACACGATGACGAAGTCAAAAATATAATAAGTAGAAGATATGCCTTCTGTGGGGATAAAAAGGACGATATTTTTTGTAATTCTGCTATTGCTAAAATGAAAGGATTATCTTTTATGATAGGCGTTAAGGCTGAAACGCTTGAACTTGTCGGAATAGATATCTCAAGGTATCCTTCATATGACAAGATAAGATTCCTTAGAGACGAACAAGATTTGTTGTAACGCCAAATGACAGTATATTTATAGATAAATGAAATAATATTGAGCGTAGTGATTGACGAACTAAGAATTATTAGATTATACTGATAGTAATATGAACCCTCGTTTAGCCCCGCCCTCTCACTTGCGATATGACAAAAAAACGAGGGGTGTGGGTGAGAAAAAATGGGATAGCGTTGCCAGATTAGCAGATTTTTTTTAATTTCGCGCTCGGAAACAGTAAACTCACAATATATTAAGATACAAATTTAGTAAATTCTATGGGAGGTATTTTCGGAACTATTTCCAAAAAGAGCTGTGTGGCCGACTTGTTTTATGGCACCGACTATAATTCGCATTTGGGCACACGTCGAGGAGGTATGGCCGCTTTTGAGAGAGAGAAAGGCTTTGTTCGTTCTATTCATAACTTGGAGAACGCTTATTTCCGTTCAAAGTTTGAGCCGTCGCTGGGAAAGTTTGATGGCTGCACAGCGGGCATAGGCGCTATTAGCGACACCGATGCTCAGCCGTTGGTGATGAATTCGCACCTTGGTAGCTTTGCCATTTGCACCGTAGCCAAGATTGTGAACATTGACGAGCTGTCGCGCAAACTTTTAGAAAAGAATATGCACTTTGCCGAGATGTCGTCGGGCAAGACCAACCCTACCGAGCTGGTGGCCTTGCTGCTGATACAGGGCAAGACCTTTCGTGATGGCATAGAAAATGTCTTCTGCCACATCAAGGGCTCGTGCAGCATGCTTATCCTTACTGATAATGGCATTATCTGTGCGCGAGATAGTTGGGGCCGCACGCCGCTGGTGATAGGAAAAAAAGACGGTGCTTATGCCGTCAGCAGCGAGTCGACCTCGTTCCCCAACCTCGATTATGAGATAGAATATAATGTGGGTCCTGGCGAGATTGTGAAGATTACGGCCGATGGTATGGAGCAAATTCGTCCTGCCAACAAGAAGATGCAGATATGCTCGTTCCTTTGGGTATATTATGGTTTCCCCACCTCTACGTATGAGGGTCGCAATGTTGAAGAGGCCCGTTTTGCTAATGGTTACAGCTTGGCCAAGGTTGATGATGTTGAGATTGACTGTGTGAGTGGCATCCCCGACTCGGGTACAGGTATGGCCATGGGCTATGCTGCCGGAAAATGTGTGCCCTATCAGCGCTGCATTGCCAAGTACACTCCCACTTGGCCCCGCTCGTTTACCCCTTCCAACCAGGCCATGCGCTCGCTGGTGGCAAAGATGAAACTTATCCCGAACAAGGCCATGCTTAAAGGCAAGCGAGTGCTGTTTTGCGACGACTCAATTGTGCGTGGTACCCAGCTTCGCGATAATGTGAAGGTGCTGTTTGATGCCGGACTGAAAGAGTGCCATATGCGCATTGCCTGTCCGCCGCTGGTTTATGGCTGCCCCTTCATCAATTTCACCTCGTCGAAGAGCGATATGGAGCTCATCACCCGTCGCGTTATTGAGGGCTTTGAGGGCGATGCCAATAAAGACTTAGACAAGTATGCCACTACCAACTCGCCCCAGTATCAGCGCATGGTAGAGGCTATACGCAAGCAGCTGGGGCTCACATCGTTGAAATTTAACACCGTCGAGCAACTGATTGAGGCCATTGGTTTGCCCAAATGCCAGGTTTGCACCCACTGCTTTGATGGCAGCAGCGCCTATACACTGAACGAGCAGGCCGACGAGTAATTGTCTTCTTCAAAATGACAATAATGTTTTTAAAAGACGAGTGATTGTTTTTTAGAAACAGAAAACGAAACAATATACAACAACAAAAGAACAGCAAAAGCAACGTTCTTATGCGCAAATAATAGGGTGCATAAAGGTTGTATTTGATGTTCTTTTGTTGTTTTTTTATGTTTTATATCAAGGCCCAAACCCAGTCTCAATAATTGCATAAATATACAGTTTTGCTTTCAGGTTGAGAAAGGCATCAAATTACAATCTGAAAGCATGGGTTTTAGGTTGTAAAACCAAGGGCTTCACAGCGTAAAACCAAGGCTTTTAGGACCTGAAACCAAGGGTTTCGCATTTCAGAGGTATTAATAAAATTTTCTGTAAGCAAACAGTCTGAATTCTTAAGCGATTGTTACTTTTTTAACCAATCTTATGTTAATAAAAGTGAAACGTGTGTTTTGCATAAATATTCATTTCTTCTTTGGTTTTGCATAAATATACATTAATATGTATAAATATGCATAAATGGTTGAGGTTCATTTATTTTTTTCATCTTGCCATAACCACTTTCTACAGAAAATTAGTATCTTTACAGCACAAAAACCGAATATAAATAAAAAAGATAAGATATGGTAACGATGAAGAAAATGATGCTTGCCATGCTGCTGATTGTTGCATGGCTGATGCCGACACCAATACTTGCCGACAGCTATTCGTCATTATGGAAACAGCTGGATAGGGCTGCCAGCAAAGACCAGCCTAAGACCGAGTTGGCCATCTTGAAGAAGATAGCCCATAAGGCCACTACAGAACGTGCTTATGGCCATTTGCTAAAAGCACAAATACAGGCTGTGAGTGTGCGCCAAAGCTTATCGCCCGACTCGCTGCGCCCCTCAGTCATACGCCTTGAAGGCGAGCAACTAAAGGCCGAGAAGGCAGGCAACAAGGTGCTGGCCGCCGTGTATGCTGCTGTGCTGGGCAGAGCCTATGACCAGTTTCCGAAACTGTGCGAAGATGCGGCCGACGCTGAGGCAGCCAGTAAGCAGTGGTATGACAAGTCGCTTCGTCATCCCGACGCCTTGGCCAAAGCCTTTGCTACAGGCTACGAGCCGTTTGTGATTGATGGCGTCGACAGCCGTATCTTTGGCGACGACCTCTTGCATATCATTGGTTTTCAGGCTGGTCGTACACAGTTCTTGCACGACTATTATGAGAAGGCTGGCAACCGTCAGGCCTCTTGCATCACGGCCCTCAGCCTGTTGCGCGAAGGTAAGAAAGAACAGGTGGCAGCGTTGCGCAAATCGAAATATCTGCTGGCCGTCGACTCGCTCTTAAACGAATATAAAGACCTGATGGTGGCTGGCGAGGTGGCCATTGAGCGCTACAATGTGATGGCCGAAGCCGACGACGTGCAACCCAAGGATATGATGAACTTTATCGACTATTCGTTGGTGCACTGGGGGGCATGGCCACGCATGAACATTTTGCGCAATGCCCAAAGCCGACTCACATTGCCCAGCTTTCATGTAGCCATTGGCGACGATGTGTTGCTGCCTGGTGTGCCGCGCAAGGTGAACCTGCTATCAGTGGTAAACGTTAACGAACTGACCATGACTGTGCGCCGCGTAAATATTGATGGCGACACCACGCTCGACCCCGCTTACGACAAAGAATATGCTAAACTGAAGGCTCATTTCACCGCCGACGAACCTTATACCCAAACGCGCCGTTATATAGGTATGCCTGCTTATAAGGCCACACGCGATTCGATGACGATTAATCCGCTGAAGGTGGGCGTATATGTGGTAGAATTTAGCACCAACAATGCTGCTGTGCGCCCCGAGCGTGTGCTCTTGCGTGTAAGCAATCTGAAGGTGGTGTGCCAGTCGTTGCCCAACCACAAACAGCGCTTTGCTGTGCTCAATGCTACCACGGGTCAGCCAGTGCCAGGCGCCAAATTGCGCATTAGCACGCGGCGTTTTAACGTAAAAACTAATTTGAGAGACGTCTCTACCCACGTATTTGATGCTAAGGGCGAGGTGATTATTGATTTAAAAGGTAAAGAAAATTATATTACCTATTATGCTTACACCGATGACGACAAGGCTTCGATGGAAGGCGAATGTTATTATCGTTACAACTTTTATGGCAACGACCGCACGGCCGAACCGCAGCTCAAGCTCTTCACCGACCGCGCCCTTTATCGTCCAGGGCAAACCGTACAGCTGTCGGCCATCGCTTTCAGCAAGAGCCGCAATGGGGCATCGACCATGCCCAATGAGAAGGTGGTGTTTAAGCTACGCAACGCCAGTGGCAAGGTGGTGAGCACCGCCGAGGCCATGACCGATAAGTATGGCACGGCCACCACATCGTTTGTGCTGCCTACCAGCGGCTTGAACGGTACCTTCTCTATACGAGCTTCGGTTGACGGACGACGCAAGGTAGTAGCTTGGAACAGCATACGCGTTGATGAATATAAACGGCCTACCTTCGACATCACTTTCGCTAAGCCCAGCACCAGCTACCAGGCTGGCGACACCGTAAGCCTCAGTGCCACGGCTCGCACCTATAGTGGCGTGGCTGTGCAGGGGGCAAAGGTACTTTATCGCGTGGTGCGTCGCCCCGCTTTATGGTGGGGACGCTTCGGCGTGCGCGACCGTACCACACTGCTGTATGCTGACACGGCTGTTACTGATGGCAGCGGTCGATTCGTAGCCCGTGTGCCCATGACAATGCCCGAACGCGAAGAAGGCTTTGAAAAGGTGGCTCGCTTTTATTCGTTCGACGTTACGGCCACTGTGACCGATGCGGGTGGCGAGAGTCATGATGCTTCTGCCACCGTGCCCTTGGGCGATAAGTCTACCGCTCTTTCATGCACTATGCCCGACAAGATAGAGCGCGACAGCCTGCATACCATTCGCTTCAACTATACCAACGCGGCGGGCGAGCCCCTTGATGGCGAGGTGACCTATTATATTGACGACCAACGCTTCACGGCTCGCACCAATAGCGACCAGCCGTTGTCGGCCGCTACGCTTACCTCGGCTTCGCATCTGCTCACAGCCTATTGTGGGAACGATACCATACAGCAGCATTTTGTGCTGTTCTCAATGCAGGATAAGAAGGTGGCCACGCACACCCACGACTGGTTCTATACCACCGCTAACCGCTTCTCAGCCAATGGGCAACCTGTTTATGTTCAGGTGGGCTCGTCAGATAGTGTTCAGCATGTGCTCTACACCATCTTCTCGGGCGAGAAAGTGCTCGAAAGCGATGTGCTGAACCTGAAAGATGGCGAGGTGATGACGCGCAGCTTCACTTATAAACCCGAATATGGCGATGGCTTGCTGCTTACCTATGTTTGGGTGAAAGAGGGCGAGGTATATCGACATGAGGTAAAGATAGCATGCCCCAAGCCCGACAATCGTCTCACCACCACCTGGACCACCTTCCGCGACCGACTTACCCCTGGGCAGAAAGAAGAGTGGACCCTGCATATTGCCACCCCCGATGGTAGCGCTGCCAAGGCTCAGACCATGCTTACCATGTATGATAAATCGCTTGACCAACTGCTGAAGCACCGCTGGACGCTCAGTGCCAACTGGGTAAACTTTCTGCCTTCTACTCGCTGGGACTATCGCGATGCTCAAACCCTAAGTCGTTATGGCGAGATGGCCTTCCGCCCATTGGGCGAGCGCGCGCTCGACTTTAGCTCTTTCTACATGCCATGGATTGTGGCTAAGACTGAGGTGATGATAAGAGGCTCAAAAAAACAGCTCTTGCGTACATCCTCGTCATTAAACGATAAGTTCGACTATGTGCCTAATGAAGAAATGGAAATATCCAACTCTATGTTGGCCAAGATGGAGAAACGCACCATTACGGGCGCTGTTAAAGAAGATAGTGACGAGTGTGGCGATGCGGGCGAGCAAGGCGCTGCCGATAAGGTGAACGTGCGAGAGAACCTTGACGAGACAGCCTTCTTTATGCCTACGCTTGAAACCGATGATAAGGGTAACGTGAAGGTGAAATTTACGCTGCCCGAGAGTGTTACCACATGGCGCTTGATGGGCATTGCTCACGACACTAACATGCGTATAGGACAGCTGGAGGCTGAAGCCGTGGCACAGAAAAAACTGATGATTGAACCTAACCTGCCGCGCTTTGTGCGTCCGGCTGATAAGGGTAGCATCGTGGCCCGTCTCAGTAACCTGTCTGAACGCCGATTGGGTGGTACGGCTCGTCTTGAACTGCTGAACCCCGAGACAAACAAGACGGTGTATGCCAAAGACCTGAAATTTAAAATTGAAAAAGATACTACCATCGCTCTCAGCTTTGCCCTGGATATGGCCCATGTGAAGAACGACGGACTGCTGATATGCCGCGTATCGGCTCAGGCGGCAGGCTTCAGCGATGGCGAACAGCGCTATCTGCCCGTGCTTTCGGCCAGCGAACAGGTTACCACGGCTGTGCCCTTTACGCAGCAAGGGGCGGGCACCAAGACCATTGACCTGAAACCACTGTTCAGCGGAAAGACGGTAGATGAGGGTAAACTGACGGTAGAATATACGAACAACCCCGCATGGCTGATGGTGCAAACGCTGCCTTCGGTTTCAACACGTGGCAACGAAGATGCCATATCATTGGCCACAGCCTATTATACCAATGTGGTGGGCCGCAAACTAATGACGCTGTCGCCTGCCATACAGCAAACGGTAGAGCAGTGGAAGCTGAACGCTGACAAACACCTGAAGAGCACGTTGACCGACAATGAAGAGGTGAAGAACATCTTGCTAAGCGAAACACCGTGGGCAGACGATGCCGAGAACGAGACCGACAACATGCGTCGCCTGGCTTCGTTCTACGATGCTAACACGCTTGATATGCGCCAAGCAGGATGGCTGGCCAAACTGGAAACCTTGCAGAAATATGACGGCTCGTTCAGTTGGTGGCCTGGCATGATGGGCAGCAAGCACGTTACCGTGTCGGTGGCCGAAACATTGGCACGCCTCGCATCAATGGATATGCTCGATAACGAGGGAAGCAACATCTTGAAGGAGGCTGTAAACTGGCTCGGCGGCGAGGCTTCGCGCGAGTGTAACGATATGCGCAAACGCGAGCAGAAGGGCGAGAAGCATGTGCGCCCCTCTGAGTTTGCCTGCGAGTATATGTATGTGTGTGCACTGACAGGTGCCCGAAAGTCGATGACATTGAAACGTCAAACCGACTATGATTATCTTATCGCCCATCTTGCAAAGCAAAACACCGACCTCAGCATTGAAGGCAAGGCTCGTGCTGCTGTGGTGCTGGCCGAGGCTAACTACAAGGCCGATGCTAACACGCTGATTGAAAGTATGCGACAATATCTGGTGAGCAAACCCGACATGGGCAGCTACTATGATACGCATAAGGCGGGCTACTCATGGCGCAACTATCGCATACCCACACAGGTGGCGGCTATTGAGGCCTTGCAGCGCCTGCAGCCTTCTGACCAAAAGACCATTGCCGATATGCAACTGTGGTTGCTACAGTGCAAGCGCACACAGGGATGGGACACACCGCTCAGTACTGTTGATGCCGTGTCGGCCTTCTTGGGTGGCAACGCGAAGGCTCTTACTGCCAATGAGGGCAAACCCACGGTGTTGAAGGTTGATGGCAAACAACTGACCATGCCTAAGCAGCTGGCGGGCCTGGGCTATGTTAAGACCACGAAAGAGGGCAACCATATGCGCACCTTTACGGCTGAAAAGTCGACCGATGGCACATCGTGGGGCGCTGTATATGCTCAGTATGTGCAGCCGCTTGAAGAGGTAGAGAAGGCCTCGGCTGGCATTGCCATCAAGCGCACTTTCTATAAAGATGGTAAGCGCATTGACGTTACCAATACGGCCGACGGTAACAAGGTATTGAACGACCTGAAGGTGGGCGACCGCTTGACGGTGCGCCTCACCATTGATGCCGATCGCGACTATGACTTTGTACAGGTTTCTGACCATCGTGCTGCCAACATGGAGCCTACCTCGCAGCTCAGTGGTTATCGCAATGGCAGCTATATGGTTACGCGCGATAATGCTACTTATTTCTTCTTCGACCGCTTGGCCAAGGGCCGTCATACCATTGAGGCATCTTACTATATCGACCGCGCGGGCGCTTATCGCACGGGGCTCTGCACCGCACAGTGTGCTTACAGTCCTGAGTTTATGGCACGCGACGTGGCTGTTGAACTGGAAAGCGAGTAGCGCAAAACTTATGGCGACAAAAATGATAATAATATTTAAACGTCATTGAATAATTGTCGTAAAAACTTGTCCTTGTCGGCATAAAGTGATATATTTGCATATAGTTACTGGGCTTGCAGAGTGTAAGCTCAGTGCTTGCATAATATAACGTCAGTGCTTGCTTGAGATAAGCCTCAGTGCTTGCTTGATGATGTTCTGACAATGAGCAATGTTTAAACCTTTTATATCGCGATAAATATGAAAATAATCAAGATAATGTTGGCCTCGTTATGGTTGATGCCTGCCTCGATGTGGGCTCAGAAACTGGTGGTGGCCAACGAAACCATCGATTGCGGACAGGTGACCTATCAGGCTCCCGTAGTGGCCGAATATGAAATTAGCAACCGAAGCAATCAGCCTATGCACATTGAAAAGGTGCGTATGAGCTGTGGATGCACAGAGGTTGACTATCCGAAAGATGAGATTGTGGCTGGCGAAACTTTCTCGGTAAAGGTGACGTATGATGCCATGACCATGGGACATTTTGATAAGTTTGTCGACCTATACCTTGATAATGCCGACAAACCTTTGGTACTGCGCATGAAAGGTGTGGTGGTGGCCGAGGTTATCGATTATGCTGGAACCTATCCCTTCATGCTGGGACAAATTTTGGCCGACAGAAACGATATCGAATTTGACGATGTAAATCGTGGCGAGCAACCCCAACAGAAAATACATATTCGTAACACCACTGACCAAACGCTTCGTCCGCAGGTGATGCACTTGCCCAACTATCTGAAGGCCGATGTGGCGCCTACAAAGGTGAAACCTGGCCATTCTGGTGTCATCACCCTCACGCTCGACTCGCGTTCGCTGCCCGAGATGGGCTTGAACCAAACCAGCGTGTTCTTGGGTGGCTTCCCTGGCGACAAGGTAAGTGCTGATAAAGAAATTACTATTTCGGCTGTACTGTTGCCCAACTTTGAGAAGTTGTCGGCACATCAGTTGGCTATCGCTCCAAAGATTGAACTCTCTGAGATGGAGGTCAACTTGCCGCCATTTGGTAAAAAGAAAAAGCAGCGTGCCGTCATACGTCTACGCAATGTGGGTAAAAGTGTGTTAGATATTCGCAGCTTGCGTATGTTTACATCGGCTTTACAGGTGTCGCTGAACACAACGCATCTGGCTCCGGGAGCCGAGGCTAAACTGAAGATAACGGTTGATGCCGCTAAACTGAAAGAGGCTCGCAACAAACCTCGTGTGCTGATGATAACCAACGATCCTGACAACGCAAAGGTTACCATTAATATTAATGTGCATGACAAATAGCACAATACATACGGTTGTATACTGTAAAAGATATCAAAAGTAATAGCAAAACAAAATGCTACAAATAGAGATTGACAATGGCAGTGGCTTCTGCTTCGGTGTTACCACAGCCATTAAGAAGGCTGAAGAAGAGTTGGCCGATGGCAATACATTATATTGCTTGGGCGACATTGTGCATAATGGCATGGAGGTAGAACGTTTGCATGGGCATGGCTTGCTAACCATTAACCATGACGAACTGATGCGTTTGCATAATGTAAAGGTGCTGTTGCGGGCTCATGGCGAACCCCCAGCAACCTATACCATGGCCGAGGCTAACCATATACAGATTATTGATGCCACCTGCCCAGTGGTGTTGCAACTGCAACGACGCATCAAACGACAGTATGATGCCGACCCGAATGCTCAGATTGTGATATTCGGAAAGAGCGGACACGCCGAGGTGTTGGGATTGGTGGGCCAAACGCAAGGCCATGCCGTGGTGGTTGAAAGCCTTGACGATGTGAAGCAGCTTGACCTCTCGCGTAACACGTATCTCTACTCGCAAACCACAAAAAGTTTGGACGAGTTTCATCGTATTATCGAATATATTCAAGAACATATTGCACCTACAGCTACCTTCCGTAGCTTCGACACCATTTGCCGACAGGTGGCCAACCGTATGCCCAATATAGCCAACTTTGCTTCGCGTCACGACATTATTTTGTTTGTATGCGGACATAAAAGCAGTAACGGCAAGGTGTTGTTTAACGAGTGTAAGCGTGTGAATGAACATAGCTTCTTGGTAGAGAAACCTGAAGAGATTGACCTCTCGTGGTTTAAGGGCAAGCAGTCGGTGGGCATCTGTGGTGCTACCAGTACGCCCAAATGGCTGATGGAACAATGTCGCGATTATATAGAGAAATATCTTTAATGTTTTTACTGGTATTAATAGAAAGCAGTTGTATCTAAATAGAAATGGTTTGTATATAAATAGAAACTGTTTGCATCGAAAATAGATATTGTAGTAAATTGAAAATGAAGGAAATGTTTAGAAGCAAAATATTTGCATTTAATAATAGGGTAGCACAATTGTTGTTTGCTATCTTCTTTGTATGCACCTATTGCTTGGGTGCGTCGGCACAAACGGTTGAGCCCTCAGGGTGGCATGAGGTGCTGAAGGTAAAGTTTATTGAGGGCGATGCTGCCTTTATGTCGTTAGTGGCCTTTGCTTTGGTGCTGGGTTTAGCCTTCTGCATAGAGCGCATTATCTATCTCAGCATGTCTGAAATAGATACCGATGCTTTTCAGCGTTCGCTCGACGAAAAGATTAGTAACAATGATATAGAAGGTGCCAAAGAGTTGTGTCGTAACACGCGTGGCCCCGTGGCCTCTATTTGTTATCAGGGGTTGGTGCGCTGCGACGCTCCTGCCGAAGATATTGAACGTTCTATCTCGTCTTACGGCACGGTGCAGGTGGCACTGCTTGAGAAAGGTTGCTCGTGGATAAAACTGTTTATTGCCATGGCTCCCTCGTTAGGCTTCTTGGGCACAGTAATAGGTATGGTGATGGCTTTTGAACAGATACAACAGGTGGGCGATATCAATCCTACTATTGTGGCTGCTGGCATGAAGGTGGCGCTTATCACCACCATCTTTGGCATTATTGTGGCATTGGTGCTACAGCTGTTTTATAATTATATCATGTCGAAGATTGACCACCTGACGGCACGGATGGAGGAGAGTGCCATTGTGCTGTTAGATGCACTGATCAAGCGCCGTAACAATCAATAACAGGAAAGGAGAATTTGCCATGATGCTACAACGCAAATTAGGTATGACAAGTGACCATACGGGGTTGACGGCAGCCTGGACTCAATATGTTCTTTACGTATTGATAGCCTTGATAGTATTGCTTTTTGCTCTGTTTTATTTGGTGGGCTTCGATATTCCTTATGATGAGAACCCCGACTATAACGCTCCGTTGCTCACGGGGGTGCTCATCTCTTTTGCAATACTGTTGTTGCTGGTCACCACTGTTTTGGCTATCGTTTCAGGTGTGCGCTCGATGTATAAATATCGCAGCAAGCATAAGAAAGAAAATGGTATACGTTCGGCACGCATCATTATGGCAGTGTCGGCTGGCACCCTGTGTATGCTTTTGCTCTCGTTTCTTTTGGCGCCCATAGGTGCAATAAAGGTGAATGGTGTGCTGTTTACTGATGGCTTTTGGTTGCGTGTGGCCGAGATGTTTGTCGACACGTCGCTCTTCTTGCTGTTGGCTGCCTTTGCAACAGTGGGCATTGGCTATGCAATACGTGTGAAACGGCATAATGAAAAGATGAAACGGAGGAACCAAACATGCTGATAAAACGTAGGCGACGCGATGTGCCGACGCTGAACACCACCTCAACGGCCGACATCTCTTTCATGTTGCTCATCTTCTTTCTTGTTACCACATCAATGGACGTTGACCGTGGTATCACGCGCCAACTGCCACCTGTCGACAAGACCGAAGATGTGCAACCACTTGACATTGCTCGCAGCAAACTAATGACAATAGAGGTGCTGGCGGGTGGTGTGATACATATTGATGGCAAACCCGCGCCTGTGAAGGGCTTGCGAAACCGTATTGCCAGTTTTGTGATGCGCGACAAAGAACAGCATCTCATAAATATTCAGACGGCCGACGATGCCTGCTATGACACTTATTTTGCACTGCAAAACGAACTGGTAGCAGCCTATGCCGCTGTGCGTGACAAAGAGGCTATGCGCCGATATGGGCATGTGTTGTCGCTATGTACAGCCCAGCAACGACAGGCGGTGCTGGAGGCTTGCCCACAACATGTGGCCGAAAACTATGATAGCATACAGAAAGGAGGGAAACCATGATACGCCGAAACCGTCGATTGCGCGAGGTGCCGATGCTTAATACGGCTTCGTTGCCCGATCTTATCTTTACCGTGCTCTTCTTTTTCATGATTGTTACGCACATGCGCACCACCACCAGCAAGGTGAAATATGCCTTACCACAAGGCACCGAACTAAAACGATTGGTGAAGAAGTCGGCAGTCACCTATATATATATAGGACGTGACATGCCCAAAACCACGCGTGAAACCTCTACGGTAGTATCGCCCAACACCTCTTCTGCTTCATCGATGGATGTGTCGGCTTATAAGGTGCAACTGAATAACAGGGTGGGTACCATCGGCGAGGTGGCCAGTTTTGTAGCAAACGAGAAAAAACGCATGAACCCCGACGACCAAGTAAAGATGACGGTATCGATAAAGGCCGACCGTTCAACACCGATGTATGTTATCAACGCCGTAAAAAGGGCTGTAAGGGCTGGCGGTGCTACTCGCATTAATTATTCGGCAGAACGGGAAAGTGACAAATTAAAACAAAAATAGGTTAATTTGTTGTGATTTTCGTTATTTTGCATTATCTTTGCAAGCAAATTATATAATTTATAAGAATGTCACATCATAATTTAGACTCATTAGACAAGAAAATTCTGCACCTTATTGCTGAGGATGCACGAATTCCGTTTCTTGAAGTGGCACGCGCATGTAATGTGAGCGGTGCAGCTATTCATCAGCGTATTCAGAAGCTTACCAGTTTAGGTATTCTTAAAGGCTCACAGTTTGTTATCGATCCTGAGAAGATTGGTTATGAAACATGTGCTTACATAGGCTTGTTCTTGAAGAACCCCGAGAAGTTTGATGAGGTGGTTGAGGCATTGCGTCAGATACCTGAGGTGGTAGAGTGTCATTACACCACTGGAGGCTTTGATATGTTTATCAAGATATATGCTTTCAATAACCATCATTTGCTCAATATCATTCACGATAAGCTTCAGCCGTTAGGACTTTCGCGTAGCGAGACCATCATTTCGTTCAACGCGGCCATCAACCGCCAGCTGCCTCTCGTGAATTTGCCTGAAGATTAAGCATTAGCATTGGTTTATACGAATACGGCTGTATGGGTAAGATATACAGCAGGCATCGTTAGCCCACTATATACATAAAAATCCGCAATACCTGTAATATAGGTGTTGCGGATTTTCTCGTTGTATGTGTTTCTGTATGATGTTACGTTTGTTACATTACATGATGTTACGTTCATCATTCTTTTACATAATCGGCGAAACAAAAGTTGAAGTGGTGGCGCTCGTCAGTGCCATGTTCTTCTTTCTGTGCCAACTTCCAATCATCGTAGGGAGGAAAAAAAGCATCGGCCTGTGCGGGTGTGTCGTGCACCTCGGTTAGGCACAGGCGGTGTGCCAAAGGCATTGCTTGTTCGTACACGCTGGCACCGCCTATGATGTATATGTCTTCATCGTTGGCGCAATGGCGCAATGCCTCTTCAAGCGAAGCATAGGTATCGCATCCTGGAAACTCGCTTTGTGTGCGGCTGAGCACGATGTTGCGGCGGTTGGGCAATGCGCCTTTCGGCAACGACTCGAAGGTGCGGCGTCCCATGATAATGGTGTGTCCTGTGGTAAGGGCTTTAAAGCGTTTCAGGTCGTCGGGCAACCAATAGATAAGTTTGTTGTCATTGCCTATGGCACGATTAGCGGCCACGGCAGCTATGATGGATATCATTGTTTAAGAATTGTTTTTATTGAGTGCTTATTGTACAATTATTACTTATGGTAGCACAGGGGCTTATACGCTCACTTCGGCCTTGATGTGATCGTAAGGGTTGTAACCCTCCAGTTCAAAGTCTTCATATTTAAAGTCGAAGAGGTTCTTCACATCAGGGTTAATCTTCATGGTGGGTAAGGGGCGAGGGGTGCGTGTGAGCTGCAGTCGGGCCTGCTCTAAGTGGTTGAGGTATAGGTGCGTGTCGCCAGTGGTATGCACAAATTCGCCTGGCTTTAGCCCTGTTACCTGAGCCATCATTTGCAGCAGCAGTGCGTATGATGCAATGTTGAATGGCACGCCCAGGAAGGTGTCGGCCGAGCGCTGATACAGTTGCAGCGACAGACGGTCGTCGGCCACATAAAACTGGAACAGACAATGGCACGGGGGAAGCGCCATTTGTTCTACCTCGGCGGGGTTCCAGGCGCTCACCATCATGCGGCGCGAGTCGGGGTGGTTTTTGATAAGGTCAATTACATTTTGTATCTGGTCAATGGTGCCACCGTTATAGTCGGGCCACGAACGCCACTGGTGCCCATATACGGGGCCCAGTTCGCCATTCTCATCGGCCCATTCGTTCCATATTCTTACACCATGCTCTTGCAGCCATCGCACATTGGTATCGCCACGCAAGAACCATAGCAGTTCGTATATAATCGATTTTAGATGTAGCTTCTTTGTGGTGAGCAAAGGAAAGCCATCTTCAAGATTAAAGCGCATTTGGTTTCCAAACACACTTAAGGTTCCTGTTCCTGTGCGGTCGGTCTTTTTATGGCCTTCAGTCAGGATGCGGTCAAGCAGGTCGAGATATTGTTTCATTTTATATTTATTGTTTTAATGTTCTATTAAACTTCTAGGTTTCGCATGTCTTTCGCTCGGCTTTTTCGCTTACCAAGCAAGAACTATCAGTATGCTGTAGACGTGTGAAACGTAAGTTAACTACCTTGATACAAAGAAAAGCCTTAGCCTATGTGCTGACTCCTGATGCGCCACTCGTTGGGGTAGAGGTTGTTGCTGCGGTTGCCAATGTTTTTGACAAAGCCCAGTGGCAACCCTTCGTAGGCTACGAGCACAAAGCCTGTGGGCGACCCCTCAGGCAGCGTGATGGCTTCGCGTCGAAGATAAGTGAGCGCTGTGCTAAGGTCGATGTTGACGATGGGGTAGGCCGATGTGTTGAGCATTGCCGATAGCGCCAATGATTGATCGGGTATGAGTGCTTTGCCTTTTTGTGTGCCCACCATTACGCCTGCCAGCATCACCTTCAGCGTTTTCAGTGCTTCGCGCACCACGGGTATGAAAGATTTCCGCACGGCCATCAGGCGGTCGGCATCTATCAGCCAGTCAAACGATTCGGCCTGAAGCAGTGGTATCTCTTTAGGCAGCGCCATGCAGGGTGCTGTGCTGTCGCCTTTGCGTTTTTTGTCTTTACGCTTTTCTTTTTCAGGCTTGCGTTTTTCTTCAATGCGGATGCCAGGCTTGCGTATGGCTGCCATAAATAGCCCTTCGCCTTGGCTGAAGCCTGGTATAAATCGGCAGCAAGGTAGGTCTCCCCATAGTGCTGGCGTAATGTTCCAATCGGGTAGGGTGTTGATGGGCAGCACTTCGCCCCCAAACTCTTCTGTTATCCACAATAGGTTCTTCTCGTCTTCCTCGGCATTGAAGGTGCAAGTAGAGTAGATGAGCAGTCCGCCTGGTTGCAAACATTGCCATGCATCGGCCACAATGTCGCGTTGCAGTGTAGCACACTCGGTTACCTTTCGTGTGCTCCAGTCGGCCACCGCTCCTTCATCTTTTCTGAACATGCCTTCGCCCGAGCACGGCACGTCGGCCAAAATAACGTCGAACAAGATGCCTGAGCGAGCATAGTCGCGTGGATAATTATTGGTAACCACCACGTCGGTATGTCCATATTTCTGTATGTTTTCGCACAGCACGTTAGCACGTGCACGCATAGGCTCATTGGCAAATAGCAGGCTGCCTTCGGGTAACACGCTACGTGCCGCCGTGCTCTTTCCGCCAGGTGCTGCACACAGGTCGAGCATACGCACAGGCTCGTGTACATACTGTTTCAGCACGTGCGTAACAAACATTGATGATGCCTCTTGAACATAGTAGGCACCAGCATGCAATAGTGGATCGGCCGTAAAGTTGGGCCGATGGCTTAAATATCGTCCTTCTTCACACCAAGGCACAGGTTGCGTGGCTGCTGCCACTGGCACACCGTGTAAATGTTTCAGTGGGTTGAGGCGTATGCTCACGGGGGCCTCTTGTTCCAGCGCCTGTACAAAGGTGTTATAGCGTGCTTCGCCCATCAGTTGGGCGGTATATTGTGCGAAATCTACGGGCAGATGCATGTCTTATCGTTATTGCTTATTTGTGGTATATAGCCCTGTTTTATAGGGCTACGGTTTGTAAAAAAAGCCTTGTTACAGTGCAAAAGTAAGAAAAATTTTGTTTCTTTGCAACAAAATTATATGCTGTTGCGTCAAATGGTCAGAAAAAGAAACAAAACGTTTAACACAACAATCAAAAAACTCTGCATTATGAAAATGAAACATCTGTTGGGCCTTGTAGCCCTCTTTTGTGTGATAACATTGTCGCCCGTGATGGCGCAAGGAAAACATCGCCACCATGCGGCCATCGAGCAAAAGGCTGATGCCCAAGACGATAAGGATGAAAATGTGGCTTACTCTGACACTACCTCAACAGCTTTTGGCAATGCTGCCGATACCGATGTTGCCGACGATGATGCCGATGATTCTGCGGGCTACACCTATACCATGAGCTCCAACCCATTGAACATGGATCACTTTGACAACCCCTTGGCTTTCTTTGTAGCTCTGTTTGGTGCGGGCTTCGGAGGCATCATGCTGGCCTTGTTAATTTTGCTCGTCATCTTGCTCGTCTTCTTATCGCCCCTTATCGTGGTGTATCTTATTTATCGCTTACTGAAAAGCTTGCATAATGATAAGGTGCGCCTCACTGAAAAAGCTATCGCCTCGGGCCGCCCCATGGCTAAATCGACCAGCAGCACTGTTATGGGCTCTGCCGACCAAGATTTATGGAACAAAGGCGTGAAGAATGTTGCATTAGGATTAGGCTTGATAATGCTGTTTGCCTTTTGGGGTGCATACGCTCTTTGTGGTATTGGTGCCCTTATAATGTGTTTGGGTATAGGAAAAATGGTGATAGCACGCACCAGCGTAAAGGTAGAAACCACAGAACCTTCCGACTCGGTTGCCGACATATATACTGCTGAACAAACCAGTAAAACAGCCACCTCTGAAGCTCCCACTTCTGAAACGTCTACCTCTGAAGCTCCTACTTCTGAAACGTCTGTTTCTGAAGCTCCCACTGCTGACCAGCCTTTAGAAACTAATGCCTCTAACAAGGTGGAAGAAGCATCTGACGAAAAACAGAACTAACGTAAAGAGATTATACCGTGTCAAGTATCTCTGAAATCTCTCTCATCACCCGAGCGAAGGTGTTTCATGACCAAAAGGCTTTCGGCCAATTGGTTATGAAATACCAGCCGGCCATTAGGCGCTTCTTTCTTGCCCAAACGTTGGGCGACGGGTCGTTGAGCGACGATCTTGCCCAAGACACGTTTGTGAAAGCCTATACAGCGCTGGCGCAATATCGCGGACAGGCACGCTTTTCAACATGGCTGTACCGCATTGCCTATAATGTGCATTGCGACTATGTGCGACGCTATCGGCCTACTGCCGATCTTGATGCTTCGCCTCAGGTCAGCGCACAAGCCACATGTTCGACCAACGAAACGCTACACATTGACCTGTATGATGCTCTGGCCCGACTGGGCGATGCCGAGCGCACCTGTATAACGTTGCAGCTGATTGATGGCTATTCGATAGACAAAATCAGTAACATCACGGGGCTGGCCGAAGGCACCGTAAAGTCGCACCTCTCACGTGGAAAATCAAAACTCGCTATATTTTTGAAAAAGAATGGTTATGACAGATAATGATAATAAACTGGTAGAACAGTTTTTTCAAACCCATCAGTTGCCGTTACCCGACGTTGATAACGCTTTTACACAACGTGTTATGTATCAGTTGCCTAAACAGCGCACATACCTGCTGAATAGGTTGTGGACAGTGGCTTGTGTGGTAGCCATTGTTGTGGCCTTTGTATGGATGCATGGCCTTACGTTGTTGAAAACGGGCATTGGCAATATGTTGGGCGACTTGTTGGGCTTTTGGGCCTGTGTGCATACCAACCCTTCTTCGCCCATATTGCTGGTGCTATGCCTTGTGTTGATGGGGGGTGCTGGCGTGTATAAACTCTTTAATAAAACAAATAGCCTATACCTTCAGTTCTGACGAGAAACGATGGTTAAAAACGTCGGTATCAGTAGTTGGTTTCCAACTTTTATTGTACCTTTGCAAGTGGATATGAATATAAATTTACTTACAGAGGCCGAGTTGGCCTCGTTGCAGCAGCTGATAGCCGACGCCAATAATATAATAGTGTGTTGTCATAAGTCGCCCGATGGCGATGCCATAGGTTCATCGTTAGGATGGGCCGAGTATTTGTGCACCCTGGGAAAGAACCCCACGGTGGTGGTGCCCGATGCCTATCCCGACTTTTTGCAATGGTTGCCCGGAACCGAAAAAATTGTACGTTATGACAAGCACCCCGACACGGCCGACGGCCTTTTTGCCAACGCCGATCTCGTGTTCTGTCTCGATTTTAATACAGCCAGTCGTGTGGCCGCCATGCAGCCCACGCTTGAGCAGACGGCTGCTAAGCGAGTGCTTATCGACCACCATTTGGGCCCCGATATCTCTACCGCCCTCACCATCTCACATTCAGAGATGAGCAGTACCAGCGAGATGATTTTCCGCATTATATGGCAGGCTGGAGGCTTTGCTGCTATGGAAAAGAAATGTGCTGTGCCCCTTTATTGTGGTATGATGACCGATACGGGTGGCTTTACCTATAACAGCAATTCGCCCGAATTGTTCTTTATCATCAGTCAATTGCTGACAAAAGGCTTTGATAAAGATAAAATATACCGTAACGTTTTCAATAATTACAGCCAGTGGGCCATACGTCTGCGAGGCTATTTGATGAACGAGCGCCTGTTTGTAATGCCCCAACAACACGCCAGCTTCTTCTCGATATCGCGCACCGATATGAAGCGCTATCATTTTATAAAAGGCGATGTTGAGGGACTGGTTAATGAGCCGTTGCGCATTAAAGGCATGAAACTGTCAATATCGCTACGCGAAGACGACCGTCACGACAATTTGATATGGATAAGCCTACGCTCGGTCGACGACTTTCCCTGTAACAAGATGGCGGCCGAATTTTTTAATGGTGGAGGCCACCTTAATGCCAGTGGTGGGCATCTCGACTGCTCGTTGCAAGAGGCCATCAGCATTACTAAAAAGGCCATCATGCAATATGAGGCTCTACTGTCGTAACTGAAAATGTGTTTATTTCGGCCCCCTTTTTATGTATAAAGATTAAAAAGCGGGCAAAGTGGTGACAAAATCGCCAAAAATCATTACCTTTGCATAACTTTATTGCCATAAAAGGCATAAGGAAAATGAAAAGATACATAAAGAATATTTATTACACGCAAATGAAAATGAGAAAACTGGGCTTGATGATGGCCGCACTGGCAGCGTTGATGGTGTTTGCATCGTGCAGCGATCAAGAAACCTATGCCGACCAGAAGAAGAAAGAAAGGGCCGCCATATCAAGCTACATCGTAAAAAATGGAATAAAGGTTATCGACGAAGAACAGTTCTTCGCTCAAGATTCTACCACCGATGTGTCGAAAAACGAATACGTGTTGTTCCAAAGCTCGGGCGTTTATATGCAGATTATACGTAAGGGATGCGGACAGCCCATTAAAGATGGCGAAACTACTACCGTGCTGTGTCGTTTCAGCGAGCGCAATCTGCTTACCGATAGCTTGCAGTTGGCTAACACCTCACTCAGCACCGCCACATTGGTTGATAAGTTGTCAGTAAAACGTAGTTCGGGCACGTTCACAGGCTCGTTTATCGCGGGCTCAAGTCTTATGTATTCAATCTATGGCAAGGCATCAGTGCCTTCGGGCTGGCTCGTGCCTTTCATGTATATTAAGGTAGGACGCCCATCAACCGCCGACGAAAAAATTGCAAAGGTGAAGCTTATTGTGCCTCACTCGCAAGGACAAAGTTATGCCGTGCAGAGCGTTTATCCTTGCCTGTATGAGATAACATACCAGCGCGGACGTTAAACCCTATCATCCCATATTTGCCCCTGCCATGATGGTAGGGGCAAATCAGTAAGAAACCAAAGAAATTATATTATTAAACCGTTTATCCTATGACGTTAATCAAATCAATTTCTGGTATCCGCGGAACCATTGGCGGACCTACCGGCGACACCCTGAACCCACTTGACATTGTTAAGTTTACATCGGCTTATGCCACTTTCATTAAGAAAAGCAGCAAGAGCAACAAGATCGTAGTGGGACGTGATGCACGTATCTCAGGCGAGATGGTAAAGAACGTAGTGTGTGGCACCCTTATGGGTATGGGCTTCGATGTGATAAACATCGGTCTGGCTACAACACCTACCACCGAATTGGCTGTACGCATGTCGGGCGCCGATGGTGGTATCATCATTACAGCAAGCCACAACCCCCGTCAGTGGAACGCGCTGAAGCTGCTGAACAGCGAGGGCGAATTTTTGACAAAAGACAATGGCAATGAGGTGCTTGACATTGCTGAGCGCGAGGCGTTCGACTATGCCGACGTTGACCATCTCGGACATTATACCGAGGACGACACCTTTGATGCACGTCATATCGAAAGCGTACTGGCACTGAAGCTGGTTGACGTTGAGGCCATTCGTAACGCACACTTCAAGGTGTGTGTTGATGCTATCAACAGCGTGGGTGGCGTTATCCTGCCTAAGTTGCTCGACGAGTTAGGTGTAAGCTACAAGTTCTTGAACGCTGAGCCCACTGGCGACTTTGCACACAATCCCGAGCCTCTGGAGAAGAACCTTGGTGGCATTATGGGCGAGATGGCAAAGGGCGAGTTTGATCTAGGCGTTGTGGTTGACCCCGATGTTGACCGCTTGGCCTTTATCTGCGAAAACGGAAAGATGTTTGGCGAGGAATATACGCTGGTGAGCGTGGCCGACTATGTGCTGAGCCACACTGCTGGAAACACGGTTTCAAACCTTAGCTCTACACGCGCCCTGCGTGATGTTACCGAGCGTCATGGCGGCACCTACACTGCTTCGGCTGTGGGCGAGGTAAATGTTACCACCAAGATGAAAGAGGTGGGCGCTGTGATTGGTGGTGAAGGCAACGGCGGTGTAATCTACCCCGAAAGCCACTACGGTCGCGACGCGCTGGTAGGCATTGCGCTGTTCCTCTCATCACTGGCTCACAAAAAGTGTACCGCCAGCGAGCTACGCGCTACCTTCCCCAACTATTTCATTGCAAAGAACCGTATCGACCTCACTCCCTCTACCGATATTGATGCCATCCTGCTCAAGGTAAAGGAGATGTATAGCAATGAAAAGATTACCGACATCGACGGCGTGAAAATCGACTTCCCCGACAAGTGGGTACATCTGCGCAAGTCGAACACCGAACCCATCATCCGCGTTTACAGCGAGGCTCACACCATGGAAGAGGCTGATGCCTTGGGCAAAGAGCTCATGCAGGTGGTGTATGACATGCAGTAATAAATAGCTTGCCAAACGCATAATGTGGCAACAACTGAAACATTATTGATAAAACATATCTTAAATAGGTGTCATTATTAATTTTGAACACCTACTTAATATAAAAAGGTCTGGCATATAGAAGAAGGGTGCCAGACCTTTTTTTATACCGTTTCTTCTCCATGCCCATTCTTTCTTATCTAACCGTATGTGCCCACCTTGTAGGACGGTGGTCTCCGCGCCCCGTCCTCCAGCCCCCAACCTAAGTAGCACTTCCTGTTGATAAATTCACATGTTTATTGCCCATTCCTAATGTGGGGAGGACGGGGCACAGAGACCACCGTCCTACTTGAATAATTCATAACCCCAGTTCGGGATAAGAAATAGTTTATAAAAAAGTTGGTAGTCTCATAAATAT
>ERZ1026852.417-NODE-417-length-26634-cov-12.348960_pt1 | contig 26634 bp, 21 predicted proteins | sample MGYA00380156_ERZ1026852 | MGnify/ENA primary metagenome ERZ1026852 (study PRJEB33269, sample SAMEA4719792) | human gut metagenome | biome: human-associated habitat; feature: organic feature; material: feces | place: Cameroon | collected 2013-10 ...
ATTTTCTGGTTGTTTAACTTTACAAAATTTTGGTGGTACAAAGTTACGTATTACATGCGAAATGCTGGGTTTCACCTCCTGAAACCCTTGAGTTCACCTCCTGATATGCTGGGTTTCACAGGCTGAAACCCATGGTTTCACAAAAAGGAAGGGGCTTTTTGCAAAACTAAAGCCATCCGTTTTAAAAAATAAAAACAAAAGTATCTCAACAAGAAACACTTACAGAAAACTTGAGCCTAATGGCTCTGGTTTCGCATATTTACAAGCGCGCCTGAAATATTTTCAAACGATGCGAAACCAGAGCATTACGAATTTAACAATTTGGCAACCTTATTAGTTCGTTTTGTTAATATATACTAACAATCAACCTTCTGTTTATTGCAGCGTTAGCATTACTGCACCTTTACACCAGCGGGTAACGACACTTGGCCGTTCTTCACAACCAGTTGCAGACTGGGGTTATCGGAGAAGTTGGTGGTGTAGAGCCAATAGTTATCGTCTATCAGCTTGTCGCGCAACGTCTTGTTGATGGTGATGGTCTTCAGGCTTTTGCACCCCATGAACGACGAATCGTCTACCTCTGTCACGTTAGTGATAACAAGGTCGGTGATAGGACATCCGCTGAAAGCATGGCCACCAATCTTGGTAACGGTGGCAGGCAAGTCGATTTTACGCAAGTTCTTGCAGCCAGAGAACATCTGTTGAGGCACCGTGCGCAGGTTCTTGGGCAGAGTTACGGTGGTGAGCATCGGGCAGTCGCGGAACATATCATACGTCATATCTCGAGTAAGCGAGGCTGGGAACGTAACGCTCTGCAGCTTATGGCAACCCGCAAAGCAGCCCTCAATCAGTTCCATATTCGATGCGGCAAACGTCACCTTGGTAAGGTTAGGACAATAAGCAAACGCCGAGCCCTCTACTTTTTTAACCGAAGCTGGTATAACCAGTTCTTTAATATTAGTAGCTCTGAAGGCTTTCAGCCCTATCTCCTTCAGTTTAGAAGGCAACTTCACACTGTTTATCTGTGCATTTTCAAAAGCCGAAGCAGCAACCAGCGTTACAGGATATTTGGTACCTTTAAACGTCACATAGTCGGGTATCACAATGTCTTTTCCGCGCAACGCATCTTTCTCTACATGCTTCACTATTGCACGGTTCTGTTTAATGTGCACGATATAGTAAACGCCACTTATATCAATGGTGCCGCCGCTGGCGTTGCTATCCACCACAGAGCCGCTGACACCCGACGAGGTGCTCACCTTTTCTTTATTGGGCTCGGGGTCCCACTTGGTTAAGGTCATCTTGTGCGTGTTCTTTATACCACCATGTTTCTCAAAGTAGGAGGTCATCTCGGTATAGTCGTCAAACTTTTTCTCCAACGTAAACAGCGGCTCGACAGACGAACGCACCAATGCTTTGTAGGCATCAGATGAGATATCTCTTACCACCAGGCGGTGAGACATATTGATAGACCAGTTGTAGGTGTCAGGGATATCATACTTGTCTTCGGCCTCTTCAATGTTCTCTCTCATATTCTCTAATACGTCAATACGAGCACGAATAGTTTCATCAACCAGTTCTCTGTATTGACCTGCGGGGGTAGATGACATGTCGGCATAGTCGCTCGCGTCCCTCAGCATTTCAAACATATCTACCAGGCTGGCATTGGTCAGCAATCGGGGGTCGGGCATCTTGTCGCGCCAGGCCACCTGCTTGTCGGCCTTTGCAGGAGGTTGCTGCGGTGTAACGGTTTTTACACCATACTCGGGGCCAATGTCATAACCCAAGGGGGCGAGCAGGGCTGTATGATTTTTTGGTATGCGCACTGTGGGCGCTTGGTCTTCAGCATTACGATTGTTACTGGGACCCACCATGGCATCAACTTGCCTATCGATTCTGGTTTTCGAGCCATTGCTCTTCTTTGGCACCTTGCCTTTCGAGGGCTTTCTGTCTAACACGTTATCTACTTTTTGCTCTACCTGTTTGGTTACCTTCTTAATTTTATTCAGAAAGCCTTGGGCATGTGCTTCTTGGTGCCCTTCAGTCAAAAGGATGGCACCGCACAAAACGATGGTTTTTATTCTCATAGATGTTTTTAGTTTTTGTTTATAATACTATTATTAGATTGTTCACTAAAGTAGAAGAAGTAAACATTGCAAAAATACATATTATATTTGAAAGCGCGCGTTTTGCAAACAGTTTTTTTCAGTTTTTAGCCATCGCGCGCTTAAAATACTTTTAAAAGTGGCGCAGCAAGACTTATTCTTGCAAAATATCCAGATACGCGTCGTAAGAAATGAAACGACCACCCATGCTGCGAAGATGCGGCGTTTCAAACTGGCAGTCGATGAGTCGGCCTCCATTCTCGGCCATATATTGCGCCAAGGCTATGAGCGCCACCTTGCTACCGTTGGGCACCAACGAAAACATGCTCTCGCCAAAGAAACAGCTGCCTATGTTCACGCCATAGATGCCACCCACCAGGCGGTCGGCCTCCCACACCTCTACGCTGGCAGCAAAGCCTTGGCGGTGCAGTTCTTCGTAGGCGCGCATCATATCGTCGCCCAGCCACGCTCCCTCTTCGTCGTGTCGCAGCTCGCCACAAAGGCGTATCACGTTATGAAAGTCGCGGTTTATGCTCACGCTATATCGCCCCTTACGCATCAGCTTGCGCATTGAGCGCGAAATGTGTATCTCGTCGGGAAAGATAACAAAGCGCTGCATGGGGCAATACCAGTGTATCTCGTCATACCACCTAAAGGCATACCACGGAAAAATGCCGTAGCTGTAGGCCAGCAACAAGCGGTCGACACTCAGGTCGCCACCCACGGCAAACCAGCCATCAGGCTCGCCCTGGCGGGGGTCAGGGAAAGCTATCTCATCAGTAAGTTTCACTATCATAGGTGCAAAGATAATATAAATATAGAAATGAAATGGCGCGTTTCCTTGGAAAAGGTTTTTAATTATTGTATCTTTGCAGAAGATAGGCTACACCTCAGCATAATATTCAAGCAAGCTTGATATTCTGCCTTCGGTTTGCACTTTCTTTGCAGTAATCTATTGCATTGACAATGCTACATTATATAATTGGGATATAAAGATGAACGACAACATAACGACCACCGAACTGTTTGACCGCATAACACAAACAGCCAGACAGGCCGACACCTCACAAGCCGCTAAGACGCTGCACGACGTGCTGGTGCTTGCTTGCACACATGGGTTGCGCGGCTCGCATCATGCCTTCGGTAGCCTGATGTCGCAGGTAGACACGCTGTGTCGAGACCGACATCTACGCGCTGCCGACCAAGTGGCTATACACAAGATGCGACGCGACAGCAACCGCACATCTGAGCCTCTGCACCCCGACGATGTGGCGGCCGACTGCCGTGCGCTGGCGCTCTTCGTGTCGGCGGTGTTTGGCGAAGGTATCCCTCACACGCTCACCTCGCTGCTGCCCCACAGCACAAACACGCCTCGACAGGCCAATGAAGCCTACTGGCCCAGCATACGCTGCGTGATACAGGCGTATGACAACGACACGCTAACGGTGACCGTAGACAACGACCTCACACCCCTACCCCTCGTCATCAATTATACTAACACGCCCTCCTATCGCGACTTTACCTATCTGCGTCGCATCTTTCGCGAGGGCATGCAGCTCAACCTCATACGCTGCACTGTGAAAGAGGGAACGGCCACCCCACAAATGATTGTGGTTGAGCCCGATTTTCTCATCGATATTAGTACGCTGGCGGCCTGCTTCAAAGACTATGGGCACCACGCCTTGAACTATCTTGTACGACGCATGATGCCAAGCGCCAACTCGCAAGCCATCTTGTTAGGTAACTTTGCGGGCGATGTGCTCGACGCTATCATCAACAGCAAGCAGTTCGACTTCAACGAAACATTGCGCACACACTTCTGCCAAAAGGCGCTCGAATATGCCACTTGCACCAACACAAACCTGCCCGCACTGAAGCAGGCCATGAACCTGCAGGTAGAAAACATTAAGGGTATGGTTGATGAACTGTTTCAGCGGTTCAATCGCGAAAAGGCTATACTGGAGCCTTCGTTCGTGTGTGAACAGTTGGGGGTGCAAGGACGTGTCGACCTTATGACCTCTGACCTTCGGCTATTGGTAGAACAAAAGTCGGGTAAAAATATTTTTATTGAGCGCGACTTCAACAACGCGCATGGTGGACGACACATTGAGAGCCACTATGTTCAGGTGCTGCTCTACTATGCTGTGCTGCAACAAAACTTTGGCCGACAGAACGATACACGCATACATCTGATGTACTCGAAATATGAGCGCGAACGCGGACTGCTGGAAATGAAGCCACTGCAAGCACTGGTTGAAGAGGCCATTAAGCTGCGCAACCAGGTGGTGGCTACCGAGTTTTTCATTGCCCGACATGGCTTCGACACGCTGCTGCCCAGCCTCACGCCCGAAACAATCGTCACCCAAAACCACGACAGCTACATCGTATCGCATTATGACCTGCCGCGCCTTCGCGACCTAACCGAGCCGCTACACCACCTGGCACCCGTGGCACACGCTTACTTCTGCCGCATGATGACGTTTGTTATCAAAGAGCAACTGGTGCAAAGGGTGGGAGCACAAGAGGGAAACGGAAACAGCGATGCCGACCTGTGGAATATGCCACTAAGCAGCAAACGCGAGGCTGGCAACATTTATACCGACCTACGCATCATTGAGAAACAACGCAGCCACGCACATAGCGGCATCGACACGCTGGTGCTGGAGGTGCCTGAACAGGGCGACGACTTCTTACCCAACTTTCGTCGTGGCGACATGGTGTATCTGTATCGCTACGCTAAAGGAGCTACCCCCGATGTGCGACACAGCATATTATATAAAGGAACGTTGGCCGACATCAGCACACACCGTCTGACACTGGTGCTGAGCGATGGGCAAAACAACCCGCACCTGTTCGACCTGCCCACCGTAAGTGGGCACACGGCAAGGGCGAAAGCAGCTGAACAAACCTACGCTATTGAGCGCGCGGCTACCGATGGCGGCGGGCGCGGCATACAGGCGCTACACACATTGATGACCACGGCTCCACAACGTTTGGCCTTGCTGTTGGCACAACGTGCACCCGAAGCCGACACACAACGCACGCTCACACGTAGCTATCACCCCGACTACGACGAGGTGCTGCTGGGCATTAAGCAGGCCACCGACTATTATCTGCTGGTGGGTCCGCCAGGTACGGGCAAAACATCAATGGCGCTTCGCTTCATGGTGCAAGAGGCGCTTACCGACCCTGAGGCTACGCTACTGCTGTTATCATACACTAATCGCGCCGTTGACGAGATATGCGCTATGCTGTGCAACGCCCACATCAACTTCTTACGTATGGGCAACGCGTTGCGCTCTGACCCTGCCTACACGCCCTACCTCATCGGCGAGGCGGTGGCTACCGCCCCCACACTCAGCGGCATCAATGCCCGACTGGCACAGGCTCGAGTGGTGGTAAGCACAACCAGCACGCTGCAATCAAAGCAGGAACTGTTCAACCTAAAGCACTTCACCATGGCCATCATCGACGAGGCCAGCCAAATTCTTGAGCCCGACATCGTAGGATTGCTGGCGGCACACAACGACATGGGGCAGACGTGCATTGACAAGTTTGTACTGGTGGGCGACTATAAACAGTTACCAGCCGTGGTGCAACAAGACGCTGCCGACACTCGGGTAGACGACCCTCTGCTGCAAAGCATTGCACTAACCGACTGCCGAAACTCGCTCTTCGAACGCCTCATACAGGTGGAACGCCGACAGGGGCGCAAGCAGTTTGTGGGCATACTGCGCAAACAGGGACGTATGCACCCCGACTTGGCCGAGTTTACAAACCGAATGTTCTACTTCAGCGAACATCTTGTGCCCGTGCCTTGTCAACATCAAATTGAACAAGCACTGGGCTACACGCTACCCGCTCGCGACGCCTTAGATCGCGCTCTGCAACAGCACCGCATGCTGTTCATCGCCTCGCACGAAGCTCGACAAGAGGGCACATCAGAGAAAGCTAACCGTGAAGAGGCGCGCATCGTGGCTCAGGTGCTGGCACGCATACACCGCTTTTATGGCGAACAGTTTGTGCCTAACAAAACGGTGGGCGTTATTGTGCCCTACCGTAACCAGATAGCCATGATACGGAAAGAGCTGGAGGCGCTGAACCTACCGCTACTGCGCGAGGTGAGCATCGACACCGTTGAACGTTATCAGGGCTCGCAACGCGACGTCATTGTCTATTCGTTCACCATTCATAGCATGTATCAGCTCGACTTTCTCACCGCTAACAGCTTTATTGAAGACAATCATATTATCGACCGCAAGCTGAACGTGGCGCTGACACGTGCCAAGAAACAACTGGTGCTGACGGGCAACCCTGAACTGCTAAACCACAACACGGTGTTTGCTCAGCTCATCAACCATGTGCGCCAGCATGGCTTGTTTATGGATGATAAGCCTGCTATTATGTAGGCCATTCAGCCTAAAAAACAATAAAATATTTGGCTGTTTCATTATTTATTGCGTTATTTGCACAAAGAAAATAAAGCAAGAAGGAAACTTAGCACAAAGATAACAAAGTAAAAAAAGGAAACTTTGCATAAAGAAAATAAAGCAAGAAGAAAACAACATGTCATATACAATCAATGTAAGAGGTCAGCTTATTGACCTCTCGCAACCCACAGTAATGGGCATACTTAATGCCACACCCGACTCGTTATACTCGGGAAGCCGTAAGCAAACCGAAAAAGAAATTGCCGACCGAGCCAACCAAATTGTAGAACAAGGAGGCACAATGATTGACGTGGGCGCCTTCTCTACCCGCCCAGGAGCACAAGAGGTGAGCGAACAAGAAGAAACGGAACGCTTGAAACGCGCGCTGGCCATTGTGCGACGAGAACAGCCCAACACGCCGATATCGGTAGACACCTACCGGCCATTGGTGGCCCGACGCTGCATAGAAGAGTTTGGGGCCGACATCATTAACGACGTGTCAGAAGGGGGCATTACAGGCATTGTCGACACACCCATACACGAACAAGGCAATATGTTCAGCACCGTGGCCCAACTAAAAGTGCCCTACATCTTGATGTCGGTAAAGAGCAATATGCCCGACATGCTGAAAGCCTTCGCACAAGAGGTGCAACAACTGCGCGACATGGGAGCACGCGATATCATTCTCGACCCAGGCTTCGGCTTCGGAAAAACTCTCGACGACAACTATGCCATCATGAACGAGATGCACCATCTGAAGGTGCTCGGCCTACCCATCCTCTCTGGCATCTCGCGCAAAAGCATGATCTTCCGCCTCATCGGAGGCGATCCCACCACCTCGCTCAACGGCACCACCGTGCTCAACACCATCTCGCTGCTAAAAGGTGCCACCATTCTGCGTGTGCACGATGTGCGAGAAGCATGGGAGGCTATACAGATAACAGGGAAGCTTTAACCCAAAGCAAAAAACAATAGCAATATTAACATAACAAGGGTTAGGAAAAGAAAGACTAACGAATTATATGTTCGACTTCGGAATAAAAGATATCATCGACATTTTTCTTGTCGCATTGATGCTCTATTACATCTACCGACTGATGAAAGAGAGCCGTTCGCTCAACGTGTTCATCGGCATCATGGTGTTTGTATTGGTATGGCTCTTCGTGAGCCAAGTGCTTGAAATGCGCCTCTTGGGCTCTATCTTAGACAAGCTGGTAAGCGTGGGCGTTATCGGCATCATTGTGCTTTTTCAAGAAGAGATACGCAAGTTTCTCTACTCGTTGGGCGCACACCAACGGGTGAAAGCCTTTACACGCTTCTTTGCCGCAAGCAACGATAAAGACGAAGAAGATAAAGAAACCATTATGCCCATTGTGCTGGCCTGCATGGATATGGCACGCAGCAAGGAGGGAGCACTCATTGTTATTGAGCGCGCCATACGTCTTGACGACATTGTTGACACGGGTGACCGCATTGATGCCAATATCAACCAGCGCCTCATCGAAAACATTTTCTTCAAAAACTCGCCCCTACACGACGGCGCCATGGTGATATCAAACAAACGTATCAAGGCCGCAGGCTGCATCTTGCCCGTGAGTCATAGTCATAGCATACCGAAAGAGCTGGGCCTAAGGCACCGAGCCGCTATGGGCATATCGCAAGACAGCGACGCCATTGCCATTGTTTGTTCTGAAGAAACGGGCCGCATATCGGTGGCCATCAAGGGCGAATTTCATCTACGTCTCTCGGCCGAAGAGCTTGAGGGCATACTGGCACGCGAGATGAACGTATAGCGCCACACATAGGGCCACAAGCAAATAATAAGCAAAAGGCTATACTTATAGCCAATAAAAGGCAATGTTTATCCAATAAAAAGGTATGTTTATCCAATAAAATTAGTAATTTTGCACCGCGAACGAAGGCGTTCGCAAACATTATACTGACAATCAGAAAACAGAATACTGACAATCAGAAAACATACATATATCGTACACACTATGGATTTATTACAAAAGATTGTTGCTCGCGCAAAAAGCGATAAGCAACGCATTGTGCTCCCTGAAGCTACTGAGGAGCGCACGCTTAAAGCCGCCGACCGTGTACTGGCTGACGACATCGCAGACATTATCCTCATTGGTAACCCCGATGAAATTAAGAAACTGGGCGCCGAATGGGGCCTCACACACCTCGACAAAGCTACTATCATTGACCCGCTGAACAACCCGAAGAGTGAGGAATATGCTGCTTTGTTGGCAGAGCTGCGCAAGAAGAAAGGCATGACCATCGAGCAGGCTCGCGAACTTGTAAAGAATCCGCTCTACCTGGGCTGCATGATTATCAAGACCGAGGGAGCCGACGGACAGATTAGCGGCGCCCTCAGCACCACTGGCGACACGCTGCGCCCTGCCCTGCAAATCATTAAATGCGCTCCTGGCATCACTTGCGTGAGCGGTGCCATGCTGCTCATCACCGATAAGAAAGAGTATGGTGAAAACGGTGTAGTGGTGATGGGCGACGTTGCCGTTACCCCCATGCCCGATGCTAACCAGCTGGCCCAGATTGCTGTGTGCACCGCTCGCACCGCACAATCGGTAGCAGGCATTGCCGACCCCCGCGTGGCTATGCTCAGCTTCTCGACCAAGGGTAGCGCTAAGCACGAGGTAGTAGACAAGGTAGTTGAGGCTACAAAGCTGGCAAAAGAGCTCGCCCCCGAGCTGAAGATTGACGGCGAATTGCAGGCCGACGCCGCTCTCGTGCCCTCAGTAGGCGAGAAGAAAGCTCCTGGTAGCGACATTGCTGGCCATGCCAACGTGCTGGTAGTGCCTTGCCTTGAGGTAGGCAACATTGGTTACAAGCTGGTTCAGCGCTTGGGTGGAGCCATTGCCATTGGTCCTATTCTCCAGGGTATTGCACGCCCCGTTAACGACCTGAGCCGTGGTTGCTCAGTAGACGACATCTACTACATGGTAGCCATCACCGCTTGCCAGGCCATGGATGCCAAGAAATAATTCATCATTCTTAATTCATTATTCTTAATCAGAAATCATGAAAGTACTTGTATTGAACTGTGGCAGTTCTTCAATCAAATACAAACTCTATAACATGGACAACAACGCTGTGCTGGCAGCAGGCGGCGTTGAGCGTATCGGCCTCGACGAGGCGTTCATCAAAGTAACATTGCCCAACGGCGAGAAGAAAAAGATTATGCACGACATGCCCGACCACAAAGAGGGTGTAAACTTCGTGTTCCAGTGCTTGCTCAACCCCGAGTTTGGCGCTATCAAGAGCCTTGACGAGATTGATGCCGTAGGACACCGCATCGTGCAAGGTGGCGACCTTTATGAGAAGAGCGTCATCGTTGACGAGAGCGTAGAGAAAGGCATTGAGAGCCTTTGCGACTTGGCTCCTGTGCACAACGCTGGCCACCTGAAAGGTATTCGTGCCGTTGACAAGCTGATGCCCACCACCCCTCAGGTGTGTGTGTTTGACAACGCCTTCCATAGCACCATGCCCGACTATGCTTATCTGTACGCCATTCCTTACGAGCTGTACGAGAAGTATCACGTGCGTCGCTATGGTTTCCACGGCACCAGCCACCGCTACGTATCACAGCACGTGTGCGAATACTTGGGCCGCGACATCAACACACAGCGCATCATCACCTGCCACATCGGCAACGGTGCTTCGGTATCGGCCGTTAAGTTTGGCAAGTGCATCGACACATCAATGGGTCTGACCCCGCTGGCAGGCGTTATGATGGGTAGCCGTTCAGGCGACATCGACCCCTCGGCCGTAACGTTCTTGATGGAGAAGCTGAACAAGAAGCCCCAGGAGATGGCCGACTTCTTGAACAAGGAGAGCGGTGTGCTGGGCATTACAGGCATCTCTTCAGATATGCGCGAGATTGAGAGCGCTGCTGCCGAAGGCAACAAGCGTGCTCAGTTGGCCCTGAATATGTACAACTATCGCATCAAGAAATACATTGGTGCCTACGCTGCCGCTATGGGTGGTGTCGACATTATTGTATGGACTGCAGGTGTGGGCGAGAACCAAACAGGCACTCGTCTTGAGGCTTGCTCAGGCCTTGAGTTCTTAGGCGTGAAGATTGATGCCGAGGCTAACAAGGTGCGTGGCGAAGAAGCTATCATCTCTACCCCCGACTCAAAGGTTACGGTATGCGTTATTCCTACCGACGAGGAGCTGATGATTGCTAAAGACACCATGAACTTGCTGCAGAAATAACCCCTTTTTATAAGCGTTGCGCCTACGCATTTCGGCATGGCATAAGCCAATAACGAGGCCGAAAAGATAGGTGCAAGCAAAAAAAGAGTCTCCGTAAAAGGCCGAAGAGCGAATGTTTTCTCATTCATCTTCATCCTTTTACGGAGACTTTTTTTATTTCTTTTTGCAATTATCCCATGCGCAAAACGGTCTATCAGAGCACACGCAGCGCTATGCCTTGCATGAAAGCCTATCTTTACTTCAACGCCTTTTCAATGGCAGGCACAATGATGGCCTCCATTACATCATAGCCTTTTACGTTGGGGTGTACGGTATCGTTCTGATATTCTTTCTTCATACCCATGCCATCTTCAGACAGCATGGCGCTGAAATAATCGACATACGGTATTTTGTTTGCCTTGCAGTAAGCCTTTACACGCTCGTTCAGATGGCGTATCTTCTGCATACCATCAGTAATATTAGGGCGCCAACTAAAGTTTGCGGCAGGCAGTGTAGAGCACAATATCACCTTAATATGATTGGCACGTGCCATATCAACCATTGAACAAACATTGTTAAACGTTTTATCTTCATCGTAAGCGCCTGTGTTTTCGGCAATGTCGTTGGTGCCATAATTAATCACTACGAGCTTCGGTTTCAGGTCGATTACATCTTGTCGAAAGCGCAAAAGAAATTGGTAAGACGTTTGTCCGCTGATGCCGCGGCCCACATATCCATGCTGTTTAAAGAAGTCGGGGTGCTTAACAGCCCATATATCGGTGATTGAATTGCCCATAAACACCACACGTTTTTCGCCTTTAGCAGGCGCTGGCAGTTCGGCATTAGCCTTTGCATAACGGTCGAACTGGGCAAAATCGTGACGTTGTGCCGAGGCAATGCCCATGCTGCCCCATGCCAACAGCGCCGTTAAAGCCATAGCTTTTAACGACAACACACTGTTTTGTTTCATACGTTTTTTAGTTATTTAGATTACAAATAATATTGTTATCATTGCACCAGAGGTGCGCCCCAAAACATGTTTCGAGTTTTGCACGCCCTCGGCAGACCACGTGTTAAGGATGCGTTTCGCCCTCAACATACTCTTCAAGGAAGATATGCTCGCCATCAAACACGGCATAGGTGAACTGACTAATCCAGTCGCCCAAAATCAGCATACGGCTTTTTTGCGAGAGCATGAGGTCGAGCTCAATATGTCGGTGGCCATAAATGAAGAAGTCGATATCGGGATGGCTCTTCATATATTGTTTTGTGAAGAGCACCAAGTGTTCCTTATCCTCGCCCATATACGGCGGTTCGGTGCCATCAACACGCTTCATGCGGCTATGCTTAGCCCAGGTAAGGCCCAGCCACATGCCCCAGCGGGGGTGGAAGAAGTTGAGCAGACGCTGGCAGAAACGGTTGTGAAACGCCTTGCGCAGCAGTTTAAACTTATGATCAGGGTCGCCCAGCCCATCGCCGTGCGCAAGGAAGAACACCTTATCGGCTATCTCGGTGGTTTCGGGTTTCGTGTGTACCGTCATGCCACACTCTTGCTGCAGGTAGCCGTAGGTCCAAATATCGTGATTGCCTGTAAAGAAGTGCACCTCAACCCCCATATCTGTCAGTTCAGATATCTTGCCCAAGAAACGCGTGTATCCTTTCGGCACCACATAGCGATATTCGTTCCAGAAGTCGAACATATCGCCCAGCAGATACACGGCCGAAGCCTTGTGCTTTATGCTATCGAGAAAGCGCACCAGGCGTCGTTCTTGTGTGCGGGCATGCGGTATGGCCCACGATCCAAGATGAGCATCGCTAAGAAAATATACATTCTTCATAGGCTGTTAATGAATAGTTTTGTTGTTTCACCAATCGTTATTAAAGTATATTCGGCGTTACGGAAAGGGACGAAGGGGCTTAATCTAATCCCAGTTCTACGCGCGCCTCTTCGGTCATCATGCTCTTATCCCATTCGGGTTCGAACACCAGATTTACGTTACACGTCTTCACGCCATCAAGAGCGTCAACCTTCTGTCGCACGTCTTCCAAGATAAAGTCGGCAGCGGGGCACGACGGAGCCGTGAAAGTCATGTCGAGGTCAACGGTGGCATCGTCTTGCACATCTATTTTATAGATGAGCCCGAGGTCGTAGATATTGACGGGTATCTCGGGGTCATAAACGGTTTTCAGCACATCAACAATGCGCTCTTCTATACTTGTCTTTTCTTCTTGTATCATGATTATGGCGTTGTTATTATAAACGTTTGCGATGTTAACAATGCAAACTTACAAAAAATATTGCAGTTTTTGGGGGTCAGAGAGTAAAAAGTGCAGCAGAACACTAAATAAACAATCAATCATTGTAATTATTGATGTTGCAAGAATTCAACAAACTGTTGAATTTTTATCACATCCACTTTCGGAAAAGAAATAGTTTCAAGTATATCATAATGATGATCATTACTAACAATAAACAAGGCTCCTGACGCTATGGCACAATCAACAAATTTATTATCATCATTATCTTTTTCAATTAAATGTAAATGAAACGCAGGTTCATAACAAACCACATTATTGCAGTTAAGAAGTGTTTGAATTACATTTTCTGCAATAAACTCATTGGTCTTTTGTGCTATAATCTCTTGATATTCAAGTATTATCTCGGTTGACACACATAACACATAGCGCCCTTCTTGTAGGCCTTTCCATACAGAATAATATTTTCCTTTTCTTGAAAGAGAGGCCAACAAGCAATTTGTATCAAGCACTACTTTATTTTTCATTGTAGCGTGTTCTTAGATGTTCGTTTAACACGGCTTCATTTTTTTCATCGTTCCATTCGCCGCTATCCCACAAGGCATCCATTGCATCATCTACATTTTGTGCAAAATAATGCATTAACGCATTTTTAATATTATTCAACGACTGTTCTGTCTTTGAAAAAGAGAACATCTTTAGCAGATGTAGCTGAGTTGGGTTTAATGATGTTGCTGCCATAATCATTTATATTAATGTGTGCTGCAAACTTACAAAAAATATTGCAGTTTTGAGGCGATACTACTAATTATTTTCTTTTGATAGGTAACGATAATTCGTTTCATAAAGGCAATGTTATAAGACGAGAACAATAGAAAAGCAAAGTAAAGGTGATGGAACGATTGAATAAAAGCAATGGAACAATTGGATAAAGGCAATGAAAAAACAAGGTAAAGACCCACAAAAAATGGGGCAAAAGCAATAAAAAAGTCGTCTCACGCCGACCGTTCTCCATGTTCATAACGGTCGATATAAACACCGGCATCGACCGTTATGAACACGAGCATCGACCGTTGTGAGACGACTTTCGCGCCATATTTGCCCCGTTTTTCACTGTTTTCGCATTGTTAACGCCTTGAAATCGAGGTAGAAAGAGGCTGTTATGGGGTGGTTTAATCTTTTCTTGCCGAGTCGGCCATGCGCACCGTTTTCTTCTTCAGTCCGCTCACCTCTTTACCGCCCAGCGTTACGCCGTCGAGGGTATAGGCCACGTTCAGTTTCTTGGTGCTCGCGTTGTAGGCAAAGCTTTGCGTGGTGAGCTTTATGCTTCCGCTCTTCTTTGCGCCATTAACGGTGTATGTAAACTTTACGGTTTGCGTAGGTATGGTGAACGAAGCCACGTTTTTAAAATAGCGCACCAGCGTGTAGCTTTCCTGTGCTTTGTCGGCCTTCACTGTTTCCAGTGCCTCGGCCAATCCCTCTTCGGCGGTCATGGCATAGGGCAAGATAAGGTCCATGGGCAAGGTATAGGTGATGTGGTCTTCCGACACCCACACATCAGTAACCGATGTAGTGAGTTTTCCGCCAAAATGAGTAAAGCCATTATATCGGCCATACATCTGTGCCTTGGTTTCGGCTGGCATTGTTTCGTTTTCGGGATCGTCGTCGCTACATGCCGTAAGGGCAGTTGTGGTGATGGTTATTGCCATGAACATCATGGCCCACATCAACAGTTTGCTTATTGCTTTCATCGTTTTTTTACTAATGCTGTTAATATCTCTTATTAAAAAACTTGTTTCACTTCATTTATATAAACGTGCCATTTTGCTATTTATTGCATGGCCATGGGCTACAGTTTTCCGTAGTCGCGATACGAATAGTAGCCACCATCGGTGATGACGAGATGGTCGAGAAAGTAGAGACGCATTACCTCACACGCCTTCTGCACACGCTGGGTTATGCGGTCGTCGTCGCCACTGGGATGCGGGTTATTGCTGGGATGATTGTGGCAGAGAGCCACCACGGTAGCGTTGCAGAGCACAGCCTCGCGACAAATCACGCGCACATCGACCGCCGTTTCGCTAATGCCACCACGTGAGATACGCACGGCTTTGATGAGCTTGAAATTCTGGTTCATCAGCAGCACCCATGCCTCTTCCACATCAAGGTCTTGCATGCGCGGGTGCATATAGTCGTATATATACTGTGCCGAGCACAAATTGGCACGCTCTTCAGCACGCTCACGCTGTCGGCGTTTGCCCAGTTCGCAGGCCGCAAGAATGGTCACGGCCTTGGCCTCGCCCACACCTTTATATTGCATCAGCTCGGCTATTGTCTTCTTTCCCAGCGTGTTCAGGCTGTCGTTACAATCGTGCAGCACCAGTTTCATCAGCTCAACGGCCGTCATCTTGGGGGTGCCCGACCCTATGAGTATGGCCAGCAGTTCGGCGTTCGACAAGGCTGCGGGGCCTTGTGCCATCAGTTTCTCGCGCGGGCGGTCTTCCATCGCCCAGTCGGTAATGCGCAATGCGTCGGCTTCAGTCATCGTGCTCGCTATTTGTAAAACGTTTTTTCAAAAGCAGAAAACTCGCTCTTGCCACGCACACAACGTTTCCACCAAGCCTCGATAAAGCCGAAGCCATAGCCCATAAGCTGCGTAAAGGCAGCGCGTATGCTGAGCAAACCTATCCACAGGCTGTTATACTGGCGCGAGGCATCAACAAAGATGATGAGCGAATAAAGCACCAGGGGCAGTAGCGCCACACCACATATCATGCCTGCAAAAGGCTGATTGCAATGGCGCAAGACAGTGGCACCCAGCACAATGCCCACGATAAAGAGCAATAGCAAGAACAGCACACCCACGGTAAACACCATGGGCAGGAGGTGTACCAGCTTTAACGACTCGGGATACTTCTTATACAGATTGATGCGAGCTATGCCACTGTTATACACCTGGCGGAAGAACTTGCGAAAGTCGGTGCGGCGTTTGTGCCATACCCATGCCTCAGGAAAGAGCCTACAACGGTAGCCGCCCTTGAAGATGCGTATACTGAAGTCGATGTCTTCGCCAAAGCGCATGGCCGAGAAGCCCTCAAGCTGCTGATACACATCGCGACGTATGCCCATGTTGAACGAGCGGGGATAAAACTTGTCAAGTTTCTTCTTGCCACCGCGTATGCCGCCTGTAGTGAAGAACGAGGTCATGCTGTAAGAGATGGCTTTTTGCACAGGGGTGAACGAGGGGTGCGCAGCATCGGGGCCGCCAAAGGCATCGGCGGGCAAGCAGCGCAGCTCTTCGTCGACGGCGGCAAGGTAGCCCTCGGGCAATACCACATCGCTGTCGAGAATGATAACATATTCGCCCTGAGCACGTTCTACACCATAGTTGCGACTCTGGCCGGGGCCCGAATTGGGTTTCATATAATAGTGCAGACGCAGACGGTCGGCATATTTTTGGCACACCTGTTCACAGGGCACCTCCGACCCATCTTCTACTACCACCACCTCAAAGCAGGTAAGGGTTTGGCGTGATAGGCTGGCAAGCAGTTCGTCCACCTCGTCGGGGCGGTTGAACACGGGCACCACAAAACTGTATTTTACCATAAAAACATTGATTAGCAAGGAAAGGCGCGGTTACAAGGGGCGCGCCATAATGATGTTGTGCGCTGATAAAAACAAAAAAGGGCTTACGGCTTACCGCTTGATGCCTGATGGCAGCAACACGGCGAGCCGTAAACCCTATAAGCTATAAGCCAAATTGTAGTGGCATTATTCTTTTACGCGCTGCAGATAGCTGCCATCGCGAGTGTCGATCTGTACCAAGTCGCCCTCGTTAACAAACAGGGGCACACGAATCTCAGCACCAGTCTCCAGTGTAGCGGGCTTGAGGCTGTTGGTAGCAGTATCGCCCTTGATGCCTGGCTCTGAGTGGGTAATGCGCAGTGTGGTCTTTACAGGCATCTCACCGAAGAGCACGGTCTCGGTAGAAGCATCTGATACCACCTCTACGATGTCGCCCTCTTTCATATAGTCAACGCCAGTGATGAGGTCTTTAGCGATAGGAATCTGGTCGTAGGTTTCCTGGTTCATGAAGATATAGTCTTCACCCTCTTTGTAGAGATACTGGTAGGGGCGACGCTCTACACGTACATCCTCCAGCTTCTCGCTGATGTCGAAGCGGCGCTCCAGCACACGTCCGTCAACAACGTTCTTCAGCTTCACGCGCATGAATGTGTTGCCTTTACCGGGCTTTACATGCAGGAAGTCGATGACGAAGAACAACTTGCCATCCATACGGATGCAGGTTCCCATCTTAATGTCTTGTGAATTGATCATATTACTTGCTTTTAACTTAAAAATTTCTCTTCTTGTTCCAAAATGCGCTGCAAAGGTACATCTATTTTAGAAAAAAACCTAAATATTTGGGCTAAAAATCGTCATACGCTTGGTTAATTCAAAAGAAATGAGTAATTTTGCAGCCCAAAGTGTGAACAATAACAAATAAATATAATTTAAAAAACAATGAAAAGAACATTTCAGCCGCACAACAGAAGAAGAGTGAACAAGCACGGCTTCCGTGAGAGAATGGCTACCAAGAATGGTCGTCGCGTACTGGCATCTCGCCGCGCTCATGGCCGCAAGAAACTGACAGTATCTGACGAGCACCACGGAAAATAATCCTTTTTGAACAAGGATAACCCCGCAACATCGCTCGTCCTTCACGACGACAAAAAGCAGCAAGAAGCACTCTCACCGGTGTTCCTGCTGCTTTTTTTGTTATAACCCAACCACAAAACAATGTATTTTGCTGGCCAAGTGGTAGCGATACATCATTACTAACCCATACAAACCATTAAAAATTTATGAAGAAAACATTTACTAAGGCTATTCTGTTGACAGCGGTCATGCTCATGACCATCAGTTATACATGGGCACAAATTCCAGCGGGCTATTATGATGCACTGCGCGGAAAGAAGGGTGCCGAGCTAAAAACCGCCGCCTTCAATATTATTAGAGAAGCCCAGACACTGGCATACGGTAGCGGCATGGGCTACACATGGTGGGGTTTTTACTACACCGATAACGATAACGGCAACGTGATTGACCGCTACTCGAACGACATCCGACCGTTTAACGGCCACGGCAGTTCGGTTGAAGGCACTAACATTGAACACTCATTTCCCAAAAGCTGGTGGGGCGGCACCGAAGTGCAAGGCTACAGAGACCTGCACCACCTGATGCCCAGCGAGAAGAAAATTAATGGAGCAAAAGGCAACTGGAGCATGGGCAAGGTGCAAAAAGCAACAACCGACAATGGCTGCACCAAGGTGGGTGCCAGCAACCTGGGCTTCACGGTATGGGAGCCTAACGATAAGTGGAAAGGCGACTTCGCGCGCGTATATATGTATATGGTAACCGCTTATCAAGACTATACCTGGACAGCCAAGAATGGCCTCAACTCGCTTGAAAACAACACGTGGCCCACACTGAAAAAGTGGGCTTACACCATGTATATTGATTGGGCCAAAGCCGACCCCGTAACCTCTATCGAGGTAGACCGCAACAACGCTGTTTATTCTATTCAGGGCAACCGTAACCCGTTTATTGACTTCCCCAACCTCATGGAATATATCTGGGGCGACAGCATCAATTTTGCCTTCGACCCCGCGAAGACAGCCACCTCTGAACACTTGGCCACCAAGGATAAACCCTTTGATAGCGTAGCCTATGTTGCCAACCTGAAGAAGACCGATGGCGGCTTTACACCCGTAGCCATCAGCGGCCCTGAGGCCACAAAGGTATGGGTAAACAGTTCAAAATTTGGATGGAAGGGCACCAGCTTTATAGGCGGAAAGACTGCAAGCGAAAGCTACCTCTACTCGCCCGAGATTAACCTCACGGGCTTCACAACCGCCACCTTGAAGTTCTCACACGCATTAAACTTCTGCTCTTCGCCCGCTTCGTTCTTAAGCGTTGAGGTAGTTGACGGCGACAACTATACCGCGCTCAACGGTATCGTATGGCCCGCAGGCAACTCATGGGAGTTTAACGACTCGGGCGCCATCGACCTCACCCCATGGGCGGGCAAGAAAATAAAAATTGGTTTCCACTATACCAGCAACACCAGCGTTTCGCCCACATGGGAGATACGCGACATGGCGGTAACAGGCACTAAAGTCATCAGCACGGGCATCAACACCGTGAGCACTTCTTCTGCCACCTTCGACGCCAACAAGCCGTATAAGGTGTACGACCTGAACGGACGTCAGCTGCCCACAGGCCACCAAGGCAAGGGCATCGTTATTGTGCGACAAGGACAAAACACATGGAAAATGATAAGATAACCTCTCAGTTACCGTAATAATTACGTTAGGGGCCTGCGACCATTTCGGCGTAGGCTCCTTTTTTACTTTATGAATTATTGACGAAAAAGAACACTTCGCTCAAAGCTTTTAACACTATTTTCTTGGCCATATGCCGCTAATAGCGTTATTTTGCATTGCGAAAAAAAGAATAGCTAAAGAAGAAAACAGTAAAGATAAAACAGGATAAGAAAAAGATAAACACAATGGAGAACCCGTATCTTAAACAATATCCCGACCTCATGTCGGGAAAGAAAATAATGTATGTGCATGGTTTTGGTTCGTCGGCACAGTCGGGCACTGTAACCATGCTGCGCACCCTTATGCCTAACGCCACAGTGATAGCCGAAGACCTGCCACTACACCCCACCGAGGCTATGGCCCTGCTGCGCGATATGCAACAAAACGAACAACCCGATCTTATCATAGGCACCTCAATGGGCGGCATGTATACCGAGCAGCTGAGGGGCACCGACCGCATACTGGTAAACCCTGCCTTTGAGATGGGCGCCACCATGGGCGAGCACGGCATGATAGGCAAGCAAACCTTTCAGAACCCGCGCAAAGATGGCGTGCAAGACTTTATCGTGACCAAGGCGCTGGTGAAGGAGTATGCCGAAGCCACCACCCACTGCTTTGAAAACATCGACGAGGCCGACCGTCAGCGCGTGTATGGTCTCTTTGGCGATGCCGACCCGCTGGTGCACACCTTCCCACTCTTCGCTCAGCACTACCCTAACGGCATGTCATTTCATGGCGAGCACCGCCTTACCGACAAAGTGGCGTTTCATTATCTCATACCCGTGATACGCTGGATTGACGACCGACAGGAGCAACGCGAGCGCCCCATCATCTACATACAATATGAAACGCTGCACGACAGCTACGGCCACGCCACGGCCAGCATGCACAAAGCCTTTGAGATGCTGATTGAACATTATAACGTGTATGTGGTAGCACCATCGCCCAGCAACACCCCCACCTGCATGGCCGACGTGCAAGCATGGGTAGACCAATATCTCAGCACACCCGCTTGGGGGCACGTCATCTACACCAATCAGCTGGCATTGCTCTACGGCGACTACCTCATCTCGGCCCACCCCCACCCCGAGTTTATGGGCACCACCGTGGTATGGGGCAGCGACGAATTTAAAACATGGGAAGAAATCATCACCTTCTTTGAACGCCTTGGCGGACAGTAAAGAGGTAGTGGATTGAAGGTCTGAAAACACATTATTATTATCTGAACTAGAACAACAATAACAACTAAAGAACAACAATAACAACTAAAGAATAGCAATAACAACTAAAGAATAACAATAACAACTAAAGAATAACAATAACAACTAAAGAATAACAACTAAAGAACAACAATAAGAAAAGGGACAACAATAACAACAATGCTTTCTTATACAATTGTATGAAACACGTTGTTTTTGTTGTCCCTTTGTTGTTCTATGTTGTTAAGGTATCTGTTATTGTTTTACCTCACTAACATATTCACGGCTTCGGCACGTTTCCTTACTTCTTCACAATTTTCTTCACGCTTCCGTCTTGCATCTTCACAAGGTTGATGCCCTTGACAGGCTGCTGCAACTTCTTGCCATCGATGGTATAGAAGCCTTGAACGGCGTTGGTGACTTGGCCGTTGATGGTAACAATGCCTGAGGTGCCATCCTTCACGGTTACAGGCAGACTCTCGAGGTTGCCCTCATAAACAGTGGTTACCTGATACAGGTGGTCGGCCGTGCCAGCGCTATTATCAACATAAGTGGGGGCGGTAGTGCTGGTAAGCAGTGTACCATCGCGATAGATGTTATACTTCAGCACCTTCAGGTTCTTTGTGGTGTATGTTACATCATCTATCATGAACAAGAAGTTCTGCTTAGCTCCTGCTTTGTGATGAATAGCAAAATACTTTGCTCCATCAGGCAACTGTGCCTTATACTCACTCCACGTTCCATTCTCTTGTGTATAGGTATCGCCTATCTGCACAAAGCTTTCGGTATTAGTATCGGTGGTAGAATAAAGTATGTCAAAATACTCAGAATATACACTTTCACCGTTTTTATCAGCCTGATACAAGTTATTTGCCCAGAAGCTTATCTCCTGTTTCTGTTCGCTCAACTCAGGACTAATGAGCCAATTGTCAGATGGTTGTATCTTATTCTTGTCAGCAGTTAAGCCATAGAAGGCAGCAAGCGATTTATTACCACTCTTGGGCTTGGTACTGGGAACACCTGATGTAATATCGTAGCCATCATAGTTGTAAGGATTGAAGACGGTAAAGGCAAAAGCAGTGCCTTCACTACCATAGGGTATACCATTATACAATCCACCACAAAGACCACCATCAACGTCTACCATCGTCCAGTTGCCTATGCCGCTGGTTGCCCAGTCGGGTTCTTGTTCAAAGCTATCAACAAAGGTGCGCACACTGGCGGGCGCCTTCCATGCCAATGATTGGGCCGAGGCAGTCTTGGTTACGGCCAGGTCGGTGGCGGGGAGGAGGTCGGGCGAGGTAAACTGCACATCGGCAGAGGCCATGTTGTTGTCGGCCAAAGCATCATCAGCGGCTATTACTTCAACCTTTACAGTGGCTTTGTCGGCCTGTTCAAGGATAGAAGGATTAATTTCAAGCGGATAGGTGTGAGTGCCAAACGAGCCCAGTGTGCTGTTCTTGGTTTCGTTCAACACCTCCTTATCGCCAATGGTTATCTTCAAAACATAACTGTCTACGGCTTGGCTACCATAGTTGCGCACCCTCACAGCAGCAGTGCTGCTCTGTCCTTTCTCGATCGTTTCGGGCACATTCACCAGCGTTACTGCCAGGTCTACCGCCTTTTGGTCGGCAATGCTTATATCGTCAAGATACACATTTTGCTCGGTAGTGCTACCGAGGTCGGTAAACTGGAAGCCAAACTGCACCCACTTCTGTTTCTGTATCCAGTTGGCACCCAAACAGGCGTTAAGGTCATAGATATATTTAGTCCACCCTTCTGAGGTGGCTGTCATGGCAATTTCGTCGAGATAAACACATACGCCATCGATTGTTTGCACATAGGGCATAAAGGTGCCCGCTGTGGCTTCGCTCTTCAAACAGAACGTAAGGGTGGGATTGTCACAACCCTTAATATCTATCTTACCCGACGTCATGGCCGCAAAACTGTTCATCATAGAACGGAAACACATGTGGTATCCATCGTTGGCACCTATCATGAAGACACCTACTGCAGGATTATAATTTCCGTCTTTGTCTGCACTACGATACGACCAAAAATAGTTGATATTACCTTCAGTATAATCTTCGCGCACAGGCAGACTGTACGGTTTGCCCACAAGTACAGGTGTTGAAACAAAAGCGGCTGAAGAGCCCGAAGCGTTTGTTCCCGCCAAAGCCTGATAAAGATATTGTTGTGGACCTTCTTCGGTAGCCATGTCATAAGTGAATGAGGTAGCACCCTTAACGCTACCTTTTAAGTCGCCAAGATACATGCGATTATCAGAAGCAATAATGTCGTATATATTATATACAATATCTTCGGGGAATATTACACCACCGTTTTCAGGGCCAAAGGCATCCCACGACAACTTTACCTTGCCCTCAGAGGGGATTGACAAGATAGGTGGGGTGCCAACATTTTCGGGTATATCAAGGCCCACCCATGTATGGCCAGCAGCTTCAGCACTTTCGCCATCATCGTTATAAGCGGTTATATAGTAATAACACATACCCGCTTTGGTCATAGTATTATCAACATAAGTATATTCTTCACCAGGTTTCACATCGGTGCAGTCGGCTACATGTTGCCCGTCGCGACTAATATTTACGCCCTTTAGGTTGGTAAGAGGTTGCCCACTGGCAGTGGTGGCAGGCGCCACAAACTTTATCGTGGCCTCAAGTTTAGCGGTAGGATCATGGGTAATGCTACTAATGGTAACAGGTGCCGGAGCTGTTGACTTGACAGCCGAATTGCATATAAATTTGTTAAGATACAGGCTATTGGCGCCCGCCTCGCTGGTGGCATGAAGACCTATATAATAGTAGGCACTTTCTTTAGGCGATATTGTGACCCTTAACACTTGATCAGAACCAGCGGGAACAACGGTTTCGGGCAGTGCTGTCTCGGTCATATACTCAGCGGCGGGAGCGGCTCCCCAATTAATGGCCAGCTTATGTTTTCCAGGCGTAGAATGATGTACCGTATACTCGACAACATACGAATAACCAGCATACAGAGCAATGGCGGGCGATATAAACCAGTCGTCGGCCTTGTTCTTATCGGCATACAATTGCACCGCATTGTCTGCATAGGTCCACGTTTCTTTCATGTAGGTGCCTTGGTCAACGGCATCGTTGTTGGCATCAATAACGGTGAAGAGGTCAAACTCGCCCTTGTCACCGAAGGTTGTGCCAACTGGCGGCGTGAAATATTGTGCACCAGCCTTGGCAGCGCTTGCCTTCAGCGTCATCTTTTCAGCAGCTGCCACGGGAACTGTCTGAAGCGTTTTACTGGGCTTCTCACTAATAGTAACATTGCTTAGCACCTTCTCAAGGGTGCCCTTGCCTTTGTGTTGATTGTTAACAGTCTGTGCGCCCAAGGGTGAAGAAACAAGCAATGCTCCTCCCAAAAGCGTGTAGAGTAATTTTTTATTCATAAGCATATTATTTAGAAAAAGTTTTTTTATTCTTTATCTTATCTTCTACAAAGATATTTATTTTTATAATATAGAGCAATATTTACCCCCCCCGAACCTCTTAACATTAAATAAAAATTAACACAAACACAGCATTATTGTCAAGAATAATACGAAAAGCAACTATCTATATACTATCAATACACTATCTTTATATTATCTATCACTATCTTTATACAAAAACCGTCGCCAAAGGTTATAGTTACCTGCTACCTTTAGCGACGGTTCATCACATTATTTCACCACCACCTTCTTCACCGTGCCATTGCTCAGATGCACGATGTTTAGGCCCTTTTGTGGCTGAGCCAAGCGTGTACCATCAATGGTATAATAGCCCAATACGGCGTGCGTGGTGTGAGCTTGGTTGGCATTATCAAGCGCATTATTATCGGTTACGCCCTTGATGCCCGACGCCTGAACATCGGCATAGGCAAAGCCCATAACGGTGGCACGAGCGCTACCCGTATTGGTGATGCATACGCCTGCCAGCGTCTTCGTTGTCTTAACCATAATGCTGTTTTCGAAGAGGCAGAAATGGTTGTCGGCACTTATTTCGTCGTTCGGCATATAGATACGTCCGAGACCCGACAGTGCCTCTTCGCCCGTGGGGGTACGCACCGACCAGTCGGGCACTGTGAACGTCTCGCCACTGTCTCTACTGCCATCGCTATACACGGGTTCGGCCTTTAGCATGCTGCTACCGTTGGCGCTGGTTGAGAGAACGAACAGCTCGTTTGTGGTAACAGGTTCGGCAAACATCAGGGTGGCAGAGGCATTGGCCGAAAGCACCAAGGCATTGTTAACAGCATAGCCAGCCAACTGATAGCCTACGCCCGACGGGCTCACAATCTTGCCATCGGTAGGCAGACCACCATTTGTTTTTACATCCACCGAATAATAGGTGTTGCCCGACATATCTATCGCCCCCGACATGTGCGATTGTGCAGGCAACGCCTCTACTACTACATCATCAGTAAAGCCCGTCGTCACGCTAAGCGAGCGCGTGTCGGTGCGCTGGGTTGGGGGCAGAAGTTGTCTATCCATAAAGCGCAGACGCTTGCGTATAAACTGCTTCAGATAAGTAACTTCGTCGTCGTAACTCTTGCCTACATAGGCGTTAGGCCACACCTGTCGGCCAAACATGCCCCATGCCTCTTCATTGCGAGCCATGGCGCCACCGCTGGTCAGCCGCGTCGTCATCGAGTCGATTTTCGCCTCAATGTTTTCATTGCTATAAGCGCCCTGGCGATATTGTGCCCAGCGCGCCTTCAGTTCTTCCTGATAAGCGGGGTCGTCGAGCAAGCGTTTCCACCAGAAGGGCACCTGTTGCGGATCTTCTGTGCGGCTGTTAAAATCATATTGCCACAGGTTGGTGCTGGCACCGTTGTTATAATTAGCATTGCCATAAGCAATGTTAAAGTCCCATAGCGTGGTCTTCCATCGGCTATCCTGCCCCTCGTTCTTGGCGCGCGTCTCACTATATTTATACATGTGCGAGCTCAGTCGATAACCATCAATGTTATACGAAAACTCTGTGCTAAGCATATAGTCGATAAACGAAGTTACGTCGATATACTTGCGATAGCCCGTGGTGGGGTCTTTATAATTTTCTGATGCAAAGCAGTCTTCCATATCATCAATCGACTTTTGTATGGCTTTCTCAGTGCCTTCAGGCAGATCGGCAAAGTCGTCATACTCGGGGTCGTCGTATTGATAAGTGATGTTATAACTGTTATTAAACAGTCCATCCTTGCCATACGGATGATACTTTGAGCGATAATAATGTTCCTCATCATCGCGGTCAATTTCTACACGCCAGTCGCCTGTCAGGTCGCCACCATCTTCGCCTGGGTCGTGCAGATTCAGGCGTTGCTTACCTTTTCCGGGGCGCTCGGTCAGTATGTAGATGCCATAATACTTGCCATCAAGCACCACCTCGCAGTGTCGCGACGTGGGCACCCAGTCGAAGTAAGGGCGCCCCAACTCAAAGGTCAGCACATCGCGCACCATACTTTTATCAGAGAAAGGCGCCAGCAGCACCCAGTCGTTATCTTTTCCCAGGCCCAGCAGTTTCACTTTTACCTTCTTTCCACCTTCTTCCAGCGGCTTTTCAATAGTCTTAAAGCCGTAGGGTTTCTTTTCAGAAGAGTTGAACGACGAGTTGCCACGATACTTAATACTGATGTATCCCTCATAGTCGATCTTCTGGTCAGGATGCGCTGTGAGGTCGGCATAGTTAGTTTTTCCCTCGCCGTTATCAATAATCTTTATCTTGGCAGTGATGCGTTCTTCGCGCTGTATCATCTTGCCGTCGACATTAATAAACACGATGGGTAGATTAGTTTCGGTAAACTTCACCGAAGCATTACGGGTGGGCGGATAATTGTCGGCCCGCTGTGCACACACGCTTGTAAGGCTGAGCATGGCACACATTAATGTGCATAAACGTTTCATAAATGTGTGATTTTGGTTATAGTGTTATTATTTAGTGTTATTATTTAGTGTTAAGTAACTAATCAAAATTAAGCGACATGTTTAGAGAAGTTTATACGCAACCCC
>ERZ1026852.418-NODE-418-length-26545-cov-5.121027_pt1 | contig 26545 bp, 20 predicted proteins | sample MGYA00380156_ERZ1026852 | MGnify/ENA primary metagenome ERZ1026852 (study PRJEB33269, sample SAMEA4719792) | human gut metagenome | biome: human-associated habitat; feature: organic feature; material: feces | place: Cameroon | collected 2013-10 ...
CGACAAATATATGGTAAAACTCAAATAACCTGCAATTTTTTTCGAGAGAAAAGTATGTAAAATAGAAAGTTGATTATTAATCAATTACACGTCTTTAGAACAAGATTTTTCTTTTTTTGTGAACAACTCAGATAACCCACACTGGAAGTTGGGGCGAATCATGCAAAAACATCATCGATTCGCGTGCTTGACGAGGTAACTTTAAGTGCCAGTTTTCGTTTTTGGTTAGTCACTACTTGAATGCTTTTATAGTTGAGCATTCTGCGAATAATCGCACTTGGAATATTAATTGAGCACAGCGATAACAGTCGCTTTTCGTTTGCTGTAAGAACTACGCCCTTTTGCGCAATTCGCTCAAAAAGATTATCATATTTCAACTGCACTACTTCATGGATTGAATCCCAAAATTTTTGGCTCATTTCAAGGGACGAATCATTATCAATAACATGGTCGGAGTTGTATTTTCCAGAGTAATAGGACTGACGAAGAATTTCGTCAAGGCAGAATCTTGTCTTTCTTTGTATGTTAATAGCCATTTCTGTCGACTGCAACATATCGTTGGTTTGCTTCAACTGCTTTTCAATGCTGGCAGTGTTCACCATATCTTGCTTCTCATTCTCTAAGTTCTTTATCACATCTTGCATTTTGAGAAGTTGCTGTTCTTGCTCTCTAAGTTCGTTCACACGCTTTTTGCTATCTGACGAGATTTGCTCCAAATTGCGTTTTAACTCTGAAAGACGAGTTTGCGCTTCTTCATTTTCGATTTTGATGAGAACTAATCGTTTTCTCTGGAAATATACAATTGAAGATACCCCCACAGTCACCAGAGCGAGTATTGCAATAATGAGAATCAGGCGTTTTTGCTTTGAAAGAAGTTCTACTTTTTGCTGTGCCACATCGTATTTCGCCTCAACTTGGCGAATTTTTTCCGCTTGACTTGACAGCAACAGCGAATCACTTTTATTCACGGCTATACCATTGTTGTAGATATACGTATTTGTGTCGCCCTTAGCAAGAGCCAATTCTGCTATTGCACACATTTCTGAAATAGTATCTTCTACGACAAGCGGCTTTGGAGCCATCTCAAAATATTTCGAGGCTGAATCGGGAAACCCCAATTTAGAGAACGAGATTGAAACAATATCGTAACCACTACGCGATATTGCATTGTGGATGTTGGTTTTAAACAGCTGGTTAGACACTTTTACCACATCGGCATACAAGCCCCGTCCATAGAGCACATGGCAGAGTGCATTATAGCCTTCACACAGCACTATCGTATCTTTCATGCTTTCTGCCAAACTAATGCCTTTTTGTAATTCCTCCATTGCCAAATCATATTTTTCTCTTTGGGAGTAAAGCACTCCCAAAGAGTTGAGGCACAGCGATTCATAATGCTTATTATTTGCTTTCTTAAAATAACGAAGTGCCTTGCGATAGTTGACAATAGCCATAGAGTCGGAGTTCGCTAATTGATACAATGTGGCTTTTCGCATATTGATATAGCCCATATGATAAACATTACTGGTATCACATACGCTTTCGGCTCTCTTATAATATTCAACAGCATCTTCTGGGTTGCCCAGTTCGTTCATTATTGCACCTTTGTAGAGCAGCGAGCGCATACGTTTGTCTGGGTTGGTGCCATCGTGGTCGTAGTGGGTGATGGCTATGTTGATAAGGCTGTCGGATGTGATGGGGTGATAGGCCTTGTAGTCGGCAATGGTGGTGAGCAGAGCGTGGTAGGCGCGGTCATCGTCGGAGTTGAGCGAATCGGCAGGCATGGCGGCAAGCAGTTGGTAGGCACTATCGGGATTCTGCACAATCAGCGAATCAATAGCCACGAGCGAGGCATTGTCGGCACGCCCACAGCCAGCCATCATCACGCCCACTGTCAGCGCCACACACAATATGTGAATCATCTTTCTCATTGCGATAATGCAAATGTAGCAAATATTACCATTATCAACAAGTATTATTCATTCATTATTTGTGAGAGGGTGTTTGTGAGGTGACTTGGGGGAATTTTGGGAAAAATGGGGGTGGTGAGGGAAAATCACATATTGTTTTTCCAGTTTTTCTACCAAAAATGGTCGGAATTTAAAGTGATTATTTTACGATGTTACGAAAAGCACAATATACGCATAGTATTTTCATCCAACACCTATGGCCTCATGGAGCGGCTGCTAACCACCTTGCTTTTCACGATGAGACTGCATACCAAAGGGGCGGTTCTTCTGGTGTGTTTTCAATGCGTTGATACATTGGTGCTTTCGCCGAAGGCATGTCCCTGTGTTGTGATGTGATTTGCGCCCTTGCTTATTGTGGCAGGCATGAATCATCGTATGTTATCAAGGCTCACACGGATTCCGCGAGATTCAACAAGAAGATGATTTGTGGAAATTTGTGTGAATTTGTGGCTGATTATTTAGAACACGGATTGCATGGATTATACGGATATGTGGGTTTGTTGAATCTTGTGTGAGGGTTTTGTTCGTTGAGGGTGGTGTGATGGTGGTGGGGCAATTGCCTTATTCTAAAAGTTTTTGTAACTTTGCAGGCGAAATTTAAACACTAAAAGAGATAATATTAAAATATGGCACTTCAATGTGGTATCGTAGGGCTTCCTAATGTGGGCAAGTCCACGCTTTTCAACTGTCTGTCGAACGCTAAGGCTCAATCGGCAAACTTTCCATTCTGTACAATCGAACCCAATGTGGGCGTAATCACCGTTCCTGACGAACGCCTCAATAAACTTGCCGAACTCGTTCACCCTGAGCGCATCGTGCCCACCACCGTTGAGATTGTGGACATTGCCGGCCTGGTGAAGGGCGCAAGCAAGGGCGAGGGCTTGGGTAATAAGTTTTTGGCCAACATTCGCGAGACCGATGCCATCATTCATGTGCTCCGCTGCTTCGACGATGAGAATGTGACGCACGTTGATGGCTCTGTTGACCCTGTGCGCGACAAGGAGGTGATCGACACTGAACTTCAACTACGCGACCTCGAAACCATCGAGAGCCGCATCACTCGCATTCAGAAGATGGCAAACGCTGGCGACCGCGACGCTAAACTCCAGTTTGAGGTGATGAACCGCTATCGCGAGGTGCTGTCGCAAGGCAAAAACGCGCGTATGGTGGAACTCGAATCGAAGGAGGAGGAAAAGGTGGCGCACGACTTGTTCTTGCTCACCAACAAGCCTGTGCTTTACGTTTGCAACGTTGACGACACCGCCGCTGCCGATGGCAACGCCTATGTGGAGGCTGTGCGCGAGGCTGTGAAGGACGAAAATGCGCAAATCCTTGTGATTGCCGCACAAACCGAGAGCGAGATTGCCGAACTTGAAACCTACGAGGAGCGACAAATGTTTCTTCAGGAAATCGGGTTGGAGGAAAGTGGCGTGAACCGCTTGATTAAGAGCGCCTACGCTTTGCTCAACCTCGAAACATTCCTCACCGCCGGACCGAAGGAGGTGCGTGCCTGGACATTCCATAAGGGCAGCAAGGCTCCACAGTGTGCTGGCGTGATTCACTCCGACTTTGAACGCGGTTTCATTCGTGCCGAAATCATCAAATACGAAGACTATATTGCCTACGGTAGCGAGGCAGCCGTGAAAGAGGCTGGCAAAATGCACATCGAAGGCAAGGAATACGTGTTCCAAGACGGCGATATCGTGGTATTCCGCTTCAACGTGTAAGCATCAATGTCCAGACGGGGCTTACGGCTCCGACGGCGGCATAATAAATAACCGATTAAATCCATTATCACTTTCTGGGTGGTGATGGATTTTTTTTGTGTGGGGTATGGTGGCTGTGTGGAATAATACAGAGGGGTGGGGGATGGCACCGAATCCTTATTTTTCAAGACAACTTTCGTACACGGATAGCGTTTGTTGTGCTATGTGGTCCCAGTTGAATCTTGAGAGATCGTATTGGCGGTTGCGCTGTGGTGCGCTGAGTTTTTCGTTTAGTTTGGCAGTGAGGTGTGCGATGTCGTCGACGTGGAAAAAGTCGGCACTGGTCAGTTCTTCCAACTGATTGGCTGGAATATCGCTCACCAGCACATCTACGCTGTAGCTCATCGCCTCCAAAAGCGAAATGGGCAAGCCCTCGTGGGTGGAGGGTAGCACAAACAGCCCGGCATTGGTGAAAAGTTGGTTTAGTTTTTCGCCTTTCACAAATCCTGTGAGCACCACGCCAGCATCTTTGGCTTGCGCTTTAAGGGCGCGCGAAAAGTCGTTTTCGTGGTCGGCATCGCCAGCCAGCACCAGTTTGTAGCCGCTGTGATGGCTTGCCTGAAAGGCTTTTATTAGCAAGTCGAAGCGCTTTTCTGGCACGAATCGCGCCAGTGCGAACACATATTTCCCCGGCTCCAGGTTGAGCGACGATAGATAGTCGGTGGAGGTGGATTTCTCAGGAATGTTCACACCGTTGTAAATGAGACTCACACGCTTTGTGCGATTGTAGTTGTGGCTCAAAATCTGTGTAATCACATTGCTGATTGAAATGATATGGTTGGCGAAGTGCGCCTGGCACCATTCGCCTATTCGGAGCATGGTTTTTGCCAAAGTCCCCCATTTTTGGCGGTCGTAGTCGGGACCGTGGTTGGTGCTCACCACCTTCATGCCGAGCAGCCGAGCCAAAGGGCAGCAAAGCGATGGGCCAATGGCGTGAATGTGCACAATGTCGGCACCCAATTGCTTCGCCTTGAAAGTGGCAAGCACAGAGTGGACAATGGCTTCAAGGCTTTTTCGCTTTGGCGCATACACATCCACCAGTTTCACCCCTTTGTATTCTGTGTAATTGTCGTTTTCAGGAATGTGGCAGGTGCGGCGAATGATGGTCACATCAACGCCCAATTTCACTATGCGAGGATATAGTTCTTCGCAATGTGTTTCTACCCCACCTTGAATGTTGGGAATGCCACGAGTGCCGATTACAACTACTTTCATAACTTGATAGGTGAATAGAGTGGAACGAAGGTTGTGGGAGCGAGGGGGGGAGGGTGGAGCGGTGGAAGCCGCCCACCTCGCGTATTCTTTATCTTTACATTTTCTCTCTTAAGTCGCCTTGCTGTGGGTCTTGCCCCACATCGTACCAGCGTTTGTCGAGAGTGGCAGGTTTGCCCAAGATGTTGCGAGCCTTATTTTTGAGTGCCCAAGCGAGAGGGTGGCGAATGTATTTATGCATCACAGGCGATGCTGTGCCCACCATCCAGCAGTTTTTAGGGCATTTGCGCACAAGTTCACGCACATGGTTAGCTTGCTCGCTGTTCCATAGTTCTTCAAAGTCGGGAGTGTCGTGAATGTTGCCCATGCTTTCTTTCCAGTATCGCTCCTCCATGCCATTGCATGGGAACACATCGCCGAATGGGTCGATGAAGAAGTTAGCCGAACCGGCTTCGCATGGCAGCATACGGCGGTTGCCCTCGATATAGTTGATGAGTCCCATGTTGAAGAACGCACGGAACCATGATTTCGGGTGCCATTCCGAGAGTTGCCAGTTGACGAGTGTCTCAAAGTCTTTGCACACCTGGTCTTTATTGGTCACCACATTGTCGTATTTGTGGAAATAGTATGAATTGTGGAAAGTGGCGGTGGCAAACTCCATATTCATTTCTTTAGAGAGTTTGTAAAGTTCCAGCATGTCGGAAGAATTGTAGTTCGACACGGTGCAACCGAAGCCGATGTCTTTCACGCCCATCTCTTTCAGTTTTTTCAGAATGCGCAGTCCTTTAGCGAAGCCGCCTTCTCTGCCGCGCAGTTCGTCGTTCTTTTTGGCAAGTCCTTCCATCGAAATTCTGATGCCGATGTTGGGGAATTTTTCTGCCAGTGCTATCACGCGGTCTTCAAACCACCCCGAGGTGGAAATCACGATGCGGGGCGACTTTGTGAAACAAATTCGCACAAATTCTTCCAAATCCTCACGGATAAAAGGCTCGCCACCAGTGAGATTGATAAATTTCAACTGGGGCAAACATTCGAGATCCTTTGGCTGAATCTCTTTTTTGGGGTCAGTGGGGTTGTTCCATATATTGCACATCTGGCAATGCATGGGGCAACGGTAAGTCAATATGATGGACGCATCGGTTGGTCGTTGACAACTCATAGAAGCGTAGAAAAGTTATATTTAGATATTATTTCACTATGATTAAACTAATCTACAAAGGTACAAAAAAATAACCATAGTGCAAATTCCGTAGGGCTTATATGCTCCGTTAGCTTAATGCTGTGATGTGGGCAGTGGTGTGGTTATTAATCTTTTGCGCCACTGTAAATATTTGCTAATATTTTCAGGTGGCTTTCTGGCGAGAATCGGCTGATAGATGCGGTTTTGATGTCGGGGTGGTGCCAAGTGCGACTCATAGCCATATCTATGCTGGTGGCGAGGGCTTCGGCATTGCCCGACTCGAAGATGATGCCGGTGTCGGCACCGATGAGTTCGGGAATGCCGCCCATGTTGGCTCCCACCACAGGTGTGCCGGCGCAGAGCGACTCTATCACACCAAGGGGGTTGTTCTCGTACCATTCCGAGGGCAGCACCGAGCATTTGGCTTGGCTCAGGAGCGTTGCCACGCCGTGTGCATCGAGGTGACCAAGAAACTTGATATTCGGGCAGTGAGCGTATTTCGCTTTCAGCTCATCGGCGAGTGGTCCGCCACCGGCTATGCGCAGCTCGTGCTTCAGTTTTGATGCGGCTTCAAGCAGTGTGCGCACGCCTTTTTCCTCTGAAAGTCGGCCCACATAGCAGTAGTAGTCGGCACGGGTGGTGCCATCGGTGGTGCGTTGCAGTTCAAGCTTTTTAGGGTCCACGAAGTTGCACACCACCTTCAGCTTTGATGCGCTGAAGCCGCCAAGCTCCATTTTTGAAGCCATAAAATCACTGGGGCAGATAAACGCGTCGGTGAACGATTCGAGCACCATGCGGTTCCACTTTTTCGCTTCCAGCCATGCTATGGCGCTTGCCGCCAGCGACCCTTTCATGCAGCGGTGCTTGAGCACATTGGATTTCTGCGTGAAGCAGAGCTCGCAGGGACGAGCGTTTCGCGTGCAGGTGTAGGCTGGACAGAGCAACTTGTAGTCGTGCAGCGTCCACACCACACGAATGCCACGGCTATGGGCAATTTGCCCCAGCACAGGCGACAGATAGGAGTGAATGTTGTGCAGGTGCACCACATCGGGTTGGAAGTCGTCGAGCAGTTTGGTGAACGACGCGGTGATGTCGCCCATGCCCAAGGTGCGCTTCAGCCCGTTCACTTTTGCGCCCAAGCCGCCAGCAAACGTCACCTCCGAGGCGAAGTATTTCTTGTAGGGCGAGTCCACCGTTTCGGGGTACTGCATGGCATACACCGCCACCTCGTAGCCAGCCGAGAGTAGCAGCGATTCGGTGTTCATCATCACCACGCAGTCGCCGCCACGTGGATAATAAAATTTATTTACCAGTAATATTTTCAGAGCCATAAGCTGATAATTTCAATTTGTCACACATATAACGCACCCCCATGCCGTTTTATTGTGAAATGAAGTGGCTTCATATTACCGAATTTTTTGTAACTTTGCCAAATATGAAGATACTGTTTATACCTAATTGGCGAGTGAATAGGCTATCAACCGATGTTCCCACCATACAGGCACCCGATAAGCAGGTGCAGGGTGAGCCATATTGGTTTTTCAAGTATTTCCCCGAAGGCACGCAAGTTGACATCATCGACATAGGCAAGGAAAACCAGTTCTGGAAAATAGAACATAAAATCAAGTTTTATCTGGTGCAGCCATGGAAGGCTTTCCGTGCGCGCAAACGCTACGACTTGGTGATTTCGCACGGAGCCCAGAGCGGCTTGGTGTATGAATTGCTCACCTCGTTTGTGAAGCGCAAACCACAACACCTGATGTTTGACATCGGTGGACTGAACGGCGCGCGTGTCAACCACACCGAAATGCCACTGATTCGCTGGGCTTTGCGCAAGGCTCCCCACATCATTGTGCACGCCTCGAGGCAGTTGAGCCTCTACGCCAAGCATTATCCTAAATTGGTGCCAAAAGCCACATTCATTCCATTTGGCAACGATGTGGATTACTTCACTCCGAAAGAGGTGGCGATGAAAAAGCAGATTCTCACCTTCGGCAAGGCAAAGCGCGACAACGACACCCTTTGCAAAGCCTTCTCTGGCATCGCCGACAAGAAAGGCTACAAACTTGTGGTGGTGGGCGCTGGCGCACTGAAAGAAAAATACCCCGATGGTGATATAGAATTTCTCGACCCTATGCCGCTGAAAGATTTGGTGACGCTGTCGCGCGAGAGCGCTTTTATCGTGGTGCCGCTGCCAGAATACCTCTATAGTTATGGGCAAATGAGTTTCTTGCAGAGCATGGCATTAGGAAAAGCCTTGATAGTGACCGAAACCACCAGTTCTGCCGACTACATTTCCGACGCGCCAGGCGTGGAGCGTGTGCAGCCTTACGATGTGGACGATATGAAGGCTGCGCTTCAGCGCATGATGGCGAGCGACTTCGCCACGTTCCAGCAGCGTGGACTCGCCAACCGTGAATTTGTGACTTCGCATTTCAGCGAACGCCAGATGGCAGAGCGCATCGTAAAGTTTATTTCCACTTTTCTCAATTTCTAACCACCTTCAAACTCGCTAACGCTATGAGTGCAAAAGTATCGATTATCATACCCGTATATAAAACCGAGGCCACACTCCCTCGCTGTATCGACAGCGCTTTGGCGCAAACCTACAGCAATATTGAAATTGTGATCGTAGATGATGGAAGCCCCGACAGGGCAGGGGAGATTGCCGACCAGTATGCGGCGAAACACCCCAACATTGTGGTGGTGCATAAGAAAAATGGTGGACTTGCCGAAGCACGCAAAAGTGGTATTGCCGCAGCGTCGGGCGAATTTTTCGTGCCACTCGACAGCGACGACACCATACCTGAAAATGCGGTGGAACTGCTCATCCACCATTGCGAAAACGCGCATCTCGACTTGTGTTATGGCACTTTTTTGCGCATTGTGGGCGATAAGCGCACGATGTTTAACCATAGTTTCACTGGTGTGGTAAATGGCGAGCAGTTTCGTATGCGCGCGCTCGGTTTAGGTAGCAACTATGGGGCTTGCTTCTGTATGAGTAGGCGTGAAGTTTGGCACGACGATGTGTTTCCCCCTGCCGACAAGCGCTTTCCAAGTGAGGATGTGCTGATCAACGTGCGTCTATCAAAATATTTGAAGCGTGTGGGTATTTATAATGATTGTGTGTATCACTATTATTTGAATCCCGACTCGCTGTCGAACGCTGGCACATTGTGGACGATGGATTTGTGGGAAGCCTTTTTTGACGAAATACGCACCTATCTGAGCGAATCCAATCTGCTTGATGAAGCCACAGAGCACACTATTCGTGTGCGTGAAGTGGAGCACTTGGGATTTTGGGTGAAGGACATTGACAAGCAGCACCCCTGGTATAAGAAGGTGATGGGCTACAGCACACGCACTTGTCCTCGCAAAACGCGAGTGCTGCACGCATTGCTTCACTGCCCACCGCTATTGCGATGGTGCATCAAAATGAATAGAATGAGAAAGAATCTTTAGCTAAGTCAGAGCATTATATAACCCAAATCGGAAGCTACCGATTTGGGTTATATCTTCAATATGTGAGAGTGGGGGTTATTGATGGTAGTAAATGTTGCCGCTCACATCTCTGTGCTTCACATTCGTGATATTGCGCAGCACATCTTTTTCACCATTCGTGCCATAGAAGGTGTTGCCTGTCACTTCCAGAGTGTGGAAGCGCATTGCTGAGGTGGGCGTGCTTGACCAGTGTGTCATCAACTGCCCATTTTTGGCGTGCACCTCATTGTTCTTGAATACCAATGCCCCCTCTGTGGCGAACTCTTGGAGGAAGAAGTTCATGTCCGATGACATAAATGTGTTGCGATTGAAAAGAAGGTATAGTCGGCGCACATTGTTGCAATAGATGCGAGTGTCGCCATCAAAGCGATTGTCGTAGGCATTGATGGTGAAACTGTCTATTCCAGCGCCCTCCGACACGGCGGCGAGCATTTTCATGCCTGTAGCCTCGTTGTTGAGCAGCGTAGCCTTACCCCCTTGTTCGCCACACCACAGCAGCGTGGTGCCCAAAGTTTCGTTGGTGAGCGGACTTGATGGAGCGTAGTCGTTGATGATGTTGCCCTCCATTTGAATGTGTCCGCCACGCAGCATTGCTATGGTATTGCCGGTGGCACCGTAGCTGTTCACCACAGGCGTGTGATTGTTGATAGTGTTGGCACAGAAATATACGGGGTTGCGCTTTTTCGATTTGTCTTTCACCAAAATATCGAGGTGATAGTATTTTTCCTTTGTGTTTTCTGGACAGTTCTCAAACACATTTGTAACGATTGCTACATTTTCTTGTGTGTCGTTCTCACTAAATCCGACCGACAAGGTCACTCTGCACAAAGCATTGATTTCAAATTTGTTGTTGGTGAGCATCACATTTTTGTTACTACACCCCACTCCCTCCGCATGGTTGCCATCAAAAGAAAAGTATGACACAAGCACATCGTTGAACAAATTGCGGCAGTTAATACCTTTTGCGGCTTCGTAGATGAATTGATTGTCGCTCACAAGAATGTTTTCTCGCTTCACCATGTCTTGTCGTCCGGTTTGTGCATCAGCAGTGGTTTCAAAAAAGCCTAAGATCTCATCGTTGCCGTATTTGCGGAAAGTGTTGTCGTAGATTTCCACATTGCAAGCTTCACCTCTAATCCACAGGTTTCCACCAGTGGAGCAATTGTTGTAGTTAGTGATGTTGCAGTTTTTGAAGGTGATGTTGCTACACACTCGCAGGTCGAAGTTGGTGAATTTGGCATTATCGGCGTAGCAGTTCACACGGCAGATGTCCACCTTGTTGGCATGGTAGATTTTTACGCCAAACTTTTCGGCATTCTCCCACCAGATGCCTTTGTGCTGCTTGAGGTTGATAGCCACATCGTGAATTGATACCGTGATGGGGCGCTCGCGTGTGCCAGCGGCTTTGATGAAAGTGTCGTCGGTGAAAGCCTTGAAACCGTCGGTGTCGTTGCCCTTATCAAGCACGATGGTCACTTTTTTGCTTCCCACGCCCTTGATTTCGATATTGGAATTGCACTCCACGGTGCCTTTTAACACATAATTTCCAGGCTTGTCGAAGTTGATGACCACCATATCGGAGTTGTTCAAACCCTTGAAGATACCACGCAAACAAGCTGTGAGTTCGCCCTTCAGCTTGCTCACGATCACTTCTTGTGTGCGTGCACCAGCACCAAGCGAAGCCAGCATGGCGATGAGCGCAAAAAGAATAGTTTTGTGTTTCATATTGTTATTGCAAAGGTAACATTTCTGTGAACCTTTCCTCTTCGGCATCACATTCCTCCTCTTCGACATCACATTCTACGTCTTTTGGTACCCATTGAAGGAATGTGAACGTGAAGAAAATGAGGCCAAAGGTTGGCGTTTTTATGATGTCGCTGTAAGCGAGGTTTATGATAAGAGATAGTAGGGAGTATATGTAGATGTTTTTATTCTTGCGATAACCAGGTGGGCAGCATTTATAAAGGAGTGTATAGAATGTTACAGCCCAGATAAGTCCGAATAAGCCTAACTGAACAATGATAAAACAAACGTATGGGTTGGTGCCAAGGTAAAACCAGTTATACTCTTCCACCACCTTAGTGGCTTTGAAGTTCGTTGCCCCATTGAAGCCTTGAAGCCCTAAACCCACCAACCAATGATTGCCATTTTGCTCAATTATATAAGAAATGAAACCCATTTTTGCAAATCGTGGCAAGTCGGGGACATTGGTTTCATTCTCCATAATCCAATCCACGGCGGCTGCCATTTCGTCTTCTGTGTAGTCGTTATTAAGATACTCTTCCATTAGGTATTTTGGATCGAGCATACTGTCGCTTTGTTCCACTGTGTCAATATATACTATAAGTGCGCCACCCATCAGAATCACCACCACAGGCGCAATCATAATCACACGCTTGATATAGTCGCAGTTGATAGGGAAAAGCAGGAAGAAGTACATGAGCAGCAATATGAAGCTCACTTTCGTCTCATTGAGGAAAGTGGGGAAGAGCAGAATCACCAACCAAATGTTTTTGCGAATGCTTTGGAACGCATTTCTGTGGTCGAGTCGCTTGTTGAGCAAATAGAAGGAGAAAAAGTAGATGCCAAACGACACCATACCCGAACCACCATCGCCAAAGCTGCCACCCACCTTGTCGCCAGCGCCGTATCTGATGAATTGCTCCACCACGCACACCGCCTGCACACACAGCCAGATGAAAATGTGCTTGTCGAATGTTTTGATAAACTCCTTGTATAGCACGGGTTTGCTCCAAATGTAGCGGAACACAGGTATCAAAAAAATAGCTCCGTAAAATGAGCGGGTGCCATTCGCCCACTGCATCAGGCTGAGGTTGTTGACGAGAAACGAACTCACAAACGACAGTATGAAGAAACTGGCTATAATCAGGGCGTCGGTAGGCTTACGGAGGGTGTAGAGGCCGAGTAGCAGGAGCACCGCGTCGCCAACTATATTGATGGGCGTAAGGAGCCCCTCAAGTGGTGGTATCAGCTCTTGGTACACAAAACCAAAGCACCCCAACACCCAAAAGAGGGTGAAAAAGGTGCGAAGGATTAAAATGTCTTTTTTATCCAGTAAGTAATGTGTGGGTACGTTATTTGTCATTGCCGATTTTTATCGAGGTGTCGGAATTTTTCACACCGTTGAGCACGAAGCCCACATTGCTGAGTTTTCCTTCTGCCATGAGCCTGTTGATCCATTTCACATAGGCTTGCTTGGTGGAGTTGGCACGGAGCACAATCATAGTGGCATCGGCGTGCTTGGTGAGCGAGAATGTGTCGCTTGCCGTTGCCAGTGATGCCGAATCCACCACCACATAATCGTATTGCTCACGCAGTTGCTTCATCAGTTGCGCTGCGCGAGTGCCTTGCAGCAGTTCTGATGGGTTGGGAGGAACGGTACCAGCCACATACACATCGAGGCCGTCGGCTGTGGTGCTCACGATGTCGTGGAGCGACACTTCACCATTTGAAAGGTAATCCGACATGCCCTTTGAAGCGATGATGCCGAACATCCCGCCAAGCGATGGCTTGCGGAGGTTGAGTTCCACAAGGGCCACCTTCTTGCCCATCAGGGCGAGCGATGCAGCCATGTTGGCTGCGATGTATGATTTGCCTTCTGCCGCCACTGCCGATGTCACGAGCACCACCTTGTCGGTGTTTTCGGGTAGCACAAATTGCACATTCCCTCTCAAGTAGCGGAAAAGTTCGGCATTCTTGCTGTTGGTGTCGGCAATCACCTGAAGCTCGTCTTCACGGGCGTGGTTGATTTGTCCCAACATGTGTGCAGGTGTGATGGCTTCGAGTTCGTCTTGACTTCCAATCTTGTTTTTGAGCAATTTCTTCACATAGAGAAAACCAGAAGGAAGTGCGAATGTCATCATCAATGCCACGAATGCGAGCAGAGGCTTCTTGGGTTTCGTTGGTTCGGTGGAGGCATACGCCTCGTCCACCATTGTGCCCTTAGGCTGTGCTGCAGCCATTTTCAGTGCATTTTCCTCGCGCTTTTGGAGCAAGAAGAGGTAGAGCTCGTTTTGGATAGCTTGGTTGCGGTAGAGGTTGCGAGTATCGCGTTCGGTGGTGGCGAATTGGCTCATGTCGCCTTTGCTTTCGCCTTGCAAATCCTTGGCTCTATCGATTTTGATACGCATAGCAGCTAAGGCATTGTTCACGCTACCCAGCATATTCTCACGCATGGCGTTGAGTTGTTGGTCGAGTTGCATCAAAGCAGGGTTGTCGGCCTTGGCAGAGGTTTCGAGGTGCTGGCGCTGGGTGATGAGCGCGTTGTATGCTCTTACCATCTTAGCCGAGAGCGAGTCGGACTCGAATGGGATGAGCGAGTGCTTGTTGGCAGGGTCGGTGATAAAGCCCTTAATCATACCAGTGATGCGATATTGCGTTTCGAGAGCGATGATGGCACTTTCGCTGGTTTCGCCTTTAATGATAGTGGTCTTGGCTTGAGCCACAGGGTCGATCAGGTTGTGCGCCTTCTTGTATGCCTCGATTTCGGCTTCGCTGCCCATCAAATTCTTGTAGATGAGCGAGAGGCGTTCGTCGATAAAGCGTGCTGTGGTCATGCCTTGTGTGTCGGTTTCCTTCATTCCACGCTCGTTGTAGAGGCGAACGAGTGTGGTGAGAATGTCGCGGCCACGCTGCACATCGTTGTCCATCACGTCCATATACACGATGTCGGTTTTCTTTGCCTTCAAGTCCACGGTCATGTCTTTCTGGAGCTCTAATGCGGCAGGAATGTTGCCAGCCACCGAAGCGGTGATGCTGTATTCGTGTTTAGGGGTGAAATATTGTGTGGGCTTCACCACGAAAAGACCGAAAGGAGTCTTAACGGTGGCAGGAAGCTCAACGCCTTTCAGTTCGGCATAGTTGGAGAACATGCCCTTCTTCACTGTGATGTCGGTTTTGCCGTCGGCATATACCTTGATTTTAAAAGGCAATGTCACCGAAAGGGTGTCGAACAGTTCTTTTGGAGCCTCTACGATGATGGGTGATGTGCCGTAGTGGTCTTGCTTTTTCAAGAATCCAGTTTTCTCATAGTAGTGGCAGTTGATACCGAGTGCACCGATGGTCTTGGCGGCAAGGTTTTCCGAAGCGAGAATCTCGATTTCGTTAAACACGTTCACATCGCCACCGCCCATCACACTTTTTATCATGGAATTGCTTTTTGAATTGCCAATTCCTGCAAACGACAATGAATGGTCATCTACCAGCACGGTAGATGTCACGATATATGAGGGGAGAGTTTTGCGAAGATACAGAAAAAGAATCCCAAAGCAGAAGATAAACGACAGCGCAAAAAGCCACCAGTGGCGAACTGCGGTGTGTAGGAAGTTAGAGGTGCCCAACGATTCCTTTGGGGCAGAAGTGTATTGTTTTGCTTTTGATTTCATATTTTATAGGGATAGTAAGTATTTCTTATTTTACGCAAAGAGCAATCACGAGCGATGCGATTACTGATGCCACGCCCACTACAGTTGATATTTGTGAGAGTTTGAATGCTGAGAATTGGTTGTATTTTGAGTTGTCGACCTTGATTTTGTTGGGCTCTACATACACCACATCGTTTTGCTGGAGATAGAAGAATGGTGATGAGTAGATGCTGCCGTCGGTGAGGTTAAGGCGGTGATAGGTGCTCTTGCCGTTTTCGGTGCGAATCACGAGCACATTGTCGCGCTTGCCATATTCGGTGAGGTCACCAGCGGCTGCGAGTGCGTCGAGCACTGTGAATCGCTCTTTGCCTACCACCATGCGTTGTGGTGCTTTCACTTCACCCATCACGTTCACGGTGAAGTTGATCATTTCCACACGCACGAATGGGTCCTTCACCTGTTCGCTCACGCGGTTTTTAATCACAGCTGCCAGTTCGTCGGTGCTCATGCCTGTGGCTTTGATTTCGCCCAGCACAGGTATTTGAATCATGCCGTTGCGGTCTACGATGTAGGTTTGTAGGCGTGGCGACTGTGTGGTGCTGATGTTGCCTTTTATCGATGGGTTGCCCAGCGGCAGATTGTAGATTGCTGTGGCTTCCGGGTTAGAAGATGTGATGGTGATAATCAACTCGTCGTCGGGCTGTATTTTGATTTTATAGTCCGACACATTGTCGGGCAGAGTGCCGTCAGCTTGTTTTAAGTTTTGGAAATATGCAAGGGTGCTTGCATCCTTTGTTGTGCTGCACGATGCGCAGACCAGTGCCGCAAACAAGCAAATAAGAATATGTTTTTTAAAAGTCATCATCTAAATAATATGTAGTTAATATGTATATAGTTAATTATTTTTAAAATCTAACGAGAAAACATTCGCTTTATTGTGCCTTATGAAGATTTGGGTGCAATATTAGCGGATTGCCTGCAAATACGTCTGATTATTTAATCTTTTGGTGCACTGCGGATTTGAGTTTCTCTGTTACAAATCCAAAGTATTCTTTTTTGAAAAATTTCATATATAGAAGTGCCAATGTGAAATAGCAAGCGCAGCCAATGAAGAGATTCAGTATGCTTGTGCTGGTGAATTGATTTGTGGAGATAACCAGGGCACAAATCACTGAAAACGATAAAATGTGGCTCATATAAAATCTCAGTAATTGCAATGGCTTGATGCCGATATGCTTGAGTGCAAACCAGCAATAGATGAGGAATGTGATTGTGGAGAAAGCTATGGCGGCACATAAAATGGCATACACACCATAAGCGTAAAGGGCGAATGCCGACACCACGATTCCCGTTTTCTCAAAAATCAAAGTGTTTCTGATAATATTTGTGAGATTGAATATTTTGAACAGTATCATCATAAAGTTGTTCACTGGATATATGAGTGCCCAAATGATTAGCACTTGGAGATATGGTATGCAAGGGTACCATTTTTCGGGGAATATGGCCTGGATGAAAGGCGAGCTGATAGCGAGCATCAAAAAAAGGAACAACGAGTTCACAAAAGTGAATATGCCAAACATCTTGATGAAGTTATGGCGCTTGTCGTCGTCGTTTGTGTTCTTGGCTATAAGTACATAACTTGTGCTTGAAATCGACATTTCAAGTGAATTGGTGGGGGCTTGTTGCAGTTTTTGTGCTTGCCACATGTAGCCGGCTTGAATGGGGTTGTAGAATTTTCCCAAAACGAAAGTGAAGATGTTCTGCGACACTTGGGTGATAAAGGTGGAGAAAAGCAGGTTCACACCAAACTTCCACAGTTGCTGAAATCGCTCTACGTCGAATTCTATTTTCAAGTTCCACTTACTGAATAGAATGAGCAGGAGAAGGAAAAAGAAACTATATCCCACTTGTAGCTCCACAAGAGCCCAGTATCTGAATCCTTTAATGGCCATCACGATAGCAACGATTAGGGCAAGCGTTACGGAGGTGATGTTGAATACCGCCACTTTCTTGAATTGCAGCTGCGACCTTAGTTTGGTGATCTGTGAAATGCTGCTGCCACTAATAATGGCGCCTATGCCAAGAACTATCATGATAGATTGCAGTTCTTCGTGCTGAAAGTAATTTGCCACGAGTGGAGAAATGGCACAAAACACCAGACACAGGCTGATGCTTGTGGCCATGTTGAAATAGAAAACTGTGTTGAAGTCGCGATTTGAAGGCTTTTCGTGCATCAGTAGGCCGTCGCTAAGCCCGCAGTCTACAAACACAAAAATGAGATTTGAAAACACTGCCAGCATTGCCACCAGTCCGAAGTCTTCACGCAGGAGTAGGTAACTGAGGATAATATTTCCCCCTAACGACACAATGTTTGTGCCGAAACGCTCCAATAGCGACCATATAAAGTAGATTAATTTCAAATTACTGATGAGTAAAGATACTGTTTTCTCATAAAAGTGACGTTACACTCCGATCGTGCAAAATAAGCGTGCCTTGAAAATGCGGAAATGGCGTTTCACCTTGTCTATAAATCCGTCTTCTTTCGATACCCAAAGTGATGTGTAGTGGTGAATTGAGGCCGTGTTAGGAGTGATGTCCACATCTCCAGTGTAGTAGCTCATAGGGCAAAGCACTTCAGAAGGATGCACGAAGAATCCTTTATACTTGTCGATGCCAGAATCCAAATGCTCAATGTTGCAACTATCGTGTATGATGATTTTGCTTACAAAAGTGACGATAGTTTCGGGATTTTTCCCCGACCAACATGCAAAGTGGCGGCGGTTGTATGTTTCCAAAAGGAGTCCCAAAAAATCCATTTTTGGTGTGGCACTCATTCCCAGTCCAAATGCGATATTGGAGTCGGTGCCGTCCTCGCCTTTCTCTCTTCCCAAAAAAGGGCCTTTAGAAATGATGCTGTTGATGTTTGGGGATATTACCTCCACATCTGTGTCGAAGTAGATGCCACCATGGTGGTAAAGAATCCAAATGCGGGCATAATCGCTTACGAAAGCGTATTTCTTGAGCCGATACGCTTCTTTTGTGTATGCCGAGATGTTGATGTCGAAGTTGTCTTCGTTCCATTCTTTTATTTCATAGTCGGGAAGATATTTTTTCCATGACTTGATGCACTTTTGTGCCAATTCTGGGAGGGGCGAATGTCCAAACCAACAATAATGAATAACTTTAGGAACCATAGGCTAATGTGGGTAATTTGTAATTTGCTTGCAAAATTACCACTTTTTCCTCATAATGGCAAATGTGGCATTTTGAGCCTTTTGGCTTGTGGCGTGTTGGTGATGTGAAATGTGGCGTGATTTGGTGAAATTGGGGCGATTGTGGGTGGAATGTCGGTAAAAATGAGTAACTTTGTAGTTTAATATTAGGTAGATGCTATGATTTTTTCATTTGAAACTCAAAATATTCTATATGTGCTGCTGGGCATCGCTTTTGTGCTCACAGTGGTTTGCGCTGTGGTGCTGTGGCGCAGGGCACACCGCTTGAGCAAGTTCGACCTTGCCGAAGCCACTCGCGACTATCTCCCCGAAGAAGAACTTCCGGGCGTGTCGGTGGTGGTGTATGCCCACAACGACTGCGAGAACCTGGAGCGTTTTCTGCCGCTCTTGCTCCATCAGGATTATCCCGATTTTGATGTGGTGGTGGTTGATGATGCCTCGTTCGACGGCACCCACGACTTGCTGAGCGACTTGCTCCCACATTTCGACAATCTGCGTGTGACCTTCGCGCCGCAGGAGACTCGCTCCCTCTCGCGCAAGAAACTCTCGCTCACCATTGGCATCAAAGCGTCGCAAAAAGAGGTGGTGCTCCACACCAATGCCAACTGCCGCGTGATGAGCGACCAGTGGCTCCGCACCATGATGCGCAATTTCGTGCCCAGCACCGATGTGGTGCTCGGTTTCTCGCACTATCGCTACCGCAAAGACACCAGCGCAGGCAGATATTTCCGTGTGTTTGATTCGGTGGTCACCTCGCTTCAATGGGTGGGCAGTGCCATCAAGGGGAAACCCTACCGTGGCATCAGCGACAACTTGGCGTATCGCCGTCAACTGTTTTTCGACCATGCTGGCTTCTCAGAGAGTTTGGAGTTGCGCTATGGCGACGACGACGTGTTTGTGAGTGCCATTGCCACAGGCGACAACACTCGCTTGGAACTCGCACCCGAAAGCCAGATGCAGACCTACTACGAGAATGTGCCAAAGGCGCACAACTTACTGAAACTGCGTCGCGACTACACCTCGAAGTTTGTGTGCACAAAGACTCCATTCTATGCGCAAGCCCTGTTCTCGGTGATGAATTATTTGCGTCTGGGTGCCCTCGTGGCAGCCGTGGTGCTCGACTATACCAACATTTTCACCATTTCGGCAGCCACATTCTTGCTCATACTCTCATGGGTGATGATGATATTGCCGTTTAACCGCTGCTGCCAGTTGCTCCAGGCTCCGGGGCTCACATTCAGTGTGCCACTGTTCTATGTGTGGCGACCGGTGGTGAACCTTTACTTCAGAGTGTTGGGCTGGTCAACCCGCAAATCCAATCTCACCTCCATCTATGAATGACGCTGCACCTACCCGAATCAATGCGCTCACCTCGTGGCGAGGCATTTTCATCCTTTCCGTAGTGCTGTTTCACAGCGGCGAGGAATTGTTTATGGAATTGGCCACCAGTGGCGTGGTGGGCTTCTTCATCATGAGCGGCTTTTTGGTGCGCATGAAGCATCAGCCAGAGCCCATCAGGGGCGCACGGTTCAAGTCGTTCGTCGCCAATCGCGCGCTGCGGCTCTATTCGCTTCATTGGTTTGCGTTCGCATTGCTGATGGCAGCCACCTTTGGCTTTTCCGCCACCTTGCCCTATATGAGTTGGGGGGCGTTGGTGCCCAATATGCTGCTGGTGCAAAGTTTCGTGCCAGATGTGAACGTGTTTTTCTCTTTCAACACCCCCACATGGTTTTTGTGCGACTTGCTGATCTGCTACCTCTGCTACCCTTACATAGCCACATGGCTCGACAGGATAAGGCTGCGCTGGCAACTGCTGCTCTTTGCCGTGCTTCAGATAGCATATTTTGTATGTATGTGCGCCTTGACCGACCCCGATTTGGTCACCTACGCCCATGTGTTCCCACCGTTCCGCATCTACGAGTTCACCGCCGGCATTATCTTGTATAATGTGTATAAGGCGTTGCGCCCACGCCTCACAGGCTGGAATATGGCGAAAGCCACGTTGGCAGAGGTGCTTGTGGTGGGGCTGTATGTGGGTTTGATGGTGTTCTCTCAAGCATGGGACTACCAAGATAAAGACAAATTCAACGACAGCGTGATGTGGGAGATACCGCTTTCGCTGCTCTTGCTGGTGTTTGTGCTCAATGCCGGCACCGAAGGCATCATCAGCCGCATACTGCATTGGAAACCGCTGGTGTGGTTGGGCAGCATCTGTTTCGAGATATTCCTGCTTCACTCCCTATCGGGGCTGGTGTTCGGCTATTTGGTCAGCCCATTCTTGGGCCACTTCGGCATAGATGTTTATGGTCATTACGCCTTCGGTCAACTCCCCGTACTGCTTGTCATGGGCTATGTGATGCACCGCTGGTTCACCCTCCCCGTTTTCGCCTGGGCATCGCGCCTCTCCGCCCGCCTCTCCGCTTGAAAGTGGAAAAAAGTGGTGGGGTATGGCAATAAGAGGGGATAAATTTGCGTTATTAACGATGAGATGAAAATTGATTTTAAATCACATATAATGCTTTTTGCGTTGGTTTTGTGCGCTTTAACAGCCTTTGCGCAAGACAACGACAAGATTCTGAATCGCCAGTATGTCGACCAGAAGAAAATTCACTTCGGCTTTTCGGTGGGTACCAATTTTCAGGATATTCACATCGTGAACAATGGCTTTCAGACCGAAGACGGCGAAACTTGGTTTGCCGATGTGCCGCAACATTCACCGGGCTTCTGCGTGAATGTGCTCGCCGACCTGCGCCTTGCCAAGAATTTCAATCTGCGCTTCTCGCCGGGTATGTATTTTGGCAACAAGGTGGTGAAATATATCAACTCCTCCGCCCCCGACGAGGTGACCGACCCGCTGCGCCGCAATCAGAGCCAAAACATCAAATCCACCTACATTGTGCTGCCGCTCGATCTGAAGATTTCGGCGAACCGCTACCACAATGTGCGCCCCTATTTCACTGGTGGCGTGATGGGTGTGTTCGACGTGGCTAAAGACCGTACCGAGCAGCTCCGCCTGGCAAATGGCGACGCTATGCTCACCGTGGGTATGGGTTGCGACATCTATTTGCCATTCTTCAAACTTTGCCCCGAACTGAAATTCTGCTTCGGCTTGAAGAACGTGCTTCAGAAAAATCGCCCCGACTTGGAGGACAACCCCGAAATGATGCGCTTCACACAAAGCGTGGACAAGGTGACCAACAACATGGTGGTGCTCACATTTTATTTTGAATAACAAACAACGAACAATCATAAGAAGGGATAATGACCTACATTCGTAAATATTTGATGCTGACGCTTGCCGCTTTCCTGTGTGTGACCACACTGAGGGCGCAGGTGGATAATCAGTACACCCAATATTATATGGTGCCAGGCTATTACAACCCTTCAGCCATAGGCAACACCGACTACATTCACGTGACCGTGGGCAGCCGCGCGCAATGGGTGGGCATCAAGCACGCGCCGCTCTCGTTTGTGGGGCTGGCGGATATGCCATTCAAGTTCCTCAACAAGCGGTTTGCCACAGGCGTATCCATCAACCAAACCAGCATGGGCCTGTATTCAGGCTTGAATGCGTCGGCACAGTTGGCGTATAAGCAAAAACTGTTTGGCGGCACGCTAAGCGGCGGTATTCAGGTGGGCTTGGTCAACGAAAAGTTTCGCGGTTCCCGAATTATCGAGGTGGAGGGCTCCGAGGCCGACGACGCAATTCCAAAAACCGACGTGTCGGGCAATGCGTTCGACTTCGGCGCGGGCATTTTCTACCAGCACAAGCACTGGTGGGCAGGTTTCTCAGCCACGCACCTCACACAACCCTCGGTGGAGATGAAATCGGAGGGCAACGAGGAAGACCTCTACATTTTTGAGGCAGGCCGCACATGTTATTTTATGGCAGGTGGCAATATTCCCGTAAATAATACGTTATTTGAATTACAACCCTCTGTGTTTGTAAAGACCGATTTCAATCTTTACCAGGCAGAGGCCACAATGCGAGTGCGCTACAATAAGTTTATCACCGGTGGCGTGGCATACCGTCATAAAGATGCGGTGAGCCTTGTGGCAGGGGTTGAGATAAAGAATTTCGTAGTGGGCTACTCCTACGATTATCCAATTTCCGACATTTCAAAGGCCACTTCGGGTAGCCATGAGGTGTTTGTGAACTATAACGTGAAATTGAACTTAGGCGAAAAAAATAAAAATAAACATAAGAGTATTCGATTAATGTAGAATATGAAAAAGGTACTATTAATTTCTCTCACCACATTCGTGTTTGCAACAGTGCTCACATCTTGCTTCTCGGGACGGCGCTCAGTGTCGGCCTACGGAGGCGAAGTGACTGGCGTGAGTGGCTCCGTGTTTGTGGAGCCTACACCTTACGGCATGGTGCTCGTGGATTGTGGTTCAATGAAGGAAGGACCATCAGAGGCCGACTCGCTTTGGGGCATCGACTCCACGGCGCGCGGTGTGTCGGTTGACGCATTCTGGATGGACCAGACCGAAATCACCAACTCAAAGTACAAGCAATTCCTTTACTGGGTGCGCGACTCCATTATCCGTGAGCGCCTTGCCGACCCTGCCTACGGTGGCAACGACGAGTTTAAAATCACCGAAGACAAGTATGGCGACCCTGTGAAGCCTCATCTCGACTGGTCGAAAAACATTCCATGGCGCAATCCGAGTGAAGACGAGGAACGCGCTATCGAGAGCGTGTATCGCATCAACCCCATCACTGGCGTGAAGGAACTCGACCCCACTCAGATGAACTATCGCTACGAAATCTATAATATGACCGAGGCTGTGAAGCGCAAGCACCGTCTTGACCCTGCCAGTCGCGACTACAACACCGACCACGCAGTGCCCACCGATGTGCCTGTCATCAGCAAAGACACTGCCTACATCGACGATGATGGCCGCATCGTGCGCCAGACCGTGAACCGTCCGCTCTCCGGTCAATGGGATTTCGTGAACACCTATATCGTGAACGTGTTCCCCGACACCACTTGCTGGGTGAACGACTTCGACAACGCCTACAACGAGCCGTATGTGCGCATGTACTTCGCCAACGGCAACTACAACAACTACCCTGTGGTGGGTGTGAGCTGGGAGCAAGCCAACGCATTCTGCAACTGGCGCACCGAGTTCCTCCGCAAGTCGCTCGGCAAGGAAGGCGTGTATGTGGAGCCATACCGTTTGCCCACCGAGGCTGAATGGGAATTTGCGGCACGCGCAGGTGTGAACAAGAACAAATACCCTTGGGAGGGCGATTTGCCGCTCACCGAAGACGAAGGGTGCTTCTATGCCAACTTCAAGCCACAGGAGGGTAACTATGTGAAAGACGGTAGCATAGTGTGCGCGCCCGTAGGCACCTACGAGCCCAACGACTTCGGGCTCTTCGACATGGCTGGCAACGTGAGCGAATGGACCTCTACCGCCTACACCGAGAGCATCGACCGCATGACCAGCGACCTCAACCCCGAATACCGCTACAATGTGGCGAAGGACGACCCTTACAAGATGTCGCGCAAGATTGTGCGTGGTGGCTCGTGGAAAGACGTGGCACACAACATTCGCGCCGACCTCCGCATGTGGGAATACCAGAATGAGCAGCGCTCTTACATCGGTTTCCGCTGCGTGCGCTCAAAGGTGGGCTACACCAAGGTGAAAAGAAAGAACAACTAATCAAAAAAAATCAAAGCAAATACAGATTTTCCAATCAATTACACATAAGGGATTATGGGAAAAATTAAGAAATATAAAAATGTGATTGAACGCTTCCTTTCGGGTGAAACCGGTCAGCGTTTCTTCAACTTTGCCTACAGTATTGGTGCGGCAGTCGTAATCTTGGGTGCGTTGTTCAAGATTCTTCACCTCGAAGGTGGTAACGAAATGCTCACCATCGGTATGGGTACGGAAGTATTGATGTTTATCCTCACCGCTTTCGACCGTCCCGAGCACGATTATAAATGGGAGCAGGTATTCCCCGTTCTCGCTTCTGGCGACCCCGACGACCGTCCCGACTTCGCAGGTGGCGGCAACATCGTGATTGGCGGTGGCGCAGCGGCGCAGGCTCCTGCACAGCAAGGCGTGACCGAAGCCGAGGCTAAGGCTGCTGTGGGATTGCCACAGGGCATCGACCTCACAGAGGAGGATTCTCGCTCGCTGAGCGAAAGCATCGCTAAAATGGCAGCTGCAAGCGACCAGTTGAGCCGTATGGCTGAACTCACCGACGCCACTCAGCAATATTTGAGCCAAATGGCTGGTATTTCAGAGCAGATGCAGCGACTGAACGAAACCACCACCGCGCTCAATCAAGTGTCGGAAACGCTGCTGGGCAGTTATCGCGCCATCACCGAAAACAGCGAGAGCATCACCCAAAGCAGCACTGGCTATGTGGAGCAGATGGAAAACCTCAACCGCAACATTGGCGGTCTGAACACCATCTACGAAATTCAGCTCAAGAGCATTTCCTCACAGCTCGACAGCATCGACCGCGTGAACCGTGGTTTGAAGGATATTCGCGACATGTACGAGAAATCGGCAGCCGAAAGCGCACACTACTGCGACGAGACCGAAAAGATGGCTCGCTACATGAAGCAACTCAACAGCGTGTATGAAAAAATGATTAAGGCAATGACCGTGAACATGTATCGCCCAATGGGTGGTATGCCTGGCGTTGACCTTAATGATGATAATGATAACTCTAACGAATAAGCATGGCAAACGCTAAAAATCAGACGGTGGGCCGCATGTCGCCACGTCAGAAGATGATCAACTTGATGTACATCGTTCTGACCGCCATGCTTGCCTTGAATGTGTCGAGTGATGTGCTCAGTGGGTTCCGCCAAGTGCAACAGGGGCTCTCGCGCACCAATCGCACACTCACCGCGCGCAGCCAGATGATGTTTGAGCAAATTCAAGCATTCTACAACAAATATCCAAAGCAGGGTCGCCAGTGGCTGGATTTGGGTATGCAGGTGCGCAACACCACCGACAGTCTGTATGATTATATCGAATCGTTGAAGGTGGATATTGTGAAGCAGTGCGATGGTCCGCAAGGCGATGTGAACCACATTGAAGCCGAAGACAACCTCGACGCTGCCGCCCAGGTGATGCTGCCTCCAACAGGTAAGAAGGGCGCTCAACTGCGCACCCGCATTGAGCAATACCGCACATTCATCTTGGGAATGCTCGACAATCCCGATGCACAGAAGAATGTGGAGGAAGCGCTCTCTACTGCAAATGTGAAAACAAGCGAGGGAACGAAACGATGGGAGGAAAGCCTCTTTGAGGGTATGCCAGCCATTGCCGCTGTCACACTGCTCTCGAAGTTGCAAAACGATATCCGCTTCGCCGAAGGCGTGGCGCTCGGCTCCATGATTTCCAACCTCGACACTGGCGAACTGCGTGTCAATCACTTTGACGCGTTTGTAGTGCCTGAATCGAAGATGGTGATGCGTGGCAGCAAATATTCTGCCGAGATTGTGATGGCAGCCATCGACACCACAGCGCGCCCACGCGTGTTTGTGAACGGCAGCCAAATCAAGGGCAGCCACTACGAGGTGGCGACCGGCAGCACCGGCAAATTCGAGTTCTCTGGCTTTATCGAGGTTACGGCGCGTGATGGTAGCGTCACCAAGCGCGACTTCAAATCGTCGTACACCGTGATTGAGCCATTGGCTACCGTTTCTGCCACTATGATGAACGTGTTCTACGCCGGTATCGACAACCCTGTGTCAATCGCCGTGGCAGGCGTGCCTCAGCAGTCGATTCAAGCCACAATGACCAACGGCTCGCTCACCAAGACCGCTAAAGGCTGGGTGGCTCGCTCATCGGCAATAGGCAGCGAGTGTACGATTAGCGTGACTGCCGAAATAGACGGTCAGCGCACCAATGTGGGCACCACCAGTTTCCGTGTGCGTAAGTTGCCCGACCCAATGCCATTTATCACCTACACCGACGGCAACGGTCATCGAGCCAGTTACAAGGGTGGCAAGCCTTTCTCTAAAGGCACACTTCTGGCAGCCAAGGGACTGGATGCGGCTATCGACGACGACCTGCTGAAAATCGACTTCCGTGTGGTAAGTTTCGATATGGTGCTTTTCGACCAGATGGGCAACGCCATGAGCGAACGCTCGTCGGGCTCAAACTTCTCTCCACGCCAGCGTGAGGCTATGAAGCAGATGCGACACGGCAAGCGCTTCTACATCTCGCGCGTGAAGGCCACAGGCCCCGATGGCGTGACTCGCGATATCGCACCAATGGAAGTGATTGTGAATTGATAATTTTTTAATCAGATAATATT
>ERZ1026852.420-NODE-420-length-26451-cov-25.423663_pt1 | contig 26451 bp, 18 predicted proteins | sample MGYA00380156_ERZ1026852 | MGnify/ENA primary metagenome ERZ1026852 (study PRJEB33269, sample SAMEA4719792) | human gut metagenome | biome: human-associated habitat; feature: organic feature; material: feces | place: Cameroon | collected 2013-10 ...
GGCGAACCGCATCCAGTCTTGCTCCTGTTCGCCCCCTTCGGGGACGATAAGAGAGTATCTGTCACTATCCGCAGGTTCCATTCCCTTCGGTCATTCCACCCGCGGTTATTCACATTCGCCCCCTTCGGGGACGGTAGAATGCTACTTGCGAAACTTCAGTAAATTATAATTCAACACCATGGATTTCCCTCTGGTTGATTCTTCTGACTCCTGGAAAATCATGAATTCTTCACTTCCTCCAGTTCTTCTGAGAGAATCATCCAGCGGTCGTTTTCCTCATCGAGGGTCTTCATCAGATTGGTGTATTCCGTAACCAGCTCCATGTTGGTGGCGTTCTCCGGCTTCATCAGCAGGGCATCGATTTCGGCTTTTCTGGCTTCCAGCTTCTCAATCTTCGCCTCGCATTCCTTCACTGCTTTTTCTGCCTTGCGAATCTTCTTCTGCTGCTCCTTGTGCTCGGCATAACTGATTTTGCCGGAAGATGACTCGGAAGAGGAAGAGGATGATGAGGCGGATGATGAGGATGAACCCGATGAGGATGAACCTGCCGAAGCGGATGAACCCGATGGAGATCCGGCTGATGCCATGCCCTTGCCACCCTGATTTGCCAGTGCCTGGTTGATGCTCTCGGCATTGTGGGCACGCAGGTAATCGTAGATGCCGCCCAGGTGCTCACGAACCTTGCCGGCGCCAAACTCATATACCTTATCTACCAGGCCATCGAGGAACTCACGGTCGTGGCTCACGATGATGGCGGTGCCGTCGAATGCCTTGATTGCTTCCTTCAATACATCCTTCGACTGCATATCCAGGTGGTTGGTAGGCTCATCGAGAATGAGCAGATTCACCGGCTCAAGCAGCAGCTTGATCATTGCCAATCGGCTGCGCTCGCCACCGCTCAGCACCTTGACATACTTTTCTGATGTCTCGCCGCCAAACATGAAGGCACCCAGCAGGTCGTTTACCTTGAGACGCATCTCGCCCGTAGCCACATTGTCGATGGTCTGGAAGATGGTAAGGTTCTCATCCAGCAGCTGTGCCTGGTTCTGGGCGAAGTAGCCTATCTGAACATTATGACCTATCTTCAGATTACCCGTAAACGGAATCTCGCCCATGATACATTTCACCAGGGTAGACTTACCCTCGCCGTTCTTGCCCACGAACGCCACCTTTTCGCCACGCTTGATGGTAAGGTTTACGTGGTCGAATACGGTATGCGAGCCGTAATCCTTGCGCACCTCATCGCAGATAACCGGATAGTCGCCGCTTCTGAGGCAAGGCGGGAACTTGAGATGCATCTGCTTGTTATCCACCTCGTCCACCTCGATAGGAACGATTTTCTCCAACTGCTTGATGCGGCTCTGCACCTGCACTGCCTTGGTTGGCTTATAGCGGAATCGCTCTATAAAGTCCTTGATATCAGCTATCTCCTTCTGCTGGTTCTCGTAGGCACGCAACTGCTGCTCACGGCGCTCGGCACGCAGCACAATGTACTCATCATATTTCACCCTGTAATCCTCTACCCTGCCGCAGGTAATCTCCAGCGTGCGGTTGGTTACATTATTAATAAAGGCACGGTCGTGACTTACCAGCACCACAGCCTTGGCACTCTGCGCCAGAAACTGCTCCAGCCACTGGATACTCTCGATGTCGAGGTGGTTGGTAGGCTCATCGAGCAACAGCACATCCGGCTTCTGGAGCAGGATTTTTGCCAGCTCGATACGCATGCGCCATCCTCCGGAGAACTCACGGGTAGGACGCTCGAAATCTTCGCGGTTGAAACCGAGTCCGCTCAGGGTTCGCTCTATCTCAGCCTCGTAGTTTTCGCCGCCCATCATCATGTAGCGTTCATGCTCCTGGGTGAACTTCTCCACCAGCTGGGCATAGCTTTCGCTCTCATAGTCAGTGCGGTCGGCCATCTCCTGCTGCATCTTGTCGAGGCGTGCCTTCATCTCGGTATTGTGGGCGAAAGCCTTTCGGGTTTCCTCCTTCACGGTGGTATCATCCTGCAGTTTCATCACCTGTGGCAGGTAGCCGATGGTGGTTTCGTTGGGGATAGCCACCACGCCATCCGTAGGTTTCTGCAAGCCGCAGAGTATCTTGAGCATCGTAGATTTTCCGGCGCCGTTCTTTCCCACCAGGGCAATGCGGTCGCGGTCGTTAATGACGAAGCTTACATCATGGAAGAGTGGCTTTACGCCAAACTCTACTTTCAGTCCTTCTACTGAAATCATACTATTTATTATAGTTTATAGTTTACAATTTATAGTTTATAGTTTGCCTAACTACTTATTTCTTTCTATGAAAGATTTCTTCCTATGTAAAGAGTATCTCCTTACGGAATGAGCAGGGATGAATCGCCGTAGCTCAGGAAGCGGAAATCGTGAGAGAGGGCGTAATCATACACCTTCTTCCAGTCGCCATGCAGGAAGGCACTCACCAGAAGCAGCAGGGTGCTCTGTGGCTGATGGAAATTGGTTACCAGCATCTTCACTATCTTATAGGTGTAGCCCGGAGCAATGATGATCTGCGTGCTGGAGTGAAGGGCTTCCAATCCGTTGCGGTCGAGGTAATCGATAATCGCCTGGATGGCCTGCATCGGGGTGATGCCATCCACCAGGTTGCCATCTGCCGACTGCTCATATGGGTCCCACTGCTTAACATGCAAATCTTCCTCGCTTGCCTCAGGGTGCCTGATAAGATGCACGCCCATGTAGTAAAGGCTCTCGATGGTGCGCACGCTGGTGGTACCCACAGCGATGACCTGGCACTCGTGCTTGATGAGCTTTTCCAGGCTGCGGCGGTGAACCACGATGTACTCGGTGTGCATCTGATGGCCCTCAATCTCCAGACTCTTCACGGGCTTGAAGGTGCCGGCACCCACGTGCAGGGTCACCTCCTCACGGTCGATGCCATGGGCATCCAAATCCTTGAGCACGGCATCGGTGAAATGCAGTCCGGCTGTCGGGGCTGCCACACTACCCTTTATCTTCGAATAAACGGTCTGATAGGTAGTTTTGTCGCTCTCCTCGGTCTTGCGGTTCAGATATGGAGGGATAGGCAACTCGCCCACTGCCTCGAGGATTTCGGCGAAGGAAACGTGCTCGTTGTCCCAGTCGAAATCCACCCAATAGTTGGTGCCGCCGCCCTTGGCTACCATCTCAGAAGCCTCAGGGCTGAGGGCATCGCCACGGCGCATGGTGGCAGAAAGGGTAAGCTGATGACCCTTGATTTCGAAGTCACGCTTCAGACTTCCCTCCTTCCACTTCTTCAGGTTTCCAATCATGCAAAGCCATGAGCAGTGGCCAGAGGTCTGGAACATCAACTCATAGTCGGTTGGTGCGGCAGGCTCCATGAGGAACACCTCGATGAGAGCACCCGTTTCCTTGCGGAAGTGCATGCGTGCCTGGATTACCTTGGTGTTGTTGAACACCATCATGGCACCCTTAGGCAGATATTCAGGAAGATGATAGAACACATCGTCGCTCACCTCGCCGTGCTTGTAGACCAGCAGTTTGCTGTGGTCGCGCTGGGCGATAGGGAATTTGGCAATGCGTTCATCGGGTAACTCGTAATTATAATCGCTAATTTTTATATGTTTTGTTTCCATTATTCTACTTTGTAAATTTTATTAAACTGCCGTCATCATGCAGAGGGCACGGATGACTACATAGACCAATACCACCATCACTACGGTCATGATCATGTCGATGTCGTCGTGGTCGTAGCCCGTGCTGGTATACTGGTTGGAGATATACTTGATTTCCGGAGAGATGCGGCGATACATGCGATGGTAGAAGAGATAGACCAGAAAACCTACCACGCAGCCGAGCAGAATGCCCGTCAGCACATCGAGCGGATAGTGGACGCCCAGATAGAGGCGCGTCCAGCAGTTGACCAGTGACCAGATGACCATGGTGATGGTTATCATCCTGCTCCTGATGAGGAGCGAGAAGAACACGGCTAACGACATGGTGTTGGCGGCATGGGCTGAACAGAAACTGTAGTCCTTCATGCGCAGGTTGTCTACCACCTGCACGGAATATTTCACCAGCGGGTCGTTGGATGGTCGCCATCTTTCAGCCAGTGGTTTGATGATGCCATCGGCGAATCCGTCGGCAAAGAGGATGCAGAGGAAGGCGGAGCCCACCACGAGTGCTATCTGCGACATGGTTTCGTTGTTGCGCATCACGACGATAAACAATACCACATAGAGTGGTATCCATGTAACGCCCGATGTCAGCACCACCGCCAAATGGTCGAGAATCACATTGTTGCTGCCGTTGAACCACTGCAGCACCTGAAAATCTATGTTTTGTATCGTACTAAAATCCATTACTATCTACTTTGAACTTCATTAAATCTCCTCTATTGCCTTGGTCTCTATCCATCCTTCGCGGCCATCTCCTACGCGGATGCAGCGCCAGTCGGTCATTCCCTTGTCAATGATATCCACGCGGGTTCCCTCGTGGAGCACAAACTGGTCGGCGCTGTTCTTGGCTGGCGTCTTCTTGATGTTCACCGACGGAGAAATGATGATGGCACCGGTTCTGTTGTCGAGCGCCTGCTTCTGCTGGAAGGCGAAGAGATTGCTCAGCAGGAATATCACGAAGAAGGCAAGTCCGCCGAAGAAACCTATCTTGCGGAGCATGAGCTGCGGACCGAAGAGATAGAGCAATACCAGCAGCAGCGCCATCACGATGCAGAGGATGCCGGTCTTCGCCCAGTTGTCAACGCTCGTGAAATTCACCAGCGACTTATACCAGGTTACGAAGAACATCTCGCTTTCGGGGGTAATCTTGTCGATGGTCTTGCTGCGGGCAAACTGCAGGTTGAAATTGATATCGTCATCGCCCGGCGACAGCAGGCGGGCACGCTCGTAGTTGAGCACCGCCTTGGTGATATTGTCCGTGCGATAGTAGGCGTTGCCGAGGTTGAAATAGATCTCGGCAGATTCGCCATTCTTCAGAATCTCCTCGTAGTCGCGGATGGCCTGCTGATAGTTGCCCTTCTGGTACTCCGTGTCGGCATTGTTCTTGGTCACCGCCTTGGCAGAGGTGCCGCCGAAGCAGATCATTGCCAGGAGCAGCCATACGAAGGAGTAGCCTGCCGGATGCTTCTTCTGGTTCTTGCGAGCCTCATTGATTGCATTTTCTATATCCATAATCGCTGTCATAGCCGACTCGAAGGTGCGGTTCATGTTGCCGGCGGCATCGCCTGGCGCATAACGCTCGAACTCGCACTCATCCAGAGCCGTGGTAAACTTCTCTATTGTTGCATCATCCACGAAGTGGCGACCCAGGGTTTCACGGATGTTGTCGCGGTTGAGCTTCTCAGCTGGCATATTGAGCTTGTAGCTCATGTAGCCCCAGAGTGCTCGCATCACCTCATCGTAGAACTCGCCCTGCTTACCCTGAAGCATCAGCTTGTTGGCAAGGCGCAGACGCTTGGTGGCTATCTTGCCCGCCCTGTTGGAACGCTTCTTCACGATGTCGGCATTCTCGATGGCACGGCGGCGGAACACGATGAGCAATACCACGAAGGCGATGAGCGGCATGAGCAGACTGATCCAGTAGCCGAAGCTGCCGAAGAACATCTCGTCGGCCTTGTGCTGTTCTGCCTTGCCCAACTTGATGGTGTGGATATCCTTATCCTGGCTGGCGAAATCCTCAGACTCTGCCGATGTGCCATCGCCCTTCTCAACCTCTACCTTGAACGGCTGGGTCTTGATAGTCTTGTAGGCATTCTTGCTCGTATCATAATAGGTGAGCTCCACCGATGGGATGGTATAGCTGCCCTGGTTGCGAGGTACGGCAAGGAAATCGTAGACCATGTTGCCCTCTACGCCGTTGGCGGTGAGGCGGGTTTTGTCGGTTACCTTGGCATCATACTTGTCGAAATCCTTAGGGAAGTTGACCACCGGCTGCTTCAGCAGTTTCAGGTTGCCGATGCCGCCCACCACTACTCTCAGGGTGATAGGTTCGCCTGCCTTCACTTCCTTTTTATCGAGCGAGGCAGAGATATTGAACTTGCCCACGCCGCCCGAGAAGTTGGCTGGGCGCTGCGGCAGCGGATCCACCTGCAGGGTGATGCCCGGTGCCTTGATATCCTTCTTTACTTCTACGTAGCCTGAACCGCCGTTGAAGAACGCCTCCATCGGGTCTACGTTGCGGTTTTGCTGAACCACGATGCCCTTGAAGGTGATGGATGGAATCTCCAGCCTACCCGTCATCTGAGGGTACATCACGTACTGGCTCCAGGTGACGCACTTGTATGGTCGGCCATTCACGGTTTCTGTGTGGAAGGTTTTCTGCTGTGGCAGCGGCACTTCCTGGGTGTGGAATCCCTTCAGGTCTGGCATCTTGCCTTCCAGCTGTGTGAGGTCCACTTGTGTATATACCTTATAGGTAAGGAGGATAGGCTCCTGCTCGTGAACTCTCTTCTTGCTGGCAGAGACCTTGATGAAGAGGTCGCTGCCCGAGATGGCAGATCCGGCAGAGCGCATACGAGGTTGGTCGTAGCTGTCCTGTCCGTGCATGTTGGGAGCGCCGTTGGTGCGCTGTGCATGTCCCGACACCTGAATCTTCACGGGGCGTGAAGACAGTCGTTTTCCTCCCACCAGGGCGTGCGAAGCCCCGATGGTGAAGCTGCCGTTCTTGGCGGCATAGAGGGTGTAAGTGATGGTTACGGATGATGATGACGAGGTATGCCCGTTGATCATCTGGTAACTGGACTGCGAGGAAGTATACGGTCCTGCAATCACTTCCAGTCCATCCTGCACCCCACCCATTCGGAATTCCTCCACATCACTGGTGTTGATGGTATAGGCAACACGGAAGTTCTCTCCTGCCGCGACGTGCGACGGAGCCGACACTGAGATATGCTGGGCATCTACATGCACATGGTAGCCCAACATCATCAGGAGCAATATGATATACCAACCTATTTTTTTCATATCAACTTTCTTTTATCTTATATTTGTTCCAATTTTTAAAACGTAAGTACACCTTATTATATATATAGGCAAGAATCCCTGTTTTGTGAAGGGAAGCGGTTACGCTTTTTACCAATTCTTGTCGTAGGCCTTTCTGCGAGGCTGGCTCATCGCCTTCTGGAGCTTTCGCTTGGTGGCCTGTTCCTGCTGAATCGCGGCATTGAGGAGCTGTTCTGCGTTGTCGCGGCTCATCTTGTCCTGATTCTGCTGGTTCGGATTCGAATTCTTGTTTTTATTCTTGTCTTTATTCTTATCCTTATTATTCTTGTTCTGATCGTTCTTGTTCTGATCGTCTTTGTTCTTATCCTTGTTCTTGTCTTTATCCTTGTTCTTATCTTTCTTGTTCTTGTCCTTGTTCTTATCCTTGTTGTTCTTGTCCTTGTTGTTCTGATTCTGCGGGTTGTTCTTGAGCAGTTTCTTGCAGAGGGCAAGATTATAACGGGTTTCATTGTCCTGCGGATTGCATCTCAGCGCCATCTTGTAGTATTCGATGGCCTGTGCGTACTCGCGGTGGTTCTGCATCACCACTCCCATGTTGTGATAGCTCTTGGAGCGGCGGAAGAGGTTGTTCTCCAGCTGCGCGGCATTGCCAAACTGCACCATCGCCAGCGAGTCTTTCTGCTGCATCAGCAAGGCACACCCCAGGTTGTATATCGCCTGCGGATTCTTCTGGTTCTTGGAGATAGCCTTGCGATATTGGGTCTCGGCAGCTGCCCATTTCTGGGTCTTGAACGCCCTGTTTCCCTGACGAATCAAGTTGCGGTCGGTCTGTGCGGCAGCATTTGTCGCACCGGCCAACAGGAAAGCCACAGTTACTATGATATAATGTATCGTGTTCATTTTAAAACATTTTTATGCTTTTGCCCTTTCAGGGCATTTTCTTGAATGGCGTTTTCTTGAAGAACTTAACGTTCCTGAGCAACGGATTCCTTACTTCCATCATGCAGACCTCGATGATGAGGAGGAGGATAACCAGGATGCCTACAGCCTGGAACTGCTCATCGTAGGCGCTGTAGATTACACTGGTCATTTCGCCCTTCTGCAACTTGGCGAGCTCGTTGTTCAGCGCCTTCTCTGCATCGCTGGTATTATCCACGTGGATATACTGACCCTTGCCTGCCTGCGCCAGCTGGCGGCACATCTGCTCGTTCAGGGCAGTCATCACCGTGTTGCCGGCGTTATCTTTCAGATAAGAGCCGTCGCCCATCGGGATGGGTGCTCCCTTGGCATTACCTATACCCAGGATAAACACGTTGATGCCCTTCTTGTTGGCCATCTGCGCAGCCTCCTGTGCACCCTCTTCGTGGTTTTCGCCATCGGTAATCACGATGATGGCCCTGCCCACGTTGTCTTGCTGGGTGAAGCTCTTGGTGGCGAGGCTGATGGCCTGTCCGATGTTGGTGCCCTGAGTCTGGATGAGACCAGGGGAAATGTTCTGCAGGAACATCTTGGCAGAAACGTAGTCGCTGGTGATAGGCAACTGCACGAAGGCATCGCCTGCGAAGACGATGAGACCAATCTTGTCGTTGGTGAAGTTATCAACCAGATTCTCTATCAGCATCTTGCTCTTGTCGAGACGTGACGGAGCCACATCTTCGGCAAGCATGGAATTGGAGATATCGAGACAGATCATGGTTTCGATGCCATTTCGCTTCTCGTTCGAAATCTTGCTGCCCATCTGCGGGCGTGCCACCATCACGATGAGCAATGCCAAGGCTGCGAGCATCAGCACGAACTTCACCGTGGGGCGGTATTTAGATATGTGGGGCATCAGCTGCTTGAGCAACTCGGGGTCGCCCAACTTTCTGAGCTTTGCCCTTCTCCTTCTCCAACCTATCAGGCGAACCAGCACCAGTGCCGGTATCACCCACAACAGCCAGAGAAATGCGGGATCTTCAAATCTTAACATGGTTATATTTATATTATTTCTTTAATTCCATCAAGGGATGCGGCGGAGCCAGGTGATGCGGAGCAGAATCTCTACCAGCAATATCAGCAGGGCGGCAAGGGCGAAAGGCTGATACGCCTCATAGCGCTTGGCGAAATGCTTCACATTGAACTTCGATTTCTCCAGTTTATCAATATCCCGATAAATCTTCTTCAGTTCGGCATTGTTGGTAGCACGATAGAAGTTTCCGTCGGTGGTCTGCGCTATGTCGCTAAGCGTCTGCGTATCAATCTCCACAGGGATGTTGACATACTGCACGCCTCCTGCCACCGGCATCGGATAAGGTGCCACCTTGTTGGTGCCCACACCGATGGTGTAGACGCGGATGCCATAGCTCTTGGCTATTTCGGCTGCAGTCATCGGCGAAATGTCGCCCATGTTGTTACTTCCATCCGTGAGCAGGATTACCACCTTGCTCTTCGACTTGGAGTCCTTCAGTCGGCTCACGGCATTCGCCAGACCCATGCCTACTGCGGTACCGTCGTCGATGAGTCCACGGGCGGCAATATCGGTTCTTGTATCCTGCAACAGGCGCAGCAGACTGGCGTGGTCGGTGGTCATCGGGCACTGGGTGAACGCCTCGCCCGCAAAGATGGTCAATCCGATGTTGTCGGTAGGACGGCCCGAGATAAACTCGTTGGCCACATCCTTTGCCGCCTCCATGCGGTTAGGCTTCAAATCCTCGGCAAGCATGGAGGTAGAAACGTCCATGGCAAGCATGATATCGATGCCCTCCACCGTCTTGTTGTCCCAAGAATAATGCGTCTGCGGACGGGCCATGGCGCAAACGATGAGCACGAAGGCGATGCATCTCAGCACCATCGGCAGATGGATGAGTCGCACGCGCAGGCTCTTGGGCGCAAACTGATACATTCTTGTATCGCTCATGCGCATCGTTGGCTCGCTCTTCTTCCTGCTCAGGAAATACCATAATATATAAGGTATCAGCAGCAGGAGCAGCAGAAAATATGCTTTACTTGCAAATTCCATTTTTCTTTTTATTTAATAAAGTTACATCAACGAGATGATTACATCCTTACATCAACGAGAAGAGTCATCTCATTATGAGCAAGGCTATTACATCACGAGCATGACTATTACATCACGAGCATGACTACCTGGTAGATGATATAACCCAGGATGCCGGCTACGCTGAAGCCTCCCACCCAGAGCAGGGTCTTGATGAGGCGGCGCTGCTGCTGACTCTTCTGGTCTTCGCTGCTGAGCGTAGGAACTATCTTCTCTTCCTTAGGCTGCTCATCGGTCTTCGTCTGGTCGATGAAGTTGATGGCGTTCACCAAGTTGGCATCGTTCTCGTTCATCGGAATCTCATACTTGGCAAACTTCACGAGATCGGCGGTGGAGAAGAGCATTCTCAACTCGTCTATCATCTTCTGGTCGCCCGAAGCACGCAGGTTGTCGATAATCTCGGAACTGGTCATCTCCATCGCATTGAATCCGAATCGGCTCACGATATATGCGCGCAGCGTATTGGTAAGATGGGTGTAGTACTCCTTCTGGGTTTCCTGGTTGGATGTGGTGTGATGCTGCTTGATGTCGTTGATTTCCTTCAGTGCCTTCTCGTGGGCAGGAACCCGCTTGATGATGCGGATGCGGGTGATGATAGGCTTGTTCTTCTTCAGTCGGTTGCGCAGATAGAGCATTGCGCCACAGATGATTATCATCAGAAGACTCAACCAGAAGGCGAAGCTCCACTCACTCCAGAGGAATGGGTTGTCCTGCACCGTCTTGGGAGGATAGAACTGGTTGGGATGCACCGTATCCACGGGCACCGTGAGCACCTTCAGTGCCAGGGGATTGCCGTGGAAGCTTTTGCCGTCTATCTTCACATTGAGTGCCGGGATGGCATACACTTTCTCATCAAAGGAGGTGATGGTATAGTCGCGGCTCACCACCATCTGGTCGTCGCCCACCTGCGAGGTATCCCCCTTCTGCTCCACCACCTCGATGCCAGGAATAATCTGGTCTTGCGGCTTGAAGGATGGCATCACCACCTTGGCACCTTTTCGGGCGGTAGCCTTGAGGTGCAGGATGGTCTGCTGTCCGATGAGCATCTGCAGGGAGTCGATGCGCTGCTCCACGGTCTGACCGAAAGCCAGTCCCGAGCAGCCCATCAGCACCATCGTCAATATAATATTTCTTATTTTCAACATTGTTGCTTTACTTTGAACTTTGAGCTTTATGATTAGTAAAGCCGTAGAATTCTTCACTCTTCACTCAATTTATCCTCTTTGTTTGAACAGTGCCAGGAGCGACTTGGAGAAATCCTCGTTGGTCGCTATCGAAGTCCAGTCTACCTTGCTCTTGGCAAAGAGCTGGCGCAACTGGTCCTGGCGTCGCAGCCAGTTTTGGGCATGCGCTATTCTCAGCTTCTTCGAACTGGTATCGATATACATCTCGTGTCCCGTCTCGGCATCCATCACCTTGATCAATCCCACATCGGGCAACTGCTTTCCACGAGGGTCGTATACCTGGATGCCCACCACATCATGCTTCTGATTGGCAATCTGCAGGGCATGCTGGTAATCCTTCTGGTCGTAGAAGTCGCTGATGAGGAAGGCGGTGCAGTGGCGCTTCATCACACGGGTAAAGTATTCCAGGGCGCAACCGATGTCGGTGCGCTGGCTCTGAGGATGGAAGTCGAGCATCTCCCGGATGATATAGAGGATGTGCTTTCTTCCCTTCTTGGGCGGGATATACTTCTCAATTCTGTCGGAAAAGAAGATGACACCTATCTTGTCGTTGTTCTGAATGGCACTGAAGGCCAAGGTGGCAGCTATCTCGGTTGCCAGGTCGCGCTTCATCTGGCGCATCGTACCGAAGTCGAGCGACCCACTCACATCCACGAGCAACATGACGGTGAGTTCTCGTTCCTCCTCGAACACCTTGACGAAAGGGCGATGGAAACGGGCTGTCACGTTCCAGTCGATGTCTCTCACGTCGTCGCCATACTGGTATTCGCGCACTTCAGCAAAGGCCATTCCCCTGCCCTTGAAGGCTGAGTGATACTGGCCTGCGAAGATATTCTGGCTCAATCCGCGAGTCTTGATCTCAATCTTCCGAACCTTCTTTAAGATATCTTGTGTATCCAAAATCCTAATCTATTAACTATTAACTATAAATTATTACCCAATCAAGGCACTTCCACCTTGTTGATGATGCGGCTAACGATTTCCTCGCTGGTGATTTCGCTCGCCTCTGCCTCGTAAGAGAGACCGATGCGGTGGCGGAGAACATCGTGAGCCACGGCACGCACATCTTCTGGAATCACATAACCGCGATGCTTGATGAAGGCGTAGGCACGGGCTGCCTTGGCAAGTGAGATGCTGGCACGAGGACTGCCGCCGAAGGTAATCATATCCTTCAGATCGCCCAAGCCGTAACGGTCGGGATAACGGGTGGCGAAGACGATGTCGGCAATATACTGCTCAATCTTCTCGTCGATATAAACCTCGTTTACGATGCTGCGTGCCTTCAGGATTTCCTCTGCTGTGGTTACAGGAGTAACGGTTGGCAGACCGCCCTGGATATTCTCACGGATGATGAGCTTCTCTTCCTCGATGGTAGGATAGTCGATGATGACCTTGAGAAGGAAACGGTCTACCTGCGCCTCAGGCAACTGATAGGTTCCCTCCTGCTCCACCGGATTCTGGGTAGCCATTACCAGGAATGGATTAGGCAGTTTGAATGTCTGCTCACCGATGGTAACCTGATGCTCCTGCATCGCCTCGAGCAATGCACTCTGCACCTTGGCAGGCGCACGGTTGATCTCATCTGCCAGAACGAAGTTGGCGAACACCGGACCACGCTTTACATGGAAGGCTTCATCTTTCTGCGAATAGATCTGCGTTCCCACCACGTCGGCAGGCAACAAATCGGGTGTAAACTGTATGCGGCTATAGTCTGCACTGACCAGCTGTGACAATGTCTTGATTGCGAGGGTCTTCGCCAAGCCCGGTACACCTTCAAGCAAGATGTGACCATCAGAGAGAAGACCGATGAGGAGACAGTCAACGAGGTGCTTCTGACCTACGATGACCTTGTTCATGCCCATTACCAGGTTGGTAACGAACTGACTCTGTTGTTCAATCCGGATATTCAATTCACGGATATCAATAGCTTCTGCCATAATTCTTATAATATTATTTTACGTTTAATTCAACTTTTGCAGGAAATTAGGGTGTCTTCTTACACCCTCACCCTTAAATCAAACGCAAAAGTACTGAATTATGAGCACAAAAGCGAAAAAAGCAAACTAAATAATATTAAAAATGTTTCACAAAAGCTATTTTTAGAAACTTTTAATGAAACCGCTCCCGTATTTTAAAGAAACCATTCCCACATATGAAATGAATCTTAAACAAAATATCATATATGGGAATGGTTGAAGATAAATCAAATACTAGCGGTTGCGATGTTTCATATACCAGGGATGTACTAAGAAATTATACAAGATTAGCGACAATCCTGTGAGTATCATGCCTGGATAAAGCAGTTCGTGGATGGTGGAATTGAAGATGACGCTATGCTCGCCGGGAAGATGCTGACAAGCACTATCCTGAAGCACAAAGCCCAGGGCTATGCCCAGAGTTATACCCAACTCCCATGCCAGAAAGAAGGAACTGGTGCTCGTTCCGCGCTGGCAATGCTTGGCCAGCTTGATGTAGAAAAGCAGGAAACGGCTGCCGATGACACCCATTCCCAAGCCCAGCAACACGGGCACAAGTACTTCTACAGCAAAGTCTTGGTCGTTCAGCGACACGAACTCTGCCGCACCTATCAATATCAGTCCCACGATAACCTGGCTCTTCAAGTCGGCATCGGCAAAGACGTATTTCTCTGCAATCACAGCCACCACCAAGCCTGCCAGCAACATCAGATAAACCGTCAGATTATGCGGAATGGCGAAATACATTCCTGCACTTGCCATAATCAGTACGATGTTGACAAACAGCGGGATTCCCTGAGGCAGGAAGAAGCGGTCGGAACTGAAAAGCGGCATGTGATCAGCAGGAGCCTTGAAAGGAAACTTTACCCGGGACACCAGCACCAGAGCACCCAGCGCCAACAGAAAAGCCACCGGGAAGGTGAGGCGCATATTAAAAAAAGTGCAAATGAGCCACTCCAGCACGGGACCCGTAGCAATGGAGAAACGGGCAAACCAGGAGGTGATGTAGTTCGCCTCCGTGCGCTGGAACGACTCGCAGGTATCTATCACCAGCGTACTGGCAAGCGTCATCTGAGCCAAGCCCAGGAAGGCACCCAGCACCACCCGCATCGCCACTAGCACCTCGAAACCAAACTTGATGTTCCAGAAGGTATCCAGATAGTAAAGGACAACGTGGCAGACGGCTACGCAGCAGATGGAAAACTGGCATACCCTGTTGCGGCGGTAGCGCTGCACCAGATAGGAACAGAAACCGCCGAGCAGGAAGATGCCCAAGCCGTAGGCTCCCACCACAACACCAACCTGCCAAGGGCGATAGCCTTCCTTCGTCATAAAATAAGGTATGCCAAGGATGAGCATATAGACACTCGTCATCAGCAGCAGATTGGCAAAGCAGAGCCGCCAAAAGTCACGATGCCACAAATTCACGTGTATGGGTGTATTTTGTGTATCCATAACCAATTTAAAACTAAATGTACGATGTATATAATATATCAAGATAGAGGAGGCTTAATAGCTCTCCTCTGCACTAGGATATTCTGTGCTCTTAACAGCATCAATGTAGGCCTTCACGCCTTTCTGCATCTCCTCGCCTACCTGGGCGAAGTGGCGCAGGAACTTAGGCTTGAAGCCCTGGGTCATTCCCAGCGCATCAGCATAAACCAGCACTTGACCATCACAGCCGTTACCCGCTCCAATACCGATAGTTACGGCTTTTACCTGACGTGTTACTTCAGCCGCCAGCTTAGCAGGAACCTTTTCCAGAACGATGGCAAAAACACCTGCCTTATCCAGGGCGATGGCATCGCTGATGAGTTTCTGAGCCTCAGCCTCTTCCTTGGCACGGATGCCGTAGCCGCCAAACTTGTTGACGCTCTGTGGGGTCAATCCCAGATGACCATGCACCGGAATACCGGCATCTACCATCGCCTTGACGGTATCCGCAATCTCCACTCCACCTTCGAGCTTCAGGGCATCCACGCCCGTCTCCTTCATCATGCGGCAAGCGTTGCGCAATGCTTCCTCCTTGCTGATCTGATAACTGCCGAACGGCATATCGCATACCACAAAGGCATGCTTGCAGGCACGTGCCACGCTGCGGGCATGGTAAATCATCTGGTCTACGGTGATAGGCAAGGTATCAGCATTACCCGCCATCACATTGCTGGCTGAATCGCCAATCAAGATACTATCGATGCCTGCTGCATCCAAAATGCCTGCAGTAGTAAAGTCATAAGCTGTAAGCATCGTCACCTTCTCGCCTGCCGCCTTCATCTCGGCAAACGTCTTGGTTGTAATCTTCTTCTTATCTGTAGATAAATATCCCATGATTATTTATTTTTTGTAATTATCAACGATTTTCACTAAGTCGGCAAAGGTGAAGCCTTCGTAGTTCGGAATCACATAGTCGCTGTAAGGAGCGATGGATTCCGCAGAATTGGTGGTAGAGAGACCGAGGGTGAAAGCTCCCGATGCACGCACCGCCTTCAAGCCATTGAAGCTGTCTTCCAGGCCCACGCACTCCGATGGCTGCGCGCCGAAGCAGGCGGCACCCTTGAGATAGCAGTCTGGATCCGGCTTGCTCTTGGCGAAGTCCTCACTGGTCAGCACACGGTCGAAGTAGCCCTTGAACTCAGGGTGCTGCTTATACACATTGAGCATCTTCTGAATGTTGCTACTCGTTACTACAGCGCACTTTACGCCATTCTGCTTCAACTCTTGGATGAAGTTCTCTACGCCCGGAATATACGGATACTTCATACTCTGCTCAAACTCATTGAGTCGAGCCGTAATCTTGTCCTGTTCTGATTTCGGGTCGGTATAGCCTTCGATATGAGCGAAGACTGAGTCATCAGAGAAGTACTTATCGTAGATTTGCACCAGAGTTTGTCCCTTGATTCTATACTCGAAGTCAGGAATTTCCGGATGATACTCTCTTCCTATCATTCCCCAGAAGATGGAATACTGTGATTCCGTCTCGAAGACCACGCCATCCAGATCGAATAAAGCTGCCTTAATCATTATGTATTTCTTATCTTTTTATTTATATTTATTATTATCTATGTTCACGTTTTCGAGCCTTTTTCTGCTCTACAACATCTTTTTCGGGTGCAAAGGTACACATTTTTTTAATAAGTCGAGCCCAAAACCATAATAAATATATAAAAAAAGCTATATTATTTTGAATTGTCACCAATTTGAGTTAACTTTGCACCTTATTATATAATATAAAGCATTAAACAGGAATGAACATCATAGAGAAATATTTCACTCATCTCACGGATGAGCAGAAGAAGCAAATCGCTGCACTCGACGAGCTGTACCGCGACTGGAACAACAAGATCAATGTCATTAGCCGCAAGGACATCGACAACCTCTACGAGCACCACGTGCTTCACTCCATGGCCATCGCCAAGGCCATCAACTTCCGTCCGGGCACCGAGATTCTCGACTTCGGTTGCGGTGGCGGCTTCCCTGGCATCCCGCTCGCCATCCTCTTCCCTGAGTGCAAGTTCAAGCTCATTGACGGAACCGGCAAGAAGATCCGTGTCTGCAACGAGGTAGCCTCAGCAATTGGACTGAAGAATCTCGTGGCTGAACATCTGCGTGGCGAGGACGAGAAGGGAAAGTATGATTTCGTGGTGAGCCGTGCCGTGATGCAGCTGCCCGACCTGATGAAGATCATCAAGAAGAATTTCAAGAAGAAGGGACAGAACGCCCTGCCGAATGGTCTGATTTGTCTGAAAGGCGGCAATCTGCAGGAAGAGCTCAAGGATTATCGCAACGTGGCGGAAATCACCCCACTCAGCACCTTCTTCGAGGAAGAATGGTTCAAGCAAGACAAGCAACTCATCTATGTTCCAGCATAAATACAAAGTAAAAATGTTACATATTGAAAGATTCCAAGTCAACATGTTGCAGGAAAACTGCTATGTTGTAAGCGATGAGACCAAGGAATGCGTCATCATCGACTGCGGTGCGTTCTATCCAGAAGAGCGCAACGCCATCACTCACTATATCCAGAAAAGCGAACTCAAGCCAGTACATCTGCTCGTTACCCATGGCCATCTGGACCATAACTTCGGCAACGACACCATCTACAAGGAGTTCGGACTGAAGCCGGAAGTTTCACAGGGCGACGAGAAACTGATGAAGGGACTCAAGCACCAGGCAGAAACCTTCTACCAGATGCAGCTGGACACTGACTTCCCTCCTATCGGCCACTTCTTCGAGGAAGATGAAGTCATCAAATTCGGCAACCACGAATTCAAAATCATCGAGACCCCAGGCCACAGCAACGGATCCGTCACCTTCTATTGCGAGGCAGAGCACGTAGCCTTCACGGGCGACACTCTCTTCAAGAGCTCTATCGGCAGAACCGACTTCCCTGGCGGCAGCATGTTCCGCATCATCAACAGCCTGCGCCATCTGGGCATGCTCCCAGACGAGACCCAGGTGCTTCCGGGTCACGGCGAGGCAACCAGCATCGGCGAGGAGTTGGCACACAACCCATACATGGACCGATAAGCCATCAAGATGATTCAAAAGAAAACAAATACGGAGAAGATAATCCTGGGCATTGACCCGGGTACCAACGTGATGGGCTACGGCGTGATTCGCGTGATGGGCAACAAGGCAGAGCTGGTGGTGATGGGCGTCATCGACATGCGCAAGGAGAAGGACCCCTATCTGAGACTGGGCAAGATCTTCGAGCGGGTGACGGGCATCATCGACTCCTACCTGCCCGACGAGATGGCGATTGAGGCACCTTTCTTCGGAAAGAACGTGCAGTCGATGCTCAAGCTGGGAAGAGCCCAGGGCGTTGCCATCGCTGCCGCCATCCACCACGACGTGCCCATCCACGAATATGCTCCGCTGAAAATCAAGATGGCTATCACCGGACAGGGACAGGCTTCCAAGGAGCAGGTGGCAGCAATGCTGCAGCGCATGCTCAACATCAAGGAAGACGAAATGCCGAAGTTCATGGATGCCACCGATGCCCTGGGTGCCGCCTACTGCCATTTTCTGCAGATGGGAAGACCCGAAACGGGTGCCAAGCACTACAGCAGCTGGAAGGATTTCGCCCAGAAGAACCAGGGACGCATTGGCGGAGGCAACGGCATGACCGGACCGCAAGCCAAACTCCTGGCTGCCATCAACCGCACTACGCACAAGTAGCATTCGTTGCAAAACGCTCCAAGCGCACAAGTAGCATTCATTGCGAACACATATATAACATATATAATATGTGTATTGCACAACACATAAATCACAATTTTAAGAGAGATGCAAAAGATTATTAGCATTAAGGATGGCGTGACTCGTATGCCGGAATGGCGTATGGCCGAGCCAGTGAACTTTGAATCTTGCGAAGGCGAGCACATCGCCATCGTAGGACCAAACGGTGGTGGAAAGTCGATGTTTGTTGACATCATTGTCGGCAGACACCCTCTGTTAATGCACGACCCGGATTATGATTTCTCGCCCAGCACCAAGACGCTGGTGAGCGACAACATCAAGTATATCACCTTCCGTGACACCTACGGAGGCGATAACGACCGCACCTATTTCCTGCAGCAGCGATGGAACCAGCTGGAAATAGACGAGAATACGCCGATTGTGAAGGATAAGCTGGAAGAGGCCTACAGCATGGCGGGCGAGGATACTCCTGAACGCCGCGCATTGCAGAAGCACATCTACGAGCTCTTCCACATGGCGCATCTGCTCGATAAATATACCATCCTGCTGAGCAGCGGCGAGCTGCGCAAGTTCAAGCTGGCCTCTACCCTCTTCTCTGAGCCACGTGTCCTCATCATGGACAATCCGTTTATCGGACTTGATGCCGACACCCGCGACCAGCTGAAGGAACTTCTCAAGACGCTTGCCCAGGAGCATGCCCTGCAGATTATCCTCGTATTGAGCAAGAGCGACGACATTCCTGATTTCATCACCCACGTAGTGGAAGTGAAGGATATGAAGGTGATGCCGAAGCTGACCAAGGAGGAATATCTTGCCCAGCGCGCCCCTATCCCAAGCAGAATGCTGAGCCAGGAACTGGAGCAGCAGATCATCAACCTGCCTTACAGCGGCCGCGAGTACAAGAGCCAGGAAGTGGTGAAGATGAACAAGGTTCGCATACAGTATGGCAAGCGCATCATCCTGAAAGACCTCGACTGGACCGTGAACAACGGCGAGCGATGGGCACTGAGCGGACAGAACGGAGCCGGCAAGAGTACCCTCTTGAGCCTGGTCTGTGCCGACAATCCCCAGAGCTATGCCTGCGACATCGCCCTCTTCGGCAATCCTCGTGGCAGCGGCGAGAGCATCTGGGACATCAAGAAGCACATCGGCTATGTATCGCCAGAGCTTCACCGTTCCTACCAGCGCGACCTTCCAGCCATCCGCATCGTAGCCAGCGGACTGATGGATTCTGTAGGCCTCTATGTAAAGCCTAAGGAGGAAGATATGGGCAAATGCCGCTTCTGGATGAAGGTATTCGGACTGGAAGGATTGGAAGATAGAGGTTTCCTGAAGCTCTCAAGCGGCGAGCAGCGCCTGGTTCTCCTTGCCCGTGCCTTTGTAAAGGACCCGGAATTGCTCATCCTGGATGAGCCATTGCATGGTCTCGACAATCACAACCGCCGTCTGGTGAAGGACATCATCGAGGCGTTCTGCAAGCGCAACAACAAGACGATGATCATGGTGACACACTATAAGGAAGAACTGCCAGCATGCATCGACCACAGCATCTTCCTGACGAGACATGCATAAACATGAGAGATGCATAAACATGAGAGATGCATTACCATAAAATATGCATAAACATGCATCAAGACAAGAAAAAATCTAAAGATATCCCCCCAGCCTGCCAGCTTCAAGCAGACTGGGGTTTCTGTTATTCTGAAGCAGAACATGTACCCTTAAAAGAGAATTTTGTAGACTATAACTATAATATTCAAACATTTCTAGTTAAAAAAGCTAAAGGTTTTACATTTTTACTTATTTTTTTGCTACATTTGCACTCAAAAAGAGATTTATATCTAAATAGTATTCATTCTAATCTAACATCAGCTTATGCAAAAAGAAGCAAGAAAGCAGCTGGGTGTGATTGGAGCAGCAATGCTTTTGCCAATGTCAGCATTGGCAGCAGACAACAACTTTGTTGGAAGTACAGGCATTGCTGGTTCCCTGAAACCCAAGACTGAAAGCGTTTTCAACGCTACGCAGCAGGCAAAGCACCAGCGTATCACTGGTACCGTGTTTGACGAAGCAGGTGAACCTGTTATTGGTGCTACGGTTGTTCTGAAGAACAACTCGAAGCAAAGTACTGTAACCGATGTGGATGGTAACTTCAAACTCGACGTGAATTCCACAAGTGGAGTTATCGTCGTTTCTTACATCGGTTGCCAGACCCAGGAAGTGAGATTCAACGGCAACAAGCCGCTGAGCATTCACCTCAAGGAAGACTCACAGACCCTTGGCGACGTGGTAGTCACTGCCTTCGGTGCCACCCAGAAGAAGGAAACCGTGGTGGGTTCCGTGCAGCAGGTAAGACCAGAGTCGCTGCGTGTGCCATCGGCTAGTATTTCATCATCTTTCGCAGGACGTCTCTCGGGTGTCATCGCTACCCAGAGCAGCGGTCAGCCAGGTGCCAACGGATCTGACTTCTACATCCGTGGTATCGCCACCATCAGTGGTGCCAAGTCGCCACTCATCGTCATGGATGGTATGGAGATTTCGCAGGACGACCTCAACCACCTCGACCCAGACGTTATCGAGAGTTTCTCTATCCTGAAAGACGCTTCAGCCACCGCCATGTATGGTTCGCGCGGTGCCAATGGTGTGCTCATCATTACTACCAAGAGTGGTCAGGACCTCGACAAGCCGAAGATTTCCTTCCGCGTAGAGGCCAACGTAACCATGCCTACATCCAAACCTAAATTTGTTGACGGTGCCCGATTCATGGAGCTCTTCAACGAGGCTGTTACCAACGAAGGTACGGGTAACACCCTCTACACGGCAGAGCAGATTGCCAACACACGCAATCACGTGAACGGCGAGATATTCCCAGATGTCAACTGGTATAAGGAGATGTTCAAGTCGGCTTCATACAACCAGAAGGCGAACATGAACGTGCGTGGTGGTACCAGCAAGATCGTGTACTTCATGAACCTCAACGTGAGCCATGAAACCGGTATGCTGCGCAACCGCAGTAAGGAGTACTATTCTTACAACAACAATATCGACTACATGCGATATGCGTTCCAGAACAACATCGACTTCAACATGTCGAAGTCGTCGAAGATTTCGCTCCACCTCTATGCCGGACTCGACAACATGCACGGTCCGCTGGCAGGCAGCAACGACATCTCTCGTTCTCTGAACGACCTCTATTCGCAGATGATGAACGCCAACCCTGTGCTCTTCCCTATCTCATATAATAATGAGGGCGACGAGTGGGTTCACTGGGGATACCGCCAGCTTGCCAACGGAGGTAACTCCAACCCGATGGCACGACTCGTGAGCGGATATCAGGATTCATTCGCAAGTACCATCAATGCCAACCTGAACTTCGACCAGAAGCTCGACTTCATTACCAAGGGTCTGGGCTTCCACCTGATGTTCTCGTTCAAGAACTGGTCTAAGAGTACTACCTTCCGCTCGCTCAACTACAACCATTACGAGCTGAAGAACTATACCCAGAACGAAGACGGCACCTATACCTACGTGCAGACTCCTAAGGGCGACCCTTCGAAGCCTGTGCTCAGCAACTCGGGTCAGAATGCCGGCGACCGCCGCTACTATGCTCAGGCATACTTCGACTACAACCGAAGCTTCGGCGACCACACCGTTACGGGTATGCTCCTCTGGAACATCAACCAGTATAACTCCAACATCTTTGTAGATAATGTGCTCTCGTCTCTGCCACAGCGCAAGATTGGTTTCGCAGCACGTGCCACATACGACTACAAGCACCGCTACCTGATTGAGTTCAACGCAGGTTACAACGGTTCCGAGCAGTTTGCCAAGGGTCACCAGTGGGGTTTCTTCCCATCAGTGGGTCTGGGTTACAACCTCAGCGAGGAGAAGTTCTGGGAGCCTATCAAGCAAACCGTTTCCAACTTCAAGATTCGTGGTACCTACGGACTCGTAGGTAACGACCAGTATGGTTACGAGCGCTTCATCTATCGTGAGGACGTATCGCTCACCGGCAACGGCTCGTTCACCACCGGTTTGCCAGGCAACTTTGTAACCTATTCCGGTCCGGGATGGAACCGTCTGCGCAACGAGAACGTATCATGGGAGGTGGGCCATAAGCTCGACATTGGTTTCGATCTGCAGCTCTTTAATGCCCTCGACATCACCGTCGACTGGTTCCGCGAGCGCCGCAGCAACATCTTCCAGCAGAAGCTCTCCATACCAAACTATCTGGGTACAGCCAATACCAAGATCTATGGTAACCTTGCCGAGGTAATCAACAAGGGTGTGGACCTGGCAGTGAACTACAGCAAGCGCATCAACAAGGATCTCTCCGTACAGTTCCAGGGCACATTCACCTACAACAACAACGAGATTTCCGTATACGATGAGGCTCCGGGCAAGCGCGACGCCATGAAGAGCCAGGGCAAGAACGTAAACACCGTATGGGGTTACGTTTCCGACGGACTCTACATCGACAAGGCAGATATCGCCAACAGTCCTACCTCTACGCTCGGCAACATCGCCATCGCTCCTGGAGACATCAAGTATGTAGACCAGCCAGACCGCGAGGGCAAGTATGATCACCGCATCACAGCCGACGACCAGGTGCCATTGGGCGTAAGCGTTCCGAAGATTATCTACGGTTTCGGACCATCAGTAGGTTACAAGAACTGGGACTTCTCCGTATTCTTCCAGGGCCGCGGCAACGTGGCACTGATGCTCAGCGATATCCAGCCATTCGGTTCATCCTATCGCCGTGGCGTACTGAAGTTCATCGACGAAGACCACTGGAGCCCGGACAACCAGGATCCGAATGCGAAGTATCCACGCCTCACGGACAACTACAACAACCACAACACAGTATCATCAAGCTACTGGTTGCGCAACGGTAGATTCCTGAAGCTGAAGAACGCAGAAATCGGTTACACGCTCAAGAACATGCGATTCTATGTCAACGGAACCAACCTGCTCACCATCTCACCTTTCAAGGAGTGGGATCCAGAGATGGGCGGTGGTAACTACACCACCAAGTATCCGACACAGATGACAATCAACGTAGGTTTCCAACTCACATTAAATTAAAGAAGATATGAAAATACTCAATAAAGCATTCATAGGCTGCTTGCTCGCTGCGGGTTTCACGATGACATCGTGCGACTATCTTGATGTGATTCCTGCCGAGACAACCACTGGCACCGACATGACCAAGGACCGCCAGGCAGCCCTCAACTATCTGTACTCCTGCTACGGATATTTGCCTACCCCTAACGCCGGACCGACATCGCTCGACTTCCTTACCGGAGACGAGGTGGTGACAGCCTTCGAGCATGAGACATTCGCCGCATTCCCTAAGGGCAACTATTCAGCCTCCAACCCAGTGATCAGCTACTGGAACTCCCTGTATCAGGGTATCCGCCAGTGCTACATGTTCCAGGACGAGCTGAACAAGACCGGCAACTTCCACGGACTTGCTGACAAGGACCGCGAGGACTACAAGGCACAGGTTACCTTCCTCATCGGATACTACCACTTCCTGCTTTCACGCTGCTACGGTCCTATCATCATCGTTCACCAGACCCCAGACCCGATGCTTCTGCCATCCGACTATCAGGGTCAGGAGCCTTACGACGACTGCGTGAACTTCATCTGCGAGAAGTTTGACGAGGCAGCCAAGGGTCTGCCTGCTACCCGCACCGGTGCACAGGCAGGCGAGTTCGGTCTTGCCACCAGCGTAGCAGCCAAGGCGATGAAGGCAAAGATGCTGCTCTATGCCGCCTCCCCACTGTTCAACGGCAACAGCAAGTTCTATTCCGACTTCAAGGACAAGGAGGGAAAGACTCTCATGCCGCTTACCTACGATGAGAGCAAGTGGAGCAAGGCTGCCGCAGCCTTCAAGGATGCCATCACCGCTGCCGAAGCTGCAGGCTACCACCTATATACCCGTGGCGACTGCAAGCTCAACAAGAACGGCTATCCAGCAGACCCACACGTGCGTGCCCTGCGCTACACCATCACCGACTACTCGGCAGAAGATGAGCAGGCAGGAGCCAACTCGGAGGTGATCTGGGCAGACTCCCGTGGCGAGGGTTACTACGGAATCCAGAACAAGAGCGAGCCATATGTCTATGGTGGCAACGGTGCCTGGAACGGCGTGGCTCCTACCATTGCCATGCTCAGCCGCTTCTACACCAAGAACGGTCTGCCTATCGATCAGGACAAGACCTTCGACTATGCTGACCGCTGGGAACCAGTAGAGGTGGATGAGGCCCACAAGGACGAGGCTTATCCAGGACGCAAGACACAGAAGTTCAACCTCGACCGCGAGCCACGCTACTATGCTTGGGTTGCCTTCCAGGATGGCTACTACGAGATTCTGAGTGCTTCAAACAACGGTGCATATAGTGATGATGCCAACTACACACTCACTTCAGACAACACTCACGGTCGACTTATCTGCGACTTCATGATCGGCGGAAACTGCAGCCGTGGTGTGGATGCCAACTCAAAGCGTACTGGCGACTACTCGCCTACAGGCTTCCTCAACAAGAAGTTTGTGAACCCAGACCTGGCGAAGTCAAAGAGTGGCTGGGAATACACCAATACTCCATGGCCGCTCATCCGACTGGCAGAGCTTTACCTGAGCTACGCCGAGTGTCTTGCCGAGACTGGCGACTTGACCAATGCCCGCCTCTACCTTGACAAGGTGCGCACCCGTGCCGGATTGCCAGGCGTGAAGGAAGCTTACGTGCAGTTTGGCAAGGACCCATCCAAGGCTACCACCAAGGAAGGCTTGCGCGACATCATCCGCAACGAGCGCATGAACGAGTTCTATCTCGAGAACCAGAACTTCTGGGATATGCGCCGCTGGCTGCTTGCCGAGAAGTACTTCAACGTAAAGGCGAAGGGCCTGAACATTGATGCCGAGAACATCAACGACTTCAGCGAGGTTCAGGAAGTAGTATTCGAGCGTAAGTTCCAGTCGCCGATGAACTATCTGATGCCTATCCCATCAGCCGACATCAACCGAAACGACCACGTGGTACAGACTCCGGGTTATTAATTTTAAGCATTGTAACAAATAAAAAGACACAATGATGAAAAAGAATATCATAAAAATGCTTGCGGCTGTGGCCCTTGTCGGCACAATGGCAGCATGCTCTGATGATGACAAGACTGCACCGGCAGTGAACATCGAAGAGCAGACCGTCACCATCGACAGCCTCCAGCCAGGCAAGGTGGTGTTCCACTGGACTACTCCAGAGCACCCAGACTACTATTATATCAAGGTGGCTTACGACGACCCCGTTAAGGGCCACCGCGTGCTCAACGCCAGCAGCTATGCCGATTCCATCATGATCGACGGACTCTTTGCCAAGTATGGCGAACTCGCCTACACATTCACGGCAGTGAGCAGAGACGGCGGCGAGAAGGTGCTCTTCACCAAGAATGCCAAGGCCGGCTACGTGCCTGCCGACATCAAGGACTACGAGGTGGGACCTATCAGCCTGACCGCAGCACAGCTCTGGACCGACGACCAGGAATCATCCGAGGGTCCTATCGCAGCCCTCATCGACGGCAACAACGGCACCTACTTCCACATGAGTTGGAGTGATCCATCTGCATGGCCTCACTACATCCGTGTAGACCTGGGCAAGAAGGTGAAGGGCGTATCATTCTGGTATAAGGGCCGTAACAACGGCAACAACGACAACCCTAAGCACATCACCGTCTGGGCAAGCAACAAGGCGGGCGACACCCCTACTGCTGCCGAAGCATGGAAGATTGGTGAATTGGGTAGCGATGTTCTGCCGAAAGGCACGGCTCCTGAGTATACATCTCCTGGTCTGTTCAGTGAAAAAGATGAGTTCAAGTATCTCTGGCTGCAGATTGACGAAGCTTATTCCGGCAGCCAGTGGATTGCTATGGCCGAGCTGAGCATCAAGGAAATGACCCGTTCTATCTACGATCCTGAGAAAGAGCCAATGAAGTAAAGAAGAAATCTTTCAAAGGGGATTCAAGAAGCCCTGAAAGAAAATCTTTCAAAAGGGATTCAAGAAAGCCCTGAAAGAACAAAAACATCAGATAAAAGGAGGAAAGCGCAAGTTTTCCTCCTTTTTT